>Ga0209345_10002493_pt1 | contig 20277 bp, 16 predicted proteins | sample Cruoilmetagenom7_FD_187294 | JGI IMG/M metagenome (GOLD analysis project Ga0209345, IMG submission 187294) | Oil polluted marine microbial communities from Coal Oil Point, Santa Barbara, California, USA - Sample 7 (SPAdes) (version 2) | ecosystem: Environmental > Aquatic > Marine > Oil seeps ... | reverse complement strand
TTCTCTATATCAACATCACTCACCATCAAATCACAACCTTCCCTTGCAAGACGAAGCGCTATTCCCCTGCCAAGACCACGTCCTGCCCCTGTAACAATCGCAACTTTATCCTTCAACTTCATTTTCGCCTCCACGGTTCAACCACAACCTTTAAGCCTTCACCGCCTGAAGCCGCTTTGATAGCATCAGCTATCCCTTCCAGCGGAAATGTATGTGTCACTATTTTGCCGGCATCCACTTTACCATTGACTACAAGTTCAAGCGCCTCTTCATAATGCCTCTTATAAGATGCAAAAGCGCCAAAGATACTTATCTCCCTGTAGTGAACAGAATTGCTGTCAAGCGTAATAGTTGGTCTGTCCTTCGGCAAACCTGCAAAGAAACTCACTCTGCCCTTTTTATTTGACACTTGAATTGCCTGCTCCTGAACACTGTTTACTCCACAAGCAACAATTATTACATCAGCTCCTCCATCCGTGATAGATAAGATTTCCTCCACCGGATCTTTCTCGGAAGAATTTATGATGACATCCGGCGAGAACATCTCTCCCATCTTTAACCTTTTCTCATCAACATCAACCATTATGATTTTTTCTGCATTCCTTGCCCTTGCAAGCTCGGCATGCATAGAACCTATAGGACCGCAGCCGAATATTACAACAACATCCTCAGAATCAATCCCAAGATACTCCTGCCCGTTGACACAGCACGAAAGAGGTTCTACGATTGACGCTTCCACAAAAGACAGTTCCTCAGGCAACGGTATTATGTTTCCCTGTCTGACAGCAGGCTCAGGAACCGTCATATACTGTGCAAATCCTCCCTGGTAATAGTAGCCGATAGCCACACCGGCAGAACAGAGGTTATGCCATCCTTTTCTGCAAAACTTACACTCCCCGCAGCCTACTGAAGTCACCAGAATCACCGGGTCACCTACGCTAATCCCATCCACTCCCGCACCGATCTCTTCAACCGTCCCTGCTATCTCATGACCAATAATATGAGGCGGTTTTACGTTCTTCTGACCATAACGATAGATCCTGATATCCGTCCCGCAGATGGCACATGCCTTCACCTTAACCAATACTTCCCCTTTACCGCAAGACGGGGCTGATACTTCTTTCACTCCCATCTTCCCCGGACCTTCAAAAATAGCCGCTTTCATTATTCCTTTCTCCCTTCTGTTGGACTATAACAATTTAACTATCACGGGTTATGGCATAAAAGCCGTTAGCCTGAATCGTATCCAATAGTTCTCAGGACAGCCTCAGCAGCTCTGTCACTCGCACCGGAACTGCCGAGAGAACTGCGGACTTTTTCAACTTCCTCAATCATCCCGGCGCGATAAGCAACATCCTCAATAATCCGCATAGCTTCCCCCGCGATGGCTGAAGGTCGGGCGGAAAACTGCAAAAACTCCGGGACTATCTTCCTGCCCGCAATGACATTCACCATTGCAATACTTCTCAGCTTGATTAGAAATTTCGCAATGAGCCATGTGACACAAGAAACTTTATATATGACCACAAGAGGTTTCCCAAGACAGGCTGATTCAAGCGTAGCAGTTCCGGAACAGGCAATCACAACATCCGCAAAATTTATGGCTTCATATGCCTGGTTTTCAATAACAGTTACTTCTAAAGGATGCTTATCTACGATTTCTTTTATCTCCCCTGCATCAATCGTAGATGCACACGGGAGAATGAATTGTAAATCCGGTCTTTGCCTATTCATTATAACTCCCGCCTTGAGCATCACGGGCAGATGCCTTTCCACCTCCTGTTTCCTGCTCCCCGGGAGAAATGCAACGGTTGTAGCTGAGACAGATAACGAGAATTTGCCGGCTAATTCTTCCCTGCTCATTTGCAGTTTTATTCTTTCAAGCATCGGATGTCCCACAAATTCCACATCCAGTCCGCTGCCTTGATAGAAGTCCTTCTCAAACGGAAAGATGACAAGCATTTTATCCACCGTTTTTGCTAACTTCTTTACTCTATTCTTCCCCCACGCCCATACCTGAGGACTGATATAGTAAACAGTAGTTACTCCGGATTTTTTTGCTTTCTCAGCAAGCCTCATATTAAAACCAGGGTAATCAATGAGAATCAAAACGTCAGGTTTTTCTTCATCCATTTTCCTGCAAAAATCATGGAAGATAGCTTTCAAACTCCGGACGTTTTTCAGGACCTCGGTAAAACCAACCACTGCAAGCTCGCTTATATCGAAAAGGATCTCAACCCCGGATTCTTCCATTTTCCTGCCGCCAATACCCATGATTCTCAAACCGGGGGCAAACTTCTTAAGCGAGAGAGCCAGTGCAGACCCATTAAGGTCTCCCGAAGCTTCTCCGGCTACAATAAAAATAGGAGCTCGTTCCATTTTGGTTTTGCTTGAAGACTCAATCCTTGACATGGTTGGCAGCCGAACTTTCAGGTTACATGAATTTATTGCCGGTGAATCACAGGCTAAAACCTGCGACTACCCGACCCGGGCAGTTAATTCAATAACGGTGACTCTTGTTTATTTTTTTTGAAATCCGGAGGGCAATTTGCAACGCTTCTTTTGCAGGTTCACCGGAAATAATAGGTTTGCGTTTTCTGACAACACAATTGACAAAGTGGCTGAGTTCCTGTTTTAAAGGCTCAGTCTTGTTAATTTCCGGAGTTTCCACCACAATTCCCCGGACAGTACGTTTATAAATCGATATCGCCTGATTAAGAAAATCAACAGAAGCATATCTGTCTTCCCCAAAAATCCTGATTTTCCGCACCTTCTCCCGGCTGACTCTGCTGCTGGTCACATTAGCTACTGCTCCGTTTGCAAAGGTGATCCTCGCATTGGCAATGTCTTCATAAGGAGAAAGCACTTTAACTCCAATTGCCTCAATCCTCCTGACAGGAGATTTTACCAGGCTCAGGATAATGTCAATATCGTGTATCATGAGGTCAAGGACAACACCGACTTCCGTCCCCCGTTTCTGGTATTGACTTAAACGGTGGCATTCAATGAACCGCGGATTTTTAAGCTTACGTCCGAGTTCCTGAATTGCCGAATTGAAACGTTCGATATGGCCGACCTGAAGCGTTACCTTTCTTTTTTCACTTAACGAAATGAGTTTCTCAGCCTGCTTGAGAGTTTGAGTAATAGGTTTTTCAACCAGGACATGAATATCATTTTCAAGGAAATCCTTTGCAATTCCGTAATGAAGGTCAGTAGGCACAGCAATACTGACAGCTTCAATTTTTCCGAAAAGGGACCTGTAATCGGTAAAACTTCCCGTTTTGTACTTCCCTCCTACTTCCTCCGCAAGTTTCTCCAGCTTATCGGCCACACCGATGAGACAAACCTCCTTCATCCCGGCATAGACCCTCGCATGTTCACTTCCGAGACGCCCAATCCCTACCACTCCAACCCGCACTTTCCCCTTAGACTTTGTTTTCATACCGCCACAATCGAAATTCCGGCTGCATCGGCTTTTTCGACAGTCTCCCGCTTGTTGAGAATAACCGTTTTCTCCGCTTCCACTGCCAGCATCACCGCACCATACTCAGACATCGTTTCAATAGTCCGTTTACCTATAACAGGAAGGTCAAAACGCATATCCTGGTCAGGTTTTGTCATTTTCACAACAACCACTTCTCTCTTCCCGAGAATTGCTCCACGCTGAATAGCAGAATCCGTTCCCTCAATTGCCTCTATTGCAAGAATAGCCTGATTTTTCACCACCACCGACTGCCCCACATCAAGTGAACCTGTTACCAGCAGCACATTCCTCCCGAACTCTATATCCGCCCATTCTGCTTCACTCGGCTCCCGCCCCGTAAGGATCCCTTTGCCGGCAAGAACAGGCTCAAGATGGGTCCTCGCATCCATTAGGCTGATACCTGCCTTCTCAAGTTCATCCGCAACAGCTGCAAGAAGAGATTGGGTCTGTTTATTCTTTACTCTCTTCAAGATAGCTTCCACTCTGCTATCCACCCTCAAATCCGAGAATATGATTGATTGGGGAATTTTCCCTTCCATAACTGCATGCTGTATCTTTTCTTTCCGGAAAATCTCGACCAGTTTGTCAAACTCTCCACCCTTTATCCAGTATGTTTTTGCCATCCTCTCAATCTCAGGGGAAGTATACCCATCTATTGCTATCGCAACCACCTCTTCCCCATCTTTTGCAGCTTCTCTTGAAAAAATGAGAGGCAATTCATCGCCTCCGGCAATCAAACCAATTTTTCGGGGTATCGACATTAGACTTTTCAATCCATCCAACCGGCCTCATCATAGCACCCCGCCTTTTTCTGGTCAGCGGTAAAGCCCATGGTCTATCTTTTAGGCTGGAGTGCTCTTCTCATATTTCCCTGACCCGTCTTCCTGATAAACTCCATAAAATGTTTAACTTCCGGCGTTTGCGAAATCTCTTTCTGCATTTTTTCCAGAGCCTGGGAGTGATTCAAACCTGAATCACTCAAAAGTTTATGTGCACGTTTCAGACAGTTGCGTCTCTCCATAGGAATATTGTTTCGCTTCAAACCTATGAGGTTTAACCCGCATACCTCTGCAGGATGACCGTCAGCGATACAATAAGGAGGAATATCCACCACCACCTTTGAACAACCTCCCAGGAGAGTCATGCAGCCAACACTTACATAATGGTGCACTCCCGTCAAACCGCTGACAATTACCCGGTCTTCAAGCCTGACGTGTCCGCCAAGAGTAGCACCGTTTCCCATAATGATATTGTTTCCAAGGATACAATCATGTGCAACATGACAGTAAGCCATGAGCAGGTTATCATCCCCTACAAAAGTCTTTCCTCCGCCTCCAGCCGTCCCGAGATTAATTGTCACGAACTCCCTGATTGTATTCCGCTTCCCAATCTCCACCGAAGTTTTCTCGCCTTTAAACTTTAGGTCCTGAGGAGGGCTTCCAATCACAGCTCCGGTGAATATAGTATTATCCTGACCTATACTGCAATATCCTTCAATAACGACCTGCGCACCTATTACTGTTCCTTTACCAATAGAAACATGCTCTCCAATGATACTATAAGGACCTATTTCCACGCCATCCGAAATCCGTGCGGATGGGTGAACAACAGCCATAGGATGAATTCCAGCCTTTTTCATCAAACTCTCCTGTCTTTTGATTGGGTATTGTCAAAAACTTCTCGGTTTTATGCCTGTCATCCCCGCTCCGTATCCAGGTACGGGATAAATTGCAGCGGGAATCCTGGATTCCGCATCAAGTGCGGAATGACACTTTTGCAGTGTGGAATAACATTTCTGCTGTGATGAGTTTCACTGCACTTCTACCACCGAGAACATAAATTCCGCTTCGGCAACAAGTTGACCTCTGACAAACGCACAGGCTTTCACCTTTCCTGTCTTCCTGCGAAGTTTAAAAACATCAACTTCAAGACGCAGTTGGTCGCCGGGAACAACAGGCTTTCTGAGCCTCACCTTATCAATACTCATGACATACGCCAGCTTGCCAAGATTTTCTTTTTTTCTCAACATCAGGACGCCTGCTGTCTGAGCCATTGATTCTACAACAAGCACGCCCGGCATTATCGGTCTCTGCGGGAAATGCCCCACAAAAAAACTTTCATCACAAGTAACATTCTTTATCCCGACTATTCTCTTGTCTTCCTCCAGTTCGATAATCCTGTCGACAAACAAGAACGGATACCGATGGGGCAGGACACTTTGAATCCCTTCGATGTCGAGCAAAGCCTTTTCATCTTTCTCCACCGGAGCAAATACACTCTTCAATTTTCGAATGAGCTTGATGTTAGAAGTATGGCCGGACTTTATGGCAATTATATGTCCCAGAAACGGGCAGCCAAGAAGACATAGATCCCCAAGCAAATCAAGGATCTTGTGTCTTGCAAATTCGTTCTTGAATCTTGGTTCTCCGTTAATAACACCGCCTTTTCCTATAACAACCGTATTTGCAAAATTTGCGCCTTTACCGAGCCCCTGAGTCTGAAGCTGCTTAGCTTCATCTTCGAAACAAAAAGTCCTGGCAGGAGCGATTTCTTTAAGAAAAGTCTCCTTATTAATCTCAAAGGAAGCATATTGGGTGTCCAGCGCTGTTTTGCCATAGTCGATTGTAAATGAGATTCTAAGCTTATCTGACGGGATTGCTGTTAACTGGATATCCCCGTCTCTGATTGAAACAGCTTCCTTTATTCGGAGGAACTTCTTTGCTTTCTCCTGCTCAACTATCCCGGACTGTTCCAGGAGTTTTGCGAAAGGCAGCGAACTGCCGTCAATTTCAGGAACTTCTTCCTCATCCACTTCAATATTCAAATTGTCTATCCCTACCCCCGCAACAGCAGCAAGTATATGTTCAACGGTATGTACTTTCACCTCATCCCCGCCAAGCGTTGTCCTTCTGGGAGCATACATAACAGAAGACACATCAACTTTTATAGGATAACTCTTACCATTACACTTCCGTATAAAACTAATTCCTGAATCAGGCGGTGCAGGTTTGAAAGTAATAGTCGTCCTGCATCCTGTGTGAAGCCCCATACCCGTGTGGCTTGTTTCTTTGGCTATAGTTTTTTGATGCTCCATGTTATCTCCCTCCTGAATCAATCTAAGAGCAAGCAGTCAGTCAACCGTATTGCCAGGAACACGGTTCACCGAATATTTACTTCAATGCTTTAATAACCTTATCCGTAAGGTCAAGCGACTTTTTTCCAAAAAGAACGGTTCTTCCGAAAAGCCCCTTCCTTTTTTCAATAATCAAATCGAATTTTTCCTTCTCCCCTATTTTTTCAACCATTCCATAAATTTTAGTCAGAGCTTTCCCGACAGGCTCATACTCCTTTTCCCGCTGGACACGATCAAATTTGGCAAGACCCTCAATTTCCTTTTCAATCTCGTGCCTTATCTTCTCTTTCTCTTTGTCCCCAAGGGAAGACCCTTTTTCCTGAAGTCTTTTGCTCGCCTCTCTTATCTTATTTTCTTTCTCAAGACGCTCAGTTCTCCCCTTCTCCTGCATTTCCTTCACAATAGCAGCTATCCCCTCAGTCTTATCATAAGCTTCAAAAACTTCGTTGACATCAACATATCCAATCTTAAGCGGAGCATCAGCAAAACCGTTAACACAACACAGAATCAATCCCATGAAACCGATGACCTTCATGAATTTCATTTTTCTTTACCCCCCTATAAAAAACCCCGGCACAGGCTGAGGCAGTGCAGACACAATTTCTAAAAAGGCCAGCCCATCGTAAAATGAAGCCTGCCTTTGCTTATATCTATCCCGTATCCATAATCAAGACGAAGAGGACCTATAGGTGTTGTAAGTCTTATCCCTACACCCACACCGGAATAGAGGTCCCCGAAATCAAAATCATCCTTAGATTTCCAGACATTACCAACATCGTAGAAAACCGCCCCTTTGAAATCTTTAACTATAGGGATTGTGTATTCTATGTTGGCCTGAGTTTTAAATTCTCCTCCGATAGGTTCTCCAAACTCATCCTTAGGTCCTATATCCCTGTAAGCATAACCACGAACAGTATCAGCTCCTCCCATATAAAATCTTTCATAAACAGGAACATACTCGGAACTTCCGAATTCTTCTACAAGACCAAGCTCCAGCCTCAAGTTTAACGAAGACTCTTTCCACGCAGGGAAATACCAGCTCATTTTCCCGGTGTGTTTTGTAAAGTCTCTGTCACCACCAAAGAAATCTCCTGCAAATTCCGTCGAAATACTGTTTCTTCCTCCATGCCTGGGACTGAAACGGTTATCCCTTGTATCACGAACGAGGATGAGCGAAAGACTGCTTGTGGTATTTACCCCCTCCTCTCTCCTTATCTCATCCGATACATCACCGAGCCCGGAGATCTCCACATCCTCATATTTGTACCTGGCATGGACACTGTTAAATTCACCAATGGGGTATCCAAACCTGATTTTTCCACCATCCCTGCCTTCATCATACTCATCCCATTCCCTCAACCTATCATACAGGTCAAAACCGCAAGAAAGGGGTTTATCAAAAAGCCATGGTTCAGTGAAGCTCAGAGAATAATTCGCTTTATCAGTTCCTGCCTCAGCGTGAACGCTCAGACTCTGACCCCCGCCGGTGAAGGCAGGAGGATTTGCAATATCGAAATTTTCGATATTTACCTCAACAAAACCTATAAACTTATCTACCGAACTATACCCCCCCCCGAATAGGAACGTCCCTGTCTTTCCTTCAGTAACCTTGAAATGCAAGTTCTTCTTATCCTGAACATCCGTATCCTCAATTTCAAATATAACCCTATCGAAAAAGGGCTGTTTGCTCCCGAGATTTCTTATTTTCCTCTGGCTTCCCTTAATTTTACCGATATCAAAACGGTCCCCGGGACTGACCAGTATTTCGCGCCTTATTATTTTATCTTTCGTCCTCACATTCCCGCTTATCCTGATATCCCCGATATAAACCACCGGCCCATTCTTAATTTCATACTCTATATCCACACGTTTTTGCTCTTCACTAATCCTTCTGTTCGCATTAACAAAAGCATACAAATATCCTTTCCCATACAGGTAATCATATACCCTGCCGATATCTTTCCTAAGCTCATCGGGACTGAACGGACTCCCTTTGTGTAATTTGACTTCCTCTTTCAGTTCCTTTTCCAGGTCTACCTTCCCTACTATATATTCGTCCCCTTCATCAACGTATATGGTAACATACACCCTCTTCCCTTCTTCATCATAAGCCAGTTTAGTCTCCGGGATTTTTGCCTTTATGTACCCATGACTTCTGTACAAATAAAGAATTCTCTCCTTATCCTCACCCAATACGTCCTCTCTGAAAACCCCTTTGCGGAAGATACCTTTCCCGGTCTTTATTATTTTCTTTATCTCTCTATCGGAAAGAACTTCATTCCCTTCTATTGAAACCTCCCTGGCCCTTGCCGATACCCCTTCATCAATCGTAAACGTAATCAGGGCATCTCTCTCTTCTTTTCTCTCTTCAACTTCAGAGCTTACCAGCGCTCCGGCAAACCCCGCCTCACGGTAAACCGAAGTAATTTTGTCCTGACAGTCCTTCAATTTTCTATTATCGTACGTGTTACCCTCAGAAAGACTTAGCTCTTTACCCAGCTTCTTATCCCTAAAAGCCTTGTTGCCGGAAAATATGATTTTGCTAACTACATATTTTTCAGTTACCTGGAAAATCAGCTTTATCCCTTCAGGAGTTTCTTCTCTTTCCACTCTTATATCCGCAAATGCCCCCGTCTCATACAACCTCCGGACATCCTCACTTAAACGCACGGGGAGGAACTTTTGTCCTTCCTCTGTCTGAATATCAGCGAGAATAGCAGAATCCGAGACCCTGACATTTCCCCTGACTTCTATGGCAGCAACCACTTCATCTGCCGACACAAAAGCAGGGAGAAAAAGAATTATCAGTGTGAAACTAATTAGCCTTCTTTGCATTCCTGGCAGCAAAAGTAAGTTTCCCCTCTTTAACCACCGCCCGTAACTTGCCTTCATTCTTAAATTTTCCTCTCAGCAATTCTTCTGCAAGCGGATCTTCGACATACCGCTGGATAGCTCTTCTCAACGGCCTCGCGCCATACGTTGGATCATACCCTTTATCAATCAGGAACCCTTTTGCTTTAGCCGAAATTTCCAACTCTATATTTTTTTCCCTGAGACGTTCTCTTGTCTCTCTCAGCATAAGCTCAATGATCTCCCCAAGCTCTTTTTTCATGAGAGAGCGGAACACTACCACTTCGTCAATCCTGTTCAGAAACTCAGGTGGAAACTTTTCTTTCAACTGGCTCAAGAGTTTGTCTCTCATCTTCTCATAAGTAGACGCTTCATCAGTATTTGCAAATCCAAGCGTAGATTTCTTGATGTCCGAGGTTCCGATATTGGAAGTCATAATAAGAACAGTATTCTTAAAATCAACTGTACGATTCAGACTATCGGTCAGTCTTCCGTCTTCCAACACCTGCAGAAGGATATTGAACACATCAGGATGAGCTTTTTCTATCTCATCAAAGAGTACAACAGAATACGGTCTGCGCCTCACCTTCTCCGTAAGCTGACCACCTTCCTCATAACCTACATATCCGGGAGGAGCCCCTACAAGCCTCGATATGGAAAACCTTTCCATGAACTCTGACATGTCAATTCTTATCATAGCTTCCTCGTCTCCGAAAAGGAATTCCGCAAGCGCACGGGCAAGTTCGGTTTTTCCGACCCCCGTCGGACCAAGGAATATAAACGAGCCTATGGGCCGTCTTGGGTCTTTGAGCCCCGCTCTCGACCTCCTTACCGCCTTTGTAAGCGCAACGAGAGCTTCATTCTGTCCTATGACCCGTTCATGCAAGTCTTCTTCCATCCGGAGCAGCTTCTCTGTCTCTTTTTCTTCAAGTCTTGTCACAGGGACTCCCGTCCAGCGGGATACAACAAGAGCAACAGTCTCCTCCGTCACGACTGCCACTTTCTCTTCCCTGGACTCCTTCCATCCTTTCCTTACATTCAAAATCTTGTCCTGGCGTTTCTTTAATTCATCCCGGAGCTTTGCCGCCTTCTCAAATTCCTGAGCATTTATCGCAGCCTCTTTTTCCTTTACAAGCTCTTCTATCTTTTCTTCCGCCTTTTTCAAATCAGGCGGAGTAACAGTAACTGCAAGACGAACCTTAGCACCGGCTTCATCAATAACATCTATTGCTTTGTCCGGAAGGAACCGACCCGTAATATAACGGTCGGAAAGACTGACTGCTGCCACAATAGCATCATCGGTTATCTCTGCCCTGTGGTGAGCTTCATACTTATCACGCAGCCCTTTCAAGATTTCCACCGTTTCTTCGGCACTCGGAGGCTCCACGACAATAGTCTGGAATCTCCTTTCAAGAGCAGCATCCTTTTCAATATACTTACGATATTCATCAAGGGTTGTTGCCCCTATACACTGCAGCTCACCATGGGAAAGAGCCGGCTTCAACATGTTCGACGCATCGATTGCACCCTCCGCAGCTCCCGCTCCCACAAGGGTATGAAGCTCATCAACAAAAATTATCACGTCTTTGGAACGTCGTATCTCATTCATCACAGCTTTAATTCTTTCCTCAAACTGCCCGCGATACTTTGTCCCTGCAACAATCAGGGCAAGGTCAAGTGTAATAAGCCGCCTGCCACTAAGTATCTCCGGAACATTACCCGCAACTATTTTCTGTGCAAGTCCCTCCACTATTGCCGTCTTGCCTACACCCGCCTCGCCAAGCAGAACAGGATTATTTTTCGTTCTCCTTGCAAGAATCTCGGTTACTCTTTGGATCTCAATTTCCCGCCCTATCACAGGGTCAAGTTTCCCCTCACGGGCAAACTGGGTCAAATCTCTGCCAAAAGCATCAAGCGCAGGAGTTTTTGTCTTCTTCGTTTTCCCGCCGTCGCCAACAACTCCCGGCGGAGCATCTGCCCCCCCCAGAAGTTCAAGTATTTTCTCCCTGAGTTTCTCAAGGTCTATCCCAAGGTTTTCAAGGACCTGGGCAGCAATTCCTTCCCCCTCTTTTACAAGACCAAGAAGGATATGCTCAGTTCCAATATAATTATGTCCCATCCCCCTTGCCTCTTCAACTGCCAGGTCAAGGACTCTCTTCGCACGCGGAGTAAACGGAATCTCTCCAATTGACAGGGTCGTGGGACCGGGCTTGACCATTTTCTCCACTTCAAGCCGGATTTTCTGAAGGCTGAGCCCAAACCCGTCGAGCACCTCAGCAGCCACTCCCCCTCCAACCTTAACCAGCCCAAGAAGCAAATGCTCTGTCCCTATATAATCATGGTTCAGCCGCCCGGCTTCCTGTCTCGCAAGAATTATCACCTTTTTTGCTCTTTCAGTAAATCTATTGAACATATTCATCTCCATTCTTCATTGACTATCAAACTAACCGTCATCTACCTTCCGCGCAGTTTTTCCCTTATAAGGTCTCCTCTCTTCACATCCCGCTCTTGAGGAGAAAGTTCTGCCCCCTCCATTTCCTGTAGATGTGCCGGCTGGGTAACCATAAGAAGTTCGCTAACCACATCACGTGCAACATCCTTTACCAGCCCCAGGTCAATCCCGAGCCTCAAACTTGAAAGCAGGTCGAGTGTTTCGGCAGAGCTTACAATCCGCGCATTACGAAGAATTCCGTATGCACGGAAGATTTTGTCCTCAAGCCGTTTGCGGCCTTTGGTGAATAGAAAATTACGCGCACTCTTTTCATGAGCAACTACCTGTTTACCAACCCGCTCAATATTATCAATTATATCTTCTTCCGCACTTCCAAGCGTTATCTGATTTGAAATCTGAAAAAAATCCCCTGAAGGGTCAGTTCCCTCACCGTACAACCCGCGCGCGACAAGCCCCAGCTTCGTTATCGCCCGCAAAACTTTGGATATTTGTTTCGATATTACAAGACAGGGCAGGTGAATCATAAGGGATGCTCTCATCCCCGTACCGGCATTTGTCGGACATGCCGTCAAATAACCCAACTCCCGGGAATAAGCAAATTTCATACGCTTCGCGAGGTCAGTATCCACCCGGTCAACCAATCTCCACGCATCCATCAACTGCAATCCTGACTGCATTGCCTGGATACGGAGATGGTCCTCCTCATTTACCATTATACTTATAACTTCTCCATCACTTATGATTACAGAACCCTCTTTCCCCGATTCTATGAATTCCATACTTACAAGATGTCTTTCTAACAGAAAATGCTTATCAAGAGAAGTCATCTCTCCCAGGTTCATAACAAGCGCATTTTTTTGCAGTTCACTCTTCGCAACTGCATCAAGCACGGTTGCGATAACTTCTTTCCTCTGTTCCGAAGTTGCCCTGTGCGGAAAAACAACATCGGCAAGATTCCGAGCAAGCCGCACACGGCTGCTGACCACAATATCAGCACTGGCTCCGGTGCCTTTCAACCACTCTCCGTTTTCTTTCAAAAGGTCTTCCATCTTCATGTCTCAAGTGCCTTGATTTCATCCCGCACGCGGGCAGCTTCTTCGAAATCTTCCTTTTCAACAAGTTCCCGAAGTTCGGAACGCAGTTTCCTTAAAATCTTTGCCTTGCTAACCTCCTTGTCGCCGGCAGCCGGAATTTTGCCTGCATGATTTAAACTTCCATGTATCTTTTTGAGAAGCGGATTAAGTTCATTCTTGAAAGTCCGGTAACATTCAGCGCACCCTAAACGCCCGATCGTTTTGAAATCGCTATACGAAAGCCCGCAGTTACCGCACTTCCTATCTTCTTTTGGAGTCGTAACTTTCTCAAGCCCTGCAAGTCCTGCTAATAAGTCGGCAAGGAGGAAATTTGGTTTGACTGAAACTCCTTTCTCAAGAGCACACTTCTCACATACATGTATCTCTACCACTTTATTGTCGGAAAGCTCCGTATAGTGAACAGTAGCTTTATTTTTGCTGCAAATTTGACAAAACATTTTACTTAATCTTTCCCAATCGGTGTTCCGTCTTTTTTTGTTAATTCCCTGAACTTCTCCATCAGGAAAAAAGTAACCGAACCGGGTTTACCGCTGCCAATTATTCTGCCGTCTATTTTCACAACGGGGATGATCTCCGCTGCGGTTCCCGTCAGGAAACATTCCTCCGCATTGTATAAATCATACAGGGTAATAAGCTTCTTGCAGACTCCATAAACTCCATCCGCAATTTCGATTGCTACGTTTTGTGTTATTCCGTCAAGAGTTCCGACTGACGGAGGCGGAGTAATAAGAATATTGTCAACGACAATAAAGATATTATCACCGCTGCATTCGGTAACATATCCCTCACTGGTCAACATAAGAGCTTCCGTCATCCCGGCGTTTGCAGCTCCAATCTTCGCCATTATGTTGTTCAGGTAGTTAAGTGACTTTATGCGGGGGTCAAGTGCCCCGGGCAGGCTCCTGTTCGTGGCAACTGTTACAATCTCTATCCCATTCCCGTACAATTCTCCCGCATACAACTTGATTTTGTCCGCTATCACAACAATGGTCGGTCGGGGACATTTCCCGGGATCAAGCCCAAGATCTCCCTCTCCTCTCGTTACAACAACTCTCACGTAACCGTCTCTCAGATTATTCTCCCTGAAACTGAGAAGTATTATTTCTTCCATCTTATTCTTTTCAACCGGAATATCAAGCATTATAGCTTTTGCAGACTTGTACAGCCTGTCAACATGCTCGGTCAATCTGAAAACTCTTCCTGCATACGCCCTGATTCCCTCAAAAACACCGTCCCCATACAGGAACCCGTGATCAAACACCGAAACTTTAGCTTCATTTTTGCTAACAAATTTCCCGTCAATATATATCTTCTGTCCCATATCCTTTACCCTCACTAATTAGCCCGTACTGTCAAAAACTTCCAGCCAAATTCTTAGGGGTCTGATTTCAAGGAATCATATCCCCCTACCCGCTTTGCTTTTGTAGGGGTCTGATAAATCAGACCCGACGGTAACGGGCGTCATAAATGCCGCCCTGCTTCTCTTTCAGTCTGTTATCCACACAGGCTAATGTCTTAATTCAAGTTCCGGCTTTCCTCTAATCCACCATCAACTATAACCAAAACCCTTTCTGCTTTTTCTGCAACATCATGTTCGTGTGTCACAATTATAAAGGTCTGCTTTTCTTCCCTGTTGAGTCCTTTGATAAGCTCCATTATAGAACTGCTGTTATCAGCATCAAGGTTTCCGGTAGGCTCATCAGCAAAAACTATTTCGGGCTCATTCATCAAAGCCCTTGCAAGCCCGGCTCTCTGCATCTCACCCGCCGAGAGCTGAGGCGGGCGATGATTAATTCGCTCACTCAATCCTACCCTCTCAATAAGTTCTGATGCCCTTTTTTTGTTGTTTGCCCTCCCGGATATCATAGCAGGCAGCACAACGTTTTCAAGAACGGAAAACTCAGGCAGCAGACAATAGAACTGAAACACAAACCCAATCTTCCGATTCCTAAAGTAGGCAAGTTCGTTATCAGACAACTTGTAGATATCAGCCCCGTCAAAATATACCTTCCCGCCCGTTGGTCTGTCAAATCCGCCGAAAAGATGAAGCAAAGTGCTCTTTCCCGCTCCCGAATGCCCCATAATCGCAATCAGTTCTCCTTTGTCAACTCTAAGGCTTATTCCTTTCAGGACATGCAATTCCCGCAACCCGTCTCTGAAACTTTTTTGCAGGTTTTCTGCAACAAGCAACTCACTCATATCTCAACGCCTCTACAGGATTGAGATGTGCAGCTCTCCATGCAGGATATAACGTAGCGATCAAACTCATCAGCAAAGCAGTAGCAGTTATGGAAACTAAATCACCGGAACTGATTTCGACAGGCAATCTGTCCACAAAATATATCTCGCGAGGCAATCTTACAAAAGAATACTTCTGGAGCAGACTGCATAGAGCAATCCCTGCTCCGGTTCCAAACAGGACACCGGATAAACCTATAAAAACACCTTCAAAAACAAAAATACTCATTATCCCGGAGTTAGTTGCACCAATTGATTTTAGTATCCCAATATCCCTGGTCTTTTGCATGACAACCATTATCAGGATACTCGTAATATTAAAAGCTGCCACAATCACTATCATTGTGAGAATTATAAACATTACCGTCTTTTCAAGCCGGAGTGCCGAGAAAAGATTGCTGTGCCTCTCCATCCAGCTTGTGGCAGCGAAAGGCAACCCCAGCACTTTTTCAACTTTCTCCGACAATTCTCCGGCAGCATAAATGTCATCCAGAGCTACCTCAATTCCGGTGACCGAATCACCGGTTTTGAACAATTCCTGAGCAGAACTTAAAGAAATGTAACCCAGAGAACTGTCTATTTCATACATCCCGGACACAAATACCCCAGCGACCTCACATTCTACCAGAGATGGGATTAAATTTCCATGCTTTTCTGAAAAAGCTCCCGAAACACACTGTATTCTTGCTCCTACCGTAACTCCAAGCCTGTTTGCAAGTTCTCTGCCAAGCACAATGCCGGTTACCTCAACCTTTTTCCTATTCTCAATCCTGACTCTGCTTCTCAGGTCTACGCAGCCATACTCAATCCCTTTAATAATATGTCTGTTAACATCCACTCCTGTTACATAAGCACCGGCAACACGATCTCCGCACTTTAAAAGCCCCTGCCCCTGGATAACCGGAACTGCACTGCTGACATGTTCCATTTTTTCAAGCCGCATGCTGACTTCATCATAATTCCCGATACCGCCATACTTTTCAACAATGAGAGGGGAAAGATTCCCTGTAATCTTCTCCTCAAGCTCCCTCTCAAACCCATTCATCACTGCCAGGACAACAATCACAGTCATAACACCGACAGCGACACCGAGGACAGATATAAACGTTACGATAGAGATAAAAAAATTTCCCCTTCTCCTCAAATACCGCTGACTTACAAACCATTCAAACTTCAATTCAACTGACCCCTATGGGAAATAGGCACTGGATTTCAGCCTTTGGACTTTGGACTTTGGGTCTCTGCTGATCTTAACTGCGGAAAGAGAATTACATCCCGTATAGAGGACGAATCGGTCATTAACATCACAAGACGATCTATCCCTATACCAAGCCCGGCAGCAGGAGGCATACCGTATTCAAGCGCTGTTACAAAATCTTCATCAATCTCCGGCTCCTGCTCACCATCTGCGGACAGAGACACTTCCGCCTGCTTCCTGAAACGTTCCCTTTGTTCACCCGGGTCATTTAACTCTGAATAGGCATTTGCTATTTCATATCCGCACATGAAAAGTTCAAACCGCTCTGTGAATTCAGGAGCATCAGTTTTTCTTTTCGCCAGCGGACAGAACTCAGCCGGATAATCAGTGATGAAGGTAGGAGAACCGCTTGTCAATAGTTCAGCAAGAAGCTTTATCAACTGACTCCTCGCGACTTTCTCTCCCTTGAGTTTTATCCCTTCCTTCTTAAGCTTCCGCGTTAGACTTTCTACTCCTTCTTCTTTAATATCCACATCAAACCTTTCCTTCATGGCATCTCTGAAAGTAATTCTTTTCCATGGCGAAGTTAAATCGATTTTTTCATCATTATAAGTCAACTCCGGTTTTCCTAAAACAGCCTCCGCTATATTCTGAACAAGATTTTCTGTCAATTGCATCATATCCCCATAGTCAGCATACGCACTGTAGACTTCAAGCATCGTAAACTCCGGGTTATGTCTCGTAGAAAGCCCCTCATTCCGGAAACTTCTGTTTATCTCGTAAATTTTCTCCCATCCCCCGACAAGAAGCCTCTTTAAATACAGCTCAGGAGCAATTCTGAGGAAAAGGTCCATGTCAAGAGCATCTGCCCTTGTCCTGAAAGGTTTCCCCGATGCGCCTCCTGCCTGCGTATGCAGCATAGGTGTTTCCACTTCCCTGAAACCTTTCTCATCCAGGAACTCCCTTGTAATTGAGATTACCTTCTTCCGTGCATCAAAAACCTTTCTGGATTCTTCATTAAAAATGAGGTCCAGGTACCGTCTGCGGTACCTGAGCTCTATATCCTTCAATCCATGCCATTTTTCAGGCAATGGTCTCATAGACTTCGACAACAGAGTCAATTCCTTTACCAGAATACTTTTCTCTCCGGTCTTTGTTTTAAACGGCTCCCCCTTCACCCCCAGGAAATCTCCGATATCAAGCAGCTTAAATATCCCGTATGCTTTCTCCCCGACCGTATCGGACCTGACATAAATCTGCATTCTTCCCGTTTCATCGCACAAATCCGCAAATGCCGCCTTCCCGTGCTTCCGTATCAGCATAATCCGTCCTGCTACGACTGCATTTACTTCCTCTTCCAGATTGACAAGCCCATCAAACCCGTCCTTCAGCTCTTTCAACGAATGAGTCCTCGGGAACTTTCTGCCATACGGCTCCACACCGATTTTTCTCAATTCTTTTAACTTTTCTTTTCTCTGTGCAACCAGATCTTCACTCATTTTTCTTCACCATTACCTGCCTTTGTCTGAAGATAGGCTTTGATAAACTCATCTATCCCGCCGTCCATCACAGCCTGAACATTGCCTATTTCCACCCCTGTTCTGTGATCTTTTATTAAAGAGTAGGGATGCAAGGTATAAGAACGGATCTGGTTTCCCCAGGCGATTTCTCCTTTCTTTTGCCTTTCCTTGACAACCTTCTCCTTCTGTTTTTTCTGATAGTCTGCAAAGATACGACTGCGCAAAACTTTTAACGCTGCAGCTTTATTCCTGTGCTGCGAACGTTCGTTCTGACACTGGGCTGTAATACCCGTAGGTACATGAGTAATACGGACTGCGGAATCAGTAACATTCACATGCTGACCACCATGGCCGCTTGCACGAAAAGTCTCTATCCGTAAATCGCTTTCGTTTATTTCCAAATCAACATCTTCCTCAATCTCAGGGATAACGTCTACTGAAGTGAAAGAAGTGTGCCGGCGCGACTGTGAATCAAACGGTGAAATACGAACAAGCCTGTGGACACCGGCTTCAGCCTTGAGATATCCATAGACATAATCACCCGTTATAAGAACCGTAACGTTTTTTACTCCGGCTTCCTCTCCGGGCAGTAAATCAATGACCTTCCATTCGTACCCTTTCCTCTGCACCCAGCGGTTGTACATCCGAAGAAGCATCTGCACCCAGTCGCAGGACTCCGTTCCCCCGGCACCCGCATGTATGTTCAGTATAGCGTTATGCTTATCAAACTCTCCATTCAAAAGTGTTTTCAAATCCAACTCAGCCAATTTGCCGCCAATATACGAGACGGATTTCATTATTTCTGCCTGCATCGTTTCATCCTGTTCTTCTTCGGCCAATTCTATCAGTACGGATGCCTCATCCACTTCCTTATCCATTTCCTCCAGCGAAGACCTCTCACCCTTAAGCTGATTGAGCTTCCGGACAGTTGCCTGCGCTTTCACTGAATCATCCCAGAACCCGTTCTGTGCTACCTCTTTCTCAAGCTCACTTATAACCGCTGCCTTTTCTTCAACGTTAAAGATAACCTCTTATTCTGGCAAGGTCTTCCTTGATTTTACCGAGTTCTTCTTTGACTTCTTCAAACACAGCAGCTCCTCTCTTTGAATTTGGATCCTGACTCTCTACTTTCCGCAGCACTTCTTATACTTCTTCCCGCTCCCGCACGGGCAAGGGTCATTCCTTCCCACCTTCTCCACTTCTCTCTTATATGGAGTCAGCTTCAACCCGGGTTGAGGAGAAGATTCTTCCCCGTCCTCTCTAACATGCGGCAGGCTTGCCATTCCGGGTTTCTTATCCGTCTTGAACGGTACCAAACGCTCAAACTCCTCTTCCCCTCCCCGCAAAACTTCATGCGGGAGCAATTTTTCTTCTGAAACAACCTGCATCTTGAACATATATTCTACGATAGATTCCTTAATATTTGAAATCATCTGACTGAAAATTTCAAACCCCTCATTCTGGTACTCCACCAGCGGGTCTCTCTGCCCGTATGCGCGCAGGTGTATCCCTTCCCTTAAGTGGTCCATCGCAAGCAGATGTTCCTTCCACTTGGAATCAATAACCTGGAGCATGAGGAACTGTTCAAAATGATGCATTACATCATTCCCAAGGCTTTTCCTCTTCTCTTCAAAAGCCTGCTTGATAACTTCAAGTGTTTCAGCTTTTAAATCATCAGAAGAAATGTTTACAGTATCAATTTCCTTTTTCCGCAGAGCAATTCCGAACGTTCCCTTAATTGATTCATAAAAACCTTTCATGTCCCAATCTTCGGGATGAAGCTCACTGCCGGCATAAAGCTTCACTCTTTCTGCCACAACTTCCTCAAACATTTCCTCAATATGTTCCTTGAGGTCTCCCCCTTCAAGAACCATTTTTCTCTGGTCGTATATGACTTCCCGCTGTCTGTTCATCACGTTATCAAACTCAAGCAGCTGTTTGCGGATATCAAAATTATGTGCCTCAACACGCTTTTGCGCTGTTTCGATTATTCTTGTCAGCAAGCTAAATTCGAGAGGGACTCCTCTTTCCCATCCAACCCTATCCATAATAGAAGATACCCTTTCTGAAGCAAAAATCCGCATGAGGTCATCTTCCAGAGCCAGATAAAACCTTGATGACCCCGGGTCTCCCTGCCGTCCCGCACGTCCTTTGAGCTGGTTATCTATACGCCTTGCTTCGTGCCGTTCCGTTGCAACTATATGCAATCCTCCCTTATCAGCGACTCTTTCCCCGAGCACGATATCCGTTCCCCGTCCCGCCATATTCGTAGCGATTGTTACAGCCCTCTCCTGTCCCGCCTTAGCAA
>Ga0209345_10002492_pt1 | contig 20280 bp, 21 predicted proteins | sample Cruoilmetagenom7_FD_187294 | JGI IMG/M metagenome (GOLD analysis project Ga0209345, IMG submission 187294) | Oil polluted marine microbial communities from Coal Oil Point, Santa Barbara, California, USA - Sample 7 (SPAdes) (version 2) | ecosystem: Environmental > Aquatic > Marine > Oil seeps ... | reverse complement strand
CGCCGGGGGATAACACAGTCAACATCCAAATCATCCCTGATTCCAAACCGGGTGAGTGCAAAATCGTATTTTACAGGATCATCAGGAACCAGCCTTTTAAAACCGGCTGTTATCTCAAGAGCTGTTGCCATATTTGCCTGTTTTCTTTTTGTGAGATTCAAAGCAAGGCTTATTCTGTGCATGTGTGTATCAAGGGGGATTATGAGTTTAGATAACGGTATGCCGGCCCATCCTCCCGGATCGACTCTGTCTTTTCTTATCATCCATCTTAAAAAAAGATTCGTTCTCTTGCAGGCGCTCCCTTTTTCAGGCAAAGCAACAAGATGCCCCGGTTTGTTTTTGCCTGCAGCAAGTTGAGTTGAAAAAAAAGTCATGGCAGGGATTACATTCTTGTTGTTTTTTGAAAAGCCGGCTAAAAAGCATTCATGAAGGGAACCAAATCGGTTAATCACGTTTTTTATTCCAAAGAGGAAAGCGGCAATCTCACCTGAACCGGCAAACCTGTGTTTAAACCCATCAAATGCATTGTAAATAGATCTAAAATCTGAATCCTTTAAAAATATAAAAGGAGACGAATTCATCTTATCAAGCACCAATGAAACGCTCTTTAAAATTTGTGCAACCCTTCCGTATGCAAGCGAAGATGCAATAAGGCCCACAATTTCACGTTCCCTTATTTCTTTGTATGAATACAGAAATTCAAGGGGGTCCGGGTGAACATACCTGCGCCGGTTATATTGATTGTAAAGATTGTCGAGTTTTTTTTTAAGATTTTCAGGTGTCATATTGATTTTTATTCTTCTGGGCAGTAGTAAATGCCTGTTTCCATTTCTTATCAAAGATAAAACAGGATTTCAAATAAATGATAAAAAATAAAAACAAGACAAACTCACAAGGCCTCTCATGGCCTGAGCTTACACCCGGAACCCTGGTCAAAAGATATAAACGCTTTCTTGCGGATGTAAGGCTCGATAACGGCGACCTGGTTACAGCCCACTGTGCAAATTCAGGATCTATGAAAGAGTGCTCGGAGCCGGGCAGCCCGGTATATCTTTCATTTCACGACAATCCTAAAAGAAAGCTAAAATATACCTGGGAGATGATTAAGATGCCCACATCCCTTGTGGGAGTCAATACCATGGTTCCAAACAGACTGGTGAAAAAATCGATTGAGGATGGACTGGTTGAGCAGCTAAAGGGCTATGAAAATGTAAAACCTGAAGTTAAAGTGTCTGACAGATCCCGCCTCGATCTCCTGCTTACAAATAAAGATAAGGCAAAGTGCTTTGTTGAGATAAAAAACTGCACCCTGGTTAAAGATGGCCTTGCATCCTTTCCCGATGCTGTAACCACCCGCGGCAGGAAACACCTGGTGGAACTTCAGAGGCTCGCAAAGGAGGGAAACCGCAGTATAATATTTTTCCTTGTGCAAAGGATGGATGCAAAAGCGTTTACTTCTGCCGACAATATAGATCCCGCATATGGAAAAGAACTCAGAAAGGCAAAAAACAGCGGCATTGAAATTATTGTTTATGACGTTATAATCGATCTCAATAGAATCGTTTTGGGTAAAAAAATTCCTCAAATTGATATTTGACACCAATATGATAATCTGGTTAGATAGATTTTTATGAGAGTGACTTCCAGCCACAAAAAAAGTTTCTTTAAAGCCGCAATCGTTGATAGAAGTTGCTCCCACAGGGATAACCCAAACCCTGATATGAATTAGTAATAAGTATCACTGATGGCTAAGTTGAAAGTTGCTATAGTTGAATCATCTCCAAAAGAGTTGGAGTGATACTAAGGAACCCTCTTCTCCAACTAAATTGGAGAAGAACCCTCTATTAAAACTTAGAAAAGGATAAAGAAAATGAGTTATGATTTCAATGCAGATGAAATATTCGAAATGGCCGAGCAGATTGAAAGAAATGGAGCTTCCTTTTACAGAAAAGCAGCAGAATCGATTGATGACCCTGCTGAAAAAAAGCTATTACTTGATTTTGCCTCAATGGAAGATGAACATGAAAAAACATTTGCCAATTTAAGAGCGGGGCTGTCTGAAAAGGAGAAAACTGCAACCGTATTCGATCCTGAGGGTGAGGCAGCTCTTTATCTTCGCGCACTAGCCGACACCAAGGTGTTCTTTGAAAAAAAGATCGATACATCTTCAATGGAAGAGATCTTAAAAGAGGCTATCCTGGCTGAAAAGGATTCCATAGTATTTTACCTTGGTATGAAAGAAATGGTTCCTGAAAATTTCGGAAAAACAAAAATAGATGCAATCATCAAGGAAGAGATGACACATATCAAGCTTTTAAGCGGTAAGCTGGTTGCTCTAAAAAAATAACCGGGGCACTCATATATTTTTTAGCCCCAGCTGAAAAGCAGGCATATATGATTCAGGGTTCACGGCTAGTTACTTTGAACTCTTCATCTCTCTTCAACCGTGAACCCTTAAACCGTAAACTTGAGTAGTTACGCCTGCGAAATCATATGTATAGCCTGCTGCGGGAAAGGAATTTCGATCCCGTTTTCATCAAAGGTTTCTTTGATTTTGCGTGTAAGATCAAATTTAACATTCCAGTAATCTTCCTTTTTTACCCAGGGACGCAGCACAAAATTTACACTGGAATCTGCAAGCTCTGAAACGGCAATCTGGGTAGCCGGATCAGAAAGTATGCGACCATCTTCTTTTGTCAGGTTCATCATAATATCATAGGCCTTTTGAATGTCGGAGGTGTAACCGATACCTATCACAAGGTCCACTCTCCTTGTGTCATAAGCAGAAACGTTTTTAATAACATCTCCGAAAATCTTGCCATTGGGCACTAAGATTTTGATGTTATCCGGCGTAGCAAGAACTGTAGTGAAAAGCTGAATATTTTTGACGGTTCCGGCTACGCCGGCACTATCGATATAGTCACCAATTCTAAACGGACGAAGCACAAGAATCAAAACACCGGCAGCAAAATTGGCCAAAGATCCCTGCAGGGCAAAACCTATGGCAAAACCGGCTGCGCCAAGAACAGCAACAAAGGAAGCGGTCTGGATGCCGAATTTTGCCAAAGCAGCAAGTACTGCAAAGGTTAAAATCAAGAAATATATCAAACTTCCCACAAAGGATGTTACTGCAGGATCTGTTTTGGATTTCTCCAGCACTTTTGTAACGACCTTTCGCCCAATACCGGCAGCAATACGTCCGATGATTAGAATTAATATTGCGCCGATGATTTTTAAGCCATACATGGTCACAAAAACCATCAATTGATTAGCAGCATTTTCCATGATAACCTCCTATTCTTCTGTAGAGTTGTTGATAAAACGTCCCCGTCTATGTTGTTATAAATCTTAAATAGCAGATAAAAAAACCTTTCAAAAGATAAAAACCAGGGCATCCTGCCTGCCTTCCAATTAATATGCCTCCTCATAGGCAAGATCATCTTTGGTAACTTTTCCTTTGAACAGATTATAAGCCCAAAATTGATAAGCGAGCACAATGGGAACACAAATAAGGGCCAGCACCAGCATGATCTTCAAGGTCAAAGGACTGGAAGATGAGTTGAAGGCGGTTAAGGAAAAATCCGGGTTGATACTCGAAGGAAACATATTCGGGAAGAGTCCGATAAACCCGTAAAAAGTCGCCCCAAAAATTGTGAGCGCCGATGAAAACCATGCTTTCCAGTAGCTTCTTTTGGCCAGGAAAATCTTTATACCTAAAAGAGCCAGCACTGTAATTAGAATAAATATAAACAGAACAGGATGGGCAAGGTAATTATCATAAATGCTTGTTGCAAAAGCCGAAGCCACCAAAAAAATGACAGCTACGACTAAAAGCACCGGCCACAGCTTATTCGCCATATCAGCTGACCTGTCATGAAGATTCCCCTCACTTTTAACAGCCAGCCATAAAGAGCCGTGAACGAGAAACAGGAGCAGGAAAAGAACACCTCCAAGTAGCCCATACGGATTCAGAAGCGTAAATAAAGTCCCGTGATAGACTCCACCTCCATCTATTGGGATACCTTGAAATATGTTGGCAAATGCTACTCCAAAGAGTATGGCCGGGACCAGGCTCCCCACGAACATGCATGTGTCCCACACCTTTCGCCAGCGAGGATCATCAACCTTTCCGCGAAACTCAAGGGAAACACCTCTGAGGATCAGAGCAAAGAGGATAAGCATCAAAGCCGAATAAAGGGAGCTGAACATTATGGCATATACTCGTGGAAAAGCAGCAAAGGTGACCCCGCCTGCTGTGATCAGCCAGACCTCATTCCCATCCCATAACGGCCCTATTGTATTGTACATAATTCTCTTTTCATCATTATTTTTACCCAGGATCGGGAGCAAACTTCCGACACCGAGATCAAATCCGTCAGTGACAAAATAGACGGCCCAAAGCAACACCCAAAGAAAAAACCATATTGTTTGCAAATCCATTTTTTGCCTCCTTTTAAAATAAAATTGCAGCGCTATTTAATACTATGCTGCTTCCGGTTCAGGTCCCTTTCTGGCAGTTTTAATGATTAGATAAAAAGCCGCTGCACCAAGAAGACCGTATACCAGTATAAATGCTGCAAGAGAAATTGCGACCTGGGAGGCTGCAATTCGAGAAACTGCATCCGCTGTCTTCATTACACCATAAACAATCCAGGGCTGACGTCCCACTTCGGCCACGGTCCACCCCAGAAGGATGGCAATATATGGCAGGGGAATGGAGTAGAGCATCAGCTTCAGATACCATGGACTTTCCATGAGACGATTTCTCCTTAGCCATCCAATGCTGGTAACTAATGCGAAATAAAATCCCAGTCCAACCATGATCTTAAAAGATGCAAATGTGATTAGTACCGGCGGTCTTTCATCGGGCGGAAAGTCTTTGAGCCCTTTTACTTCTGCGTCAGTACTGTGAAATGCCAACAGGCTCAGCATACCAGGCATGGGTCCTATTTCAATATAGTTTCTTTCATTTGCCTCATCCGGGAATGAAAAAAGATATACTGGAGCATTTTTTGATGTTTCCCAGTGGGAATCCATGGCCGCTAATTTTGCGGGTTGTTTTTCCGCCAGATCGCTGCCATGCAAGTGGCCTTCGAAGATCTCAAAAAAAGAGAAGATAAGGCCGAAGACCAGCGCAATTCGAAAGGATTTTGTAAAAAATTCCACATGTTGTTTTTTAAGAAGGTGATAGGCGCTGATACCCATCACGAAAAATGCGCTCAGAATATAAGCGGCACTCACCATGTGAAAAAACATGAGGATACCGAACGGGTTGAGGGCCACAGCGGCAAAATTTTCAAGCTCTGCCCTTCCGTTTCTGATAACATAGCCAACAGGGTGCTGCATCCAGGCATTGGCAGTTAATATCCATACTGCCGATCCGGTTGATGCAAAGGCAATCAGCCACATAACAGTAGCGTGCGCCTTTTTAGAAATCTTTCTCCAGCCGAAGATCCATACTCCGAGAAGAATGGACTCTAAGAAAAAAAATCCCAAGGCCTCAATTGCCAGAAGGGACCCGAAGATGTCCCCCATAAATTCCGCATACCGGGACCAGTTTGTCCCAAATTGAAACTCAAGGGTTATTCCGGTCACAACTCCAATGGCAAAGTTGATGAGAAATAGTTTTCCCCAGAATTTTGTCATTTTCAGGTATATTTCGTCCCCTGACCTCGCATACCTGGTCTCCATGATGGCCACCATCACAGATAAGCCCAGGGTTAGCGGGACAAAAAGAAAATGAAAGAATGTGGCCGCGGCAAACTGCAATCTTGAAAGCATTAAAACGTCCATAAGCGAACCTCCTTTAAAAAAATTCTTCCTTGATTTTATTTTCCTCAGATAATTCAGATGATATGGAAGGAAAGATGCAAGTCTCTTCCTCCAACATTTTAGCGAATGTGGCCTCCTTGAGAGTTTCCCTCAGTTGTTCCCTGGCTTTTTCCCATACGCGATGAATTGAACATTCCGAACTTCTGAAACAAGATTCCGGCCTCATGACACAGTCATTTAAAAATATTTCCCCTGTGACGGCTTCGACAACATCTAAAAGCGTTAATTTATCGGGTGAAAATAAAAGGCGATATCCTCCCTTTGCTCCCCGGATAATTTCGATGAACCCTGATCTGGCTAACTGCTGTGCGATTTTGCCTAAGAATTGTTCAGGTATATCCATTGCCCTTGCAATTTCCACACGTCCCACAATCTTTCCTTGACCGTTTCCGGCAAGAAAAAGGATACAGCGGACACCATATTCTCCTGCTCTTGTTAGCCGCACCTTGCCCTCCAATATATATAAGATAATTAAGATGCTTTATATCCTATATAGAACATGTAATGCCCAGTCAACTATTTTTTATAATTGGATGGTAACTGCTCAGGTGGATAGGCTGAAGGCTGCGCGAAGACTGTTAGGAAAAGCGCATTTTAAAGCCATGGTTGATCCAAAACGGATATAAACCATGTACTGGTTGCTATGAAGATTGAACTTCAGGCTGCTGGGCTTTTTCTGTAGCCGGGAGATATATATTAAAAGTAGTTCCCTGATCCGGCTGGCTTTCAACCTCAATAAAGCCATTGTGGTTTTTGACAATACCAAAAGCCGAGGCCAATCCAAGGCCGGTACCGCGGCTCATCTCCTTTGTGGTGAAAAAAGGTTCGAAAATACGACGCTTAACCTCTTCATCCATTCCGCAACCGGTATCTCTTACAGATACTTTTACATATTTGCCGGAAGGCACTCCATGGGCTCTAACAGACTCTTCATCGCAAATCATGTTGGTCGTTTTCAGGAATATGCTGCCTCTGTCGGTCATCGCCTGGGATGCATTAAGGTAAAGGTTCATCAACACCTGTTCAATCTGGCTGCGATCCGCTTCCACCGCCCATGTCTGTTTAGTTAGATCCTGGTGGATTTTAACCTCTTTGCGGGTACGACCGAACATTTGGGCGGTATGCTGCAAAATATCGTTCAGATCGACGGGGCGAACGTCATATTTGCCGCCACGGGCATACCCAAGCAATTGACGGGTCAAATCGGCCCCGCTTTCGACGCAACGCTCAATGGCTTTAAGACTTTCCTGCAAACCGTTATCCTGCCGGGTTTTTATCAACAACGAAGATACATTTCCCTGGATGGCCATTAGCAGGTTATTGAAATCGTGGGCAATACCACCGGCCAAAGTGCCTATGGCCTTCATTCGCTGGGCATGTTGGAGTTGTTTTTCCAATTTGCGTTTTTCATTTTCGGTCTTTAACCGATCGGTAATATCACGGGCAACGCCTCTAAAACCAATAGGTTGCCCCTCGGCATTTTTGATCAGGGAAGCAGACATCTCCAGGTGATGTAGTCGCTTGTCTTTCCCTATGATCGTATAAGGCGTAAAGCTCACCGACCGACCGGTTCGATAAATTTCATTGAATTTAAAATAGACCTGATGAGCCGTTTCAGGGCTTGAGTACTGCCGGTTGTTCATGCCAATCAGTTCTTCTCTGGAATACCCGGCAATGCGACAGGTCGCATCGTTGACAAATGTCAAATTGCCGGCCAAATCGAGTTCAAAATAAGATTCTTGCATACTGGCCAATATGTCTCGGTATTTATCCTCACTTTCCCTGAGGGCTTTTTCAGTTTGCCTGCGCTGTTCGATTTCGATACGCAGCTGAGTATTGGTATGTTCAAGATCGGCAGTACGCTGCTTTACTTTTTCTTCAAGATGATTACGATGTTTTTCAAGCTGAGCCTCCACTTTCTTGCGGGCTGTGATGTCACGCAGGGAGCCGATTATTTTTTGCGGCAGTTCCTCCTTGTCGCGAATTAAAATAGAGTTAAGCGAAGCATAGACAGCTTGGCCGGCTTCGTCGTGCAAATAGATTTCGTAATCCGTCACTCTGCCGTGTTTTTTAAGGATACCAAGCAGTTTGTGACGTTCTCGGGGGATCTTGTAGAAATCGAAAATCGACTGGCCGATCAATGCCTCCCGTTTAACGTGATAAATACGCTCCACCGATGGGCTAACTTCCAGCATTTTACCGTCACTGCTGACTTCATAATATATGTCCTGGATATTGTTAAAAATGCTTTTGTACTTGGCCTGAATGGTTTTTACCCCCGCTTTCATACTGGCAAAGGTGTCTGCCGTTGTTTGGAGCTCTTTATAAATCGACCTGATCGGCCTATGGGTTTCAAAATCTCCGTGCTCGACAGCGTGGGCTTGACTGGCAAGCCTTGAAATCGGTTTGATGATGCCTTTGGCAAACAACATGCCGATAGCAGCGGCTAACAGGGAAATGACCAGAGCGAAATAGATGTTTAAGCGACGGTTGTCTTTGATTGCACCGAGATAATCGTCGGCGGGCATATAAATACCGATGATCCAGGGCCAGTTCTCAGCGTTAAAGGGTTTAAACATGGCCAGGTAGGTCTGCCCCTGGTGTTCAAAATGGCCGAAATGCGATTGGTTCAACCGGATTATGCCGTCGGCATTCTGATCAAGATGTGCTGCTGTAAATGCCTTACGACTGATGGCATGCTCCAATTCATGTATTTTTACAAAACGGCTGGTTGCCGCCGGATCCTTCGACTTGGTTTTAAGTTTTGCCGGATCAGGAAATGCAACCATATCTGCGTTGCGGTTAAAGAGAAACGCCTGGCCGTTTTGACCGATTTTCAAGTCGGCAAAAAAGGAAGACAACCGGTCGATCGCAAGATCGACGCCGACAATTCCTTTTAGTTGTCCCTGGGCATCATACCAGGGAGCGGCTACGGTGATGCCGGGTTTTTGAGAGGTAAAAAAAATATATGGGTCGGTCCAGATGCTGCGCCGTTTTTCAAAGGCTTTTCGATACCAGGGACGCAAGCGGGGATCATAGGTGTCATCCGGGACTCGTTCCTGTTCAACAAACTGCCTGTGGTTATTGCGCCAGATCAACCTGATTTCTTTATGTTTGTTGGTATGGGTGATTATTTTAGTTCGAAATCCGTCCGGATCTTTTTGATTATGACGTCGGACGTCATAAAAATTACCATTAGGAAGACCCAGATAGATGCCTGCAAAATGAGGATAAAGGGTCAGTTGGTCATGAAAATAGCGGGTCAGGGGTTCAATTTGGGTGTCGCTGAGATCAAAAACTTTGTCGGTCAGCATGTGAATGGTCAATTCTGCTGTCTGTTGGGCCGTGACTAAATGGCGATAGGATTGGCTTTGAGCCAGATCGGCAACGTTTGTCATGATTTGCCGGGCGTGTTCCTGCAGTACGCGCTGGGAGGTAAAAAACGAAGATGCGGCTGTTAATAAATGGGTTCCCCAGATCAAGCCCAGAAGGCCAAAAATCAGTGTCCATCGAATTGAGATTTTCATATTCATACGATTGAAATTCGATCACTTTAAGTATTGGATAAAATCATCGAGAGGTCTTTGCAAAATGACAATTTTCGAAGGTCTCATCAATTAGCGATAAGTATTCCGGTGATTCATTTACTGTAAAGTTCATGTGCCTGTCAAACTCATTTTCAACAGTTTGCAGGACAAATGCGGGAACATAAGAGGGCATGCAGACGTTTCGATACTAAGGGCTCTCTCACTTACCGAACATTTCTGAACATGGCCAGACTGTTGGGATGATGCATTTCCTCTTCCATATCGATGGTATGGCACACCTTGCAGTTTTTATTTGAACCAATGGGATAAGGGTTCTCCTGGTACTGAATCGGCTGGATATTATCTCTATTATTACCGTAGATGTTTGTTGCCGGATACACGGCATGGGTACTTGAGTGGCACGCCTGACACATGATCCCGGCATCATCCGAGCGTGAACGATAAAGCTGATCAGCCGATTTTGTCCACTGATTAAAAGTTTCATCGGTATCGGGTTGATTAAAATCAATATGACAATTCAAGCAGTCGGGTTGGTTAATCCATGGGTTTCTCGGCTTTATAAGGTGTATTGAATCGACCCGGGTCGGGACAAGATGCTTCATTAGTCGTTTAGCGCTCTTTTTCCCGACCTTTTCTTCCGCTATAAGAAGGCTTAACGCATGATCCTCCAGGTTTCCATGGCAGCTTGTGCAATCAAGACCGATTTCATTATGTATTCCCCTTAAGCCTTGCGTATGGCCGTCCGGTGAGGAAGGATGACAGGCATTGCAAGCATTTCCATCTCTGCCTGTAAGGTAGTTGGCATGAAAACCATGAATAGCTGCAGAGATGTTCAACAAACCCGCTTTTCCTTTTGTTCCTAAAATCGAATCAGTATGGCAGGATTGGCAGAGGACAGGCTTTCCCTTTTTGGCCATTTTCAACAATTCGGTTTTGCTTATTTTATCGTGCGTCGCCAAAATTTCTCCTGCAGTCTCATCTGAAAATCCCGCCACCCCCTCCATGCGCCATTTTCCTCCGTGGCAGTTTTTACATCCCATTTCCGTGGAAACAGGTGTAACAACCCTGGTTCGTGCAAGGATTTTGCCACTGTTTTTATCCCTTGCTTCAATGGTAAAGAGCGGATAAGGGTTGAAGGTCTTGTCATCGGAATACGGAACTACCGGAATACGATCAGCTACAAACGCCGGATTTTCTTTGACAAGTTTCATCTTTCCTTTCAACCCGTGGCCGGTAACCCCGATATCAAGTGGCAGTTTCTTTCCCAAAAAATCTTGTGCGTAGTTCCAGAATTTTACATGTCTGGAAGGATATTCAAATCCAGACTCAACCTTGTAGCTCAGCTCGACCTCTTCCGTGACAATTTCAGGGGTTTCTCCTCTGCGTATTAGCTGAGCGGAAATATCATTACCAGGCGGCGACAGCATCCACCAGGAATCGCTATCGGAAATGAAGTGCATACCGAACTTACTCCAGGCCAGGAGGACGTATTCATCCGCTTTTTTATTAAAAGGAGGAATGTTAATTGGCAGTTCCTTTATAGCCACCTTTGCCAGGGTTTCTGTCTTTGTGTGCAGCCTTTCAACGATATACCTGGAAAGTGCCAGACGTTCAAGTCGTGTGCCCATAAATCTCGGCATATAGTCGTTTATCTTTCCCTGGCCGTTGAGCTGCGAATCCATGCCAAAAACCGTAAATTTTTTAGTCACCGGAAGAATATCGTTTAAAGGTCCACCTACACTGTGGCAGGCGATGCACTGAAGATTAAAAATTTCCCGTCCGGCTTCAAGAATGTTTTCATCATTTATTTCTTTATGCTTTACCCATTTGGCTGTACTAAGCAATCCCTGCTTATTTATCTTAGCTTCATCCTCAATTTTTATGGAATTTGAATACATATGCTCAACAATAAGATATGGCCTGCGACCCGCCTCCCTGATCCACTCAAATGAACCCATATAGACCAGGCCGATGAAAAGTATAACAAACGCCATATATTTTTTTACGCTGCCGGGCATGCGGATGGCCATTAAAAGACCGCAGATAAATAAAATCGGAAGAACGGCCGCAAAGATTTTAGTTATAGGAATTAGCTCAGGCGAACGACCTAGAATCATTGCTTTGGGAGCATCAGGCAGAGCAGCAAGGTACCACCAGGCAAACAAAACCATAAATATAAATGGAAAAATCAACCACTTGGCACAATAACGAACCATTTTTTCCTTAAAATCCGTATCCTTTATAAAAACAGCGGTGATAAAACCGAATATCCCGGCCAGCACAAGGGCGATAGTTATACGGAAGAACATGGACGACCAGAAACTGGGGTTGAAAAATCCATCCCAGAAATTACGGGTTTCAAGCCATTCACCAGGGGTAAGCATAAAAGCAATTATACCGTTGATCAAAATAAGGGAAATCAAGGCGGAAACAGCATAGATCCATCCGATTATAAGGTGTGATTTATTATCTATTTTGCTAAAAGTGTAAAAATATATAAAAATTGCAACAATTTCCAATGTGAAAAAGACCCATTCCGTGGCAAAACCGAATACAAATGTATGTATAAGAATGGATGTTGCCGCGGGACTGATCAGGGAAATGGTAAACCAGATCCCCACACCGGTGACCGCGCTAAAAACCATGGTCAGCAGAAGAAAGAACTTGCTGTGCTTTCGAGTGTATTCCAGAACAGCAGGCGAATTTTCCCTAAGCCCCTTCATTTCGGTTAATACCAGAAAAAGGCCGCCGCCCACAGCAAAATGTGCTACATATACATGCACAACAGCTATCAGGGCTATAAGGAGGCCGCCGCCGGTATAATATAGTTCCCATACCGGGTAATTCATATCAGGACACCTCCCTTTGTTTTGTTGCCAGCTTCAACATGTATCCGATCAAGCCGATGCCGATTATCAGGGTGACTATAAAAAGAATCATGGGTGAACTCTGGGCTTCAACCTTAAGATCCGAAAGTGCAAAATATGGATTAAGATAAGCTGCTCGAACCATATCCCGCATAAGAACCATGACAATAATGGTAAAAACAACCACACCTGCTGATAGCCAAATTCGTTTCTTAAACCCGAAGAATAGTGCCGTGCCGGCACCGGTGAGACCGCAAAGCAGCAGTAAGGTAGCAGAGCTGCTGCCGCCCAAAAATAAAAGTATAATATCTTTAGGAAGTAAGACTGCAAACCAGCACCCGATGATAATCTGAACCAGGGTTGCATATGAAAACCACTTCATGCCCGAAGAGATCATTTCTTCAAAATTGTCGTTTTCCTTTCCGGCCTTTATTTTACCAATAATTGCCAGAAAAAGGCCGCCAATAGCTATTGATGCGCAGACAAAGTGCAAGAACCTCGGAATCAATGTGGGTTCGGAAAAATTTAAAATAGTACCGCCGGCATTGGAAAAATACCGGGTCCACTTTTCAGGTGTTAGCATTAAGGTGATATTGCTGGTAAATAAAAAAGCAATTAAAAGCATGAGTATGACGGAAAGTGCAATAAAAATGCTTCGGGCTGAACCGAGTGTATCGAATTTAAAATCAAAAAGGTAGGCGCTGTAATAGGCGATAATTAATATCCCTATTATCGAAAGCCAGTACCACCCCATAAGTACTGAGCTTGTATATATGAAGTTTCCGTAAAGGACCTGGATGAAAAGAAGCGGAGCAACACCCATATTTATGGTGAATGCAATAGTATAGGGTAATTTGAGACTTATTTCTTTTGCTATGGGTAAATCCTGCCGTGTACCTTTAAGGGATTTGACAAGCGCAATGATGCCTGTTCCCAACATAGCATTCATAAATAAAAGATGGAGAACAAAGGTCAATAAAAAGAAAAAATGAAGCCATCCCCAGTGAACCGGTATGGAATCAGGGGCAGGAATCAAGGCATTAAGATCCATATCTCCTCCTTATATTAACCCTATAAATTTTCAGATATTTCAAAACATTCATAGGCGGGCAGTTTTATTGATTGTCTTTTGCGACTTTCTCCCGGTCATCTCCCTGGTCATCGAACTGCTAAAATGATATGACCTCAACTCCCTCGTCCCGATATCGTGCCATGCTGGGGTGCCCTGACATTTCATCCAGCAGCGTCAGCCCTTGTTCTTTTGCTGCCTCCAGGGTTCCCAACTTATTTGAGCAGGCCTTGCAAACACCGTCAACAAGTCCGGCTTGTTTCACCTTTTCCCACAGCTTGTGCAAAGGATTATCTGGTTTAGCCAATTCAGGAAGTAATTTTGTGGCAGACCCCTCAATGACAATCCTGCCTTTATAACCTTTTTCTTTCATATCAAGTGCATTTAAAAGTACATGTATAAAACACATTGGATCACCATTGAAAACAAAAAGTGCAAATTTTTTCATAAACACCTCCAGATGTGAGACCTTTGAAAAATGGTAATTTTTGTTCGAGTTCAAGGAAGGCGAAAATTTCAACCACAGGAATATATTGAATATTTCGAGGATTGAAATTTGAGCCTGACGCAGAAATTGGACATAAAGTGCCGTTTTGCAAAGGTCTCGATGTGTAGTAAAGCGCGATTAGTTTTTAACCGTCGGCCGCGACCGAACCAGGCCCTCCCAGTGGCCTGAACATCTTTTTACCGGCACCGCAGATAGGACATTTCCAGTCATCCGGCAGGTCCGAAAACTGAGTACCTTTGGGAATTTTCCCTTTCCTGTCCCCCCTGTCAGGGTCATATATATATCCACAATTTACTGTCTGGCACTGATACATCTCTTCGGGTTGAGCCATTTCATTCTCCTTTTCTCTTAATGGCGTCGTAAAAAGTCCCATCTACTGCGTTCCAGCGGTTTTTCAGAAACTCGGCATACTACTTGTATTGCCTCGTCTCTAAAAAACCACTGCGCCTTGCACCCCAAGGGCACTTCCTGCGGGGCGTATATGAAACTTTTTACTTAGCCATCCGACGCTTATTCAAAGACTTTTTACGTATTTATAAATATTCTTATAATCCTTTTTTCTCAAAAAATCGAAACAGCAAAATCATCAAAATGCTGAAAACGATGATTACTATCCAATGATTTATTCCTAGAATTTGGGGAAGCGATATTTTTCCAAATGATCCGATACTGATTATGTATTTTTTCATAAAAGGATAAATAATTGCATAAACAGCGCCGCCAAACAGCATTCCTATAATTCCCCAAAGTGCATCAACATGGCCTTCCCCTAACGCTCCTGCTGCGATTCCCGGGCAGTAGCCTAACAGTCCCCAGCCGACTCCAAAAATTAAGCCGCCTATCACCTGGGCTCCGATTGATGTTCCTTTCAGGCTCAGTTTGATAACACCAAGATCTTTAAATAAGTAAATGCCGATTGCTCCGACAATTATTGCACTTAGCATTACTTTAAAAACCGTCATATCAATCAATCTAAGAGCTCCGATCTGCTTTTCATATTTTAATATGCCGGATCTTTGCATGATGAGGCCAAAAAGAATGCCGGTGATAAGTCCATATAATAAACTCATTTTTCAACTCCTCCTATCGTCTGTATAGCATTCTTGCTGTAATTGCAGCCCCAACTACAAAAAAAGCCAGCGCAATAAATCCGCTTATAGCCAGTTGAGAAAGACCACTTAGTCCGTGGCCGGTGGGGCACCCACCGGCAAGTCTCGCGCCGATAAGACCTATTGCACCTCCAATGAAAGCGACTATCCCCCTTTTCAGCGAACTTGAACCAAATTTATTTTTCCACATTGTCGGGACTACTTCTGCTTTAAAGGTGCCTGAAACTTTCGAAGCAATAAAAGCACCAAGGGCAATTCCGATAACATACATAAGCTGCCAGTTCGGAAGAGAGCCGGGGCCGTATTTCCCCTTTTTTGTTGTGAAATAGTCGAACTTTGAATAGTCGATTCCCACAGCCTTTTCTATTACGGACGCACCACGTGCAAAAGTTGTTGATGCCCCGAGATATTTACCAGCAACAATTACCGATAAGACAAGTAAAATGCCGATAAGAGCACCTGCCACATAAGGATTTAATGTTTTATTTTTCATAAGCCATCTCCGTCTTCCACACTTCCCATACTTTTCCTACAAGGTCGGGGCCCGGTTTTAATGTGATTTTTCCCGGCTGCCAGCCGGAAGGGGTTGCCTCCGTTCCTTTGCTGTTACGTACGAGTTGGAATGCCTGGATTTGTCTAATCGATTCACTGACATTTCTTCCCACAGGAGGGGTGAGTACCTCGTACCCCTGAACTACACCGTCAGGATCTATAATAAATCGCCCCCTTGTTTCAACGCCGGCGTTTTCATCGTAAATTCCATAAACCGTTCCGACTTTACCCCCTGCATCTGATAACATGGGGAAAGGGATACCGCCGTCTACCATTTTTGAAAGTTCCTTATCATTCCACATTTTATGAACAAAAACACTGTCAACGCTCATCGAAAGGACTTCTACACCAAGATTCTGAAAATCAGAAAATTTTCCGGCAACTGCCGAAACCTCGGTTGCTCAGACAAAGGTAAAATCACCGGGATAAAAACATAAAACCACCCATTTGCCCAGATACTCGGATAGTTTGACGGAAACAAATTTACCTTTATGATATGCCGGTGCGGTGAAATCGGGTGCTTTTTGTCCTACTTTAATCATGGCTTCCTCCTTAAAAATCTTGTTTTCTGTTTCTTTTGTTTCTTCTGTTTCAACAACTTCGCCAACAGGCCCGCCTGTTGGCCGTGCACAACCAACCTCCAAATCTTCACTCATACTAAAAACCCTCCTTTTATTATTGGTGATGTCCTACAAAACCAAATGCGCCTCTCTTTTTAGTCTCCTCACGCCAGCAAAGAGAGAATCAGGCTTTTTACCAGACCATTCATATGCCCCGATAAATGCGCGCTTTATTTCACATGGCACTGCGAACAACTCGTCGGTCCTGTCTTTACTCCTGCCTTTTTCTTTTCTTTATGGCATTTGATGCATGTCTTATTCATGACCTGCTTTTTTTTCAGCTTTTTCTGTATTTTTAACTCTTTTATTATACCGGCCGTTTTTGGAAAAACGCTATGACATGCATTGCAGTCGCCTATTGCGTTCTGGTGCAGGTGGTGGGGGAAATCAACGACACCTTTTTTGCCGCCGTCAAGCTTAATATCTTTGGCGCCCTGATGTTGGACCGCAACAGCTAATCCACCCGTAAAAACGATTATTATAAGTATCGCCACTATTGTCCTTGCTTTCATACTCTTCCCTCCAAAAAATTAATTGTTAGTATTAATGTAACCGTTCACAGTTCACGGTTTGCCTGGGCCTTGTCCGGCGTCTTGTCAAGGCGTAGCTGGGAAGCGTAGACTGAAGCCAAAGGCCAAGCCTGGGTCATCTCTGTCGAATTTCTACTTTCCAATTTCAAGATTCAAGCCGTGAACAGCTACGTAATAATTTAGCCAATTGACAAACATGTCCAAAGCCGTCCGGCACTCAACCGTACGGATGCCGGTCGGCTTTTCATAACGATAGCCTGTTATAATTGTTACTACACTTTTTTATAATAAAACAATATGTACCACGAATATTTTTTTGTCTCATATTTTTTATGATACAAAACTGTCTCTCAAGACAGCTTTGAAATTGTGGGTTGGCGGTAAAGAAGTCCTTTGCGATACATTCAGGATTATTTCTGCATCTTGCATTCCTTGTCCCATTCAGGGCAGGCTGTTTCCATAGCAGTTAAATATTTCTCCGTGCACTCGCCACATTCAAGCTCGACGTTGGGGACATCGCCATATTTTTCTCTGATTTCTTCCGGTGAAAGTACTTGAGCAAAGCTGCATCCGCACTGAGGGCATGCTGTTTTCATTGTATATTTTCTTTTTGACATAATACACCTCCAGAATTTTTCAGGTCAATAAAAAAGTAACTTTGGCACTAACAAAAAAGCAATAATCGTACCAACATCGAAAATAGCTATTCATGAACTTCGTAAATCGTAATTTCCTCTCCACTCCGTCAAGAATCGAGCATAAAAGCAGGATCATTTTTGAAAAATCACTAAGCTTTTTTATTTTCCGGCTTATATCCTGGCATGTTTATTGAATACTTATTTTTTATATTTTAATATTTTACGATTTGAAAGGAGGATAAAATGGCACAAATAACTTTTAAGGGTGACCCGGTTCATACCATAGGCGAGTTGCCAAAAGTCGGGGATAAAGCACCTGATTTTCTTCTCACTAAAACTGACCTGTCAGATATATCTCTAAAAGATGTATCAGGGAAAAAAGTAATCCTGAATATTTTTCCAAGCATAGATACACCGGTATGCTCTATTTCAGTGACCAGGTTTAATGAGGAAATAAGTAAATTTAATAATACGGTTGTCATTGGCGCATCTATGGACCTGCCTTTTGCTCATGCCCGATTCTGCGAAGCCGAAGGCATAAAAAATGTGATTACAGCATCCGAATTGCGTAACAGAGAATTTGGCAGCAGCTACGGAGTAAGGATGGTAGATGGCCCCCTTGCCGGACTCTTCGCAAGAGCAATAGTTGTGATCGACGAAAGTTCAAAGGTGATTTATACTCAACTGGTACGAGAAATAACCGAAGAGCCTGACTATGACAAGGCTCTGAATATGCTTAAAACTGCATCGGATACCGGTGAAGGCCCCGATACCTGCGTGCAGACTTCTACCGCAGAGCATGCAAGGGCTGATGACATAGATGAACCATGCGATGATGGAAGGGCAGGATAGCACATGAATAACGACAGTATAATTATCAGGTGCTCAAATTGCGGTACAAAAAATCGAATCCCTAAAATCCGGCAAAATGACAAGCCTGTTTGCGGACGATGTCATTCACCACTACCGGAAGTCGGGGCCTTTGACAGCCCTGTGATTGTTTCAGACAATACCTTCAATGACGAGATTATTTCTCACCCGGGCCCTGTACTGCTCGATTGCTGGGCGCCCTGGTGTGGCCCTTGCCGTACGATTGGACCGATAATTGACCAATTAGCCAAAGAATTTGCAGGAAAGGTTAAATTCGCCAAGCTGAATGTAGATGAAAATCCAGCTACCTCGACAAAGTATAACATTATGAGTATTCCAACCATGCTTTTATTTAAAGATGGAAAAGTGGTGAATTCGCTTGTTGGAGCTCTTCCCAAAGCTGAAATTGAAAATCATCTTCGCTCACTGATATAGAGGAGAAAATAACTCATGAATATATTCATTACAGGCGGATCAGGATTTGTCGGCACTGATCTTTCACGTTATCTGTTGAAAGAAGAACACAGTGTTATTGCAGTCGGCAGGTCGCCAAGGCATAAACTAGACGGCAAAGAAAATTTTCAATATATTTCTGCCGACACCACCAAAAAGGGAGACTGGCAAAATGCTCTTCATAAGGTGGATGCGGTTGTAAACCTGGCAGGAATAAATATTTTAAGGTTTTGGACAGACAACTACAAAGCTAAAATTTATGACAGCCGTATTTTGACTACGCGTAATCTTGTCGAAGCAATGCCGGACGATAAGGGAATAACGCTTTGCAGTACCTCTGCCGCAGGGTATTACGGCAACCGGGGTAATGAAATTTTAAAGGAAGATGCGCGGCCTGGTGATGATTTTCTGGCTAAAGTATGTATTGACTGGGAAAAAGAAGCTTATCAGGCGGAAGCAAAGGGAATCAGGGTTGCAACAATGCGTTTTGGTGTGGTTCTGGGAAAAAGCGGAGGGCCTATTAAAAAAATGCTTCCGGCATTCAAATTTTTTGTGGGAGGACCCATGGGAAACGGAAAACACTGGTTCCCCTGGATTCATATGGATGACCTCATTTCTGCAATTCTCTTTATTCTTGAAACTAAGGAAATAAAAGGACCGGTGAACTTCTGTGCTTCTGATCCGGTGAGAAACATAGATTTTGCCAAAGCTCTCGGAAATGCTCTAAACAGGCCATCTTTTATGACTGCACCTGCATTTATGATCCGACTTATTATGGGTGAATTGGGAAAATCACTTTTAAATAGTCAAAGGCTATCGCCAGACAAACTTACAAGATATGGCTTTAAATTTCAGCATCCAGATGTTAACAGTGCTTTAAGTGAAATATTGATGGTGTCGTAAAAAGCCATTTTTTCACCACTGAGCTCACAGAGAACACAGAGAATATCTTTTTTATTAGCTATTTATCTCTGTGATCTCCGTGGCCTCTGTGGTAGATTTGACTTTTTACGAAACCGCCTAAATCGGACGTCTTTCAAATTTCTCAAGGAGGAAATCAATGAATCTTGACCAATACAAAGAAATTATAGAATTTGCGATAGCCGGCGAAATAGAAGCCCAGGAATTTTACAAAGATGCGGCCAATAAAGTTAGTGTTCCGTATCTTAAAGATATGTTTGAAAAATTTGCCAAAGAAGAGAAAGGGCATGAAAAAATTCTCAAAGGCATCTTGGTAAAAGATACTATTAATCAATATTTTAAGGAAAGCACGGATTATAAAGTAGCTGAAACTGTCGATAAACCCAAGCTTTCAACCGATATGGCACCGGCAGATGCCATCGCTTTAGCTATGAAAAATGAGGAAGAGGCAATGAAGCAGTATATCGATTTAGCAGAGGCCTGCTTAGATCCCGGCCAGAAAAAAGTATTTCTCGATCTTGCAGCCATGGAACGTGGGCACAAGGTTATAATGGAAAAGGCTTTCGTGGATATCGGCTATGCGGAGTTATGGTAGGCATGCCTTTATCCGTTGTCGATCTTTATAGAGATATACTTCCTAAAACTAATTGCAAAGACTGCGGATTCCCTACTTGTCTTGCCTTTGCAGGCATGGTGGTGTCTGAAAAACATCCAATTGAAAACTGCCCCCACCTGTCAGCGGATGTTATAGAAAAATGCAAAT
>Ga0209345_10002491_pt1 | contig 20283 bp, 18 predicted proteins | sample Cruoilmetagenom7_FD_187294 | JGI IMG/M metagenome (GOLD analysis project Ga0209345, IMG submission 187294) | Oil polluted marine microbial communities from Coal Oil Point, Santa Barbara, California, USA - Sample 7 (SPAdes) (version 2) | ecosystem: Environmental > Aquatic > Marine > Oil seeps ... | reverse complement strand
GATGAAGAGATAAAGGGACTCGAAGAGATACAGGACTATGGAGAGATCGACGAGCATGAGGAATCAGAGGAATATGAAGAGAAGGATGGACATGAAGAAATGCTTAATGAGGCCTCGAGCCCAGTGGTAAGGTTGGTAGATCAGGTTCTGGTTGCTGCATACCGAAAAGATGTCTCTGATATACACATTGAACCATCTGATGGCTCTAGGACTACCAGTATCCGTTTCCGAGTAGATGGGGTTTGTCAGGATTATATTCAAGTTCCCAACTCTATGGCTGGAGGGATACTGTCAAGGCTTAAGACGATGGCCAACCTCGATATCACCGAGAGCTGCCTTCCTCAGGATGGTAAGATTAGATTTAAATATGATAACATCCCTCCCTTTGATCTTCGACTAACCACCATTCCAACCACTGGTGGGCTTGAGGATGCGGTTTTAAGAATCATAGCTGACCCATGTGCAATGAAGTTAGACGAAATGGGGTTGAGCGAGAGGGATTTGAACGTCATGAAGAAGGTCTCCGTTCAACCTTGTGGTCTAATGCTGGTAGTGGGCCCGACTGGTTCAGGGAAGACCACTTTTCTCCATAGTCTCCTAGGCTCCATTAACAACAAGGGTGTCAAGATTTGGACGGTAGAAGACCCTGTGGAGATTCTCCAGGATGGCCTGAGACAGGTTGAGGTAAGGCCCGAGATCGGACTCGATTTCGCAAGGATCATGCGCTCAATATTAACAGCCGATCCAGATGTCATCATGGTCGATGAGATCCAGGACTACGAATCCGTTTCAATTGGAATTAAGGCATCATTCACAGGACACCTTGTTCTTTCTTCCCTCCATGCCAACAGAGGGCCGGAAGCAGTAATCAGCCTGTTAGACATGGGACTAAACCCCTTAAATCTTTCTGATGCCTTTATAGGCGTCCTTGCTCAGAGGCTGGTCAGGAAATTATGCACCAAATGCCGTAAGGCGTATCATCCTTCTCGAGAAGAGTTTGAAAAGATGGTCACAGACTACGGTAAAGAAGAGTTCGAGGAGATGAAAGTAGAGCTTACCCCCGATCTTAGCCTTTATCGTCCTGTGGGTTGCGAGTTGTGTTCTCAAACTGGATACAAGGGGCGTTTGGGGATATATGAATTGATGGAGGGTACGCCTGAGATAAAAAGACTTATAAGAAAAGAAGCGAGTTTAAAAAGACTTATTGAGCAGGCAGTAAGGGATGGAATGACTACGTTGAAGCAGGACGGCGTAAACAAGGTTTTTCTGGGATTGACTGATATAGATGAAGTGCGTCGTGTATGTATCGGTTAGGGACTACAAAGAGATCATTCCTCACGGTTTGAGTTATCATGAAGATTCTAAATTCGCTATATCTTCACGGGCTAGGGAAGCATCCGATAATTGTAATTACTGGGAACTCAGACCGTCTTGACAACAGATCAGCCATTTGGTATTGTTCATTTAAAAAATTCATGGTTTGAGGGTGTTTTTTGTGATTTAACCTTTCATAAAAGGGGGTTAAATGGGGAAGATCAAAACAGCCGAGGAATGGTTTAAGAAAGGATATGAGTATGACACCATCGAGGCAGATTCCTATAGTGCCATAAGTGCTTACAAGAAGGCCTTGGAACTCGACAGCACCTTTGTGGATGCTTATGCTAACCTGGGTTTCATCTATCTCCAGATGGAGGATTATGAGAGTGCTGTTGAAACCTTCAGCAAGATGGTTGAAATGGAACCAGATAACCCTGAAGCTTATAATAATCTGGGGTATGCATATGAAGAACTGGGGCGATTTGGCAGCGCTAAACAGATGTATGAATTGGCTTTGGAACTGAACCCGAAACATATTGAAACAATTATTAGTATTGCTCACATATTAGATTTACAAGGGGAGTATGAAGGCGCAGTTAGCCATTACAAGAAAGCTATTGAATTAAATCCCAAAGCTGTTGCCCGCCAATTCTGTCTGGCCGTTCTTTATGATATGCACGATATGTTTGATGATGCAATAGGATGTTATGAGCGGGTTCTACAATTAGATCCTATTCACGTAGAGGCCCTGTTCAACGTTGGAAACCTGTATGTCCTGTGTGGTAATTATAAAAGGGCGATGGAGTACTTTATACGGGTTTTGGGATTAACCCCTTATGATGCAAAGGTGTGGAATAACCTGGGATATACCTATGAGGAGATTGGAAAACACAAAGAAGCCGCTTCTGCCTATCAAAAATCGCTCTCTCTGGATTCCTTCCAAGAAGAAGCCCATTTCAATCTAGCTCGAATAGAATACCTTCAAAATCAATTAAGCCTAGATGATATAGAGAAAGAGGAAATCATTAGAAAACTGCATTATGTCATGTCCGTCAACCCAAGGCATACACAGGCAGGTCAACTACTAAAAAAACTGGAAACCCAAATCATTGAGAAACCGAGGGGTAACTCCTAAGTTTCATTAATTTCGATCTCTTGTCTCAGCCTATCCAAAATCAGATCTCTAACTTCACTCCAAACATCAACCGGATCAACCGAAGGCGAAGACTTGAGTTGGGGGTACTTTTTAATTGTCTCAGCAGCCAAAACTCCTGCTAGTTTCATTTGGTGCTCTTTCGTAGTGGATCTAGCTTGCTTGACTATATGAGGAGGGATATTTATATTTCTTATTTTAAATTTTCCTATCTTGGCCTCTTCTATTATGGATGGTATACGAGTTTCCCCTTCGGTTTTTGAGATTGACGCTTTTTTATTATTCTCTTTAGTTTGTTCCGGGACAATTCTATCTAGTACCCTTTCCCAGGGTTTCCATTTTTTTATTGCAGGTCCGGTCAGTCTTTCAAACCGTTCCCCGATCCGCCTCACTAGCTCTACTGTTACCTTGTCAACTTTGTCCGTCTCCCCTGCCATCAAGGATAACTTGCAGACCTTATTGATGAGACGAGGGGTTCCGCGGGTGGAGTATTTCCATAAATAACCGATGGCATCATCAGTAAAGACATTCACTGTTCCACCTGCCAGTTTAAGGCGGGTTTCTATATAATCTTTTGTAAGAGCCTCAGATTGCAATCTGTTTATCTTATTGTAGGTTCCAATTTTTTGAAACAGGTCAACACATTTTGGTTGCTTCAGTCTTTCGGCCAATTCCATCTGCCCAGAAAGTACTATGGTAAATAAAATCCTACCATCTCCCTGCATATTGAGGAGCAGCCTCAAATTTTCCAGATTGGTTGGAGGAATTGCCTTTGTCTCATCTATAAATATAAGGATCTTCTTGCCTTCATCGGTGGCCTTAAGTGAGATTTCGTTTAGTGATTCCAGTAACTCTGACTCCCCTTTTAACTCATATTGCTTACTAGTCAATTGGATGATTATTTCCCGCAAAAGCTGGATGAACGAGATGTCAGGGTTGATCACAAGGGCCATCTTGTATCTTTTCCGGTCTAAGGAATCGATGATCATTTTCAACGACAGTGTCTTGCCCACGCCTACATCACCCACTATTACTGAAATATATTCATTTCCTCCCTCTATGGCCCTAAGCGTTTCCAGTATTGCTTTATCTACTGACGCATGAGACTTAACATACATAGATGGGTCAGGAACATTGTCAAAAGGTGGTTTGTTAAGACCCCAATATTCGTAATACATGAAAACCCCTTCTTAACTTCACTGGAATGTCAATCTTAGGGATGATGCCGAAATAACTTCCCCATTTGTGCGTCTCATCTTCTGGCCATCTTTGCCCTACCTTCAAAGACAAAATCTTCAAAATAGGCTCAACTATTGCTGCGGTTTTGCATTTTCCGATTGAACAAATCTAACCTAAATCTTAGCGCCAACTTGAGAAAGTTATTTCGGTATCGCCCTATAGCTAAACACAAATTCTTCGATAGATCTGAAGTACTCATTAATCCCCAATATCATAATATTATTATGGTTGGCGTTGGGTACTATTAACATACTTTTTTTATCTGCAGACACAGTATCAAATATAGTCTCGCCTTCCCTTAACGGAACTATGTGGTCGTACTCTGCGTGGATGACTAGGGTAGGAATAGAGATTGAACGGATCTTTGAAAGATTATAATCCGCTGCCACCTCAGGTAAGTTAAGGGACTCAACAGGAAAACCGATATCTTTCAACAACTCGAATATGTTTGCAAACCCGCTTTCGACTATAATACCGTCAATCTGCTTTTGGTAATAATGGGTTAGCTCAATAGCAGAAGCGCTCCCTAGGGATCTTCCCATTAAAAAGACTTTTCCTGTATGATCATCCTCCTTCAGTATCTCGATAAAGGCCTTAAATATCTTGTGGGCATCACCAATCATGCTCGTGACGGTAGGTGTCCCACCGCTGAATCCATAGCCGCGATAATCGGCCACAAATAGATTAATTCCGATCCTATTATACAATGGAGCTACATCATCATAATCACTGACGATCTCTCCATTACCATGGAAGAAAAGGATGTTGGGTGAATCCTTCTTGCATACATAGAAACGGCACCCGATGGATACTTCTTCTTCGACAAGTATTCGATAGTCTCTTGCATTTGAGACTGATCTTCTGCCACCCATATCTTTTCTCGGGTAAAAGATAAACTGTAGCATGTCTGGTCGGTCTAGGATTGAAAGATGATTTCGGGATTGAACCATGTCCTCCCTCTGAGATCACTCTATTCTATACATCGGCAAACACATCCTCTTTCTTAACTTACTTTTTCAATAATTGGAATTTTTTATAAGACCTATAGGAGAGCAGGTTCCTAATAAATGAATGACCAACCGATCCATGGGATATAGATTTCCATATATTAACTTTCACAGCGTTATCGGTCGGAATCCTCAACGACATACTAAATATACGACTTACTCTGATTCCTCCCTCTGGCCTTGTGAAATTTAATATATGGAAATCTATATGACCGGAGTTTGATACGAGATCTTGGCAAGGGTACTGAACTTATAGAGTGACGCTTTGCTGACGACCGCTTTATTTTATTAATGCTTAAACCTCTGCAAGTAATGATCTTGCCACTACTATCCTTTGGATTTGATTGGTTCCTTCGAAGATCTGTGTAGCCTTGGCGTCCCTCATCATACGTTCTAAGGGATATTCCTTGGTGTAGCCGTAACCTCCCAGGATCTGGACCGCATCTGTAGTCACCTTCATGGCCATATCACTGGCAAAGTACTTGGCCATGGCCGATAGTTTTCCCCCGTCACGTTCTCGTTTTCCAACTGCAGTAGCCGCCCTGTAAGTCAACTGTCTGGCAGCCTCTACCTGGGTACCCATCTCCGCCAGCATGAATTGCAAACCCTGAAACTCTGCGATGGGTCTTCCAAACTGAACCCTTTCTTTAGCATATCGTAAAGCATAATCCAAGGCTCCCTGAGCTATCCCTACGCTCAAGGCTGCCGACCCAGGTCGGGCATCATCGAGGGTGCCCATGGCAAGTTTAAACCCATACCCCTCCTTACCCAATAGGTTCTCCTTGGGAACCCTGCAATCTTCGAATACCAATTCGCACGAAGATGTTCCTCGGAGGCCCATCATCTGCTCAATCTTCGTTATAGCAAAGCCAGGCGTATCTTTCTCTACAATAAAGGCGCTCAGGCCTTTACTCCCCTTTGCAGGATCGGTGGTGGCAAATACAGTGATAATCCCTGCTGCCTGTGCGTGGGTACAGAAGCATTTGCTTCCGTTTAACACATAATAGTCTCCTTCCAAGGTTGCTCTAGTCTTAATCCCTGAGACGTCAGAGCCCGCATGTGGTTCGGTGATACTGAAGGCATGGATGAACTCTCCATTGGCCAGTTTTGGAATATACTTGGCCTTTTGTTCCTCAGTGCCTCCAATATTGAGAAGAGAAAGGGGGAAAGACTGATAGAGCACAAGACATCCCAGGGTTCCACTTATCTTGGATACCTCCTCTGTAGCAAGACAGAAGGTGAGGTGATCCGCCTCACCCCCCCCATACTCCTCTGACCAAACCAGACTGAGTAGGCCCATCTCCAAAAGTAGATCGAATGCATCCTTGGGGAACTCTCCTTTTTCATCTATCTCCGCAGCCATGGGAGCTAGTTTCTCCTGGGCAAACCTTCTTGTGGTTTGACAGAATATCTTTTGTTCCTCACTGAGTTCATAGTACATTCTTCTCCCTCCATTGGGCTAAGGGACGAGCTATTGAACAACAGTCCAATGCACCGCCCTTGCGATTTCACCTACCCCTAGTTCCATTGCAATGTTTAATTAACTTTTCCAGATCTATTTCGTTGTAATGGAACCCGATCTCCTTGACCGAATGTGCATCGCTGTTCTCGAGCATAAGAAGATCATACTCTTTTGCCACTTCTTTTACTCTATCCTCTTGGAGTTGCCAGGCAGCGTTCTTCAGTTCAATGCCGTGGATCTTATCACCCTCTTTCTTCAGGAATTCGTCGAAACTTTGCCCGAAAAAGGGGTGGGCACAAAACCTGAATATAGAATCATCTCCAAGGAATAACTCCACCACATGCTGCCTGTAAAGGGTGATCTCTTGTCCCGGAATGATTACAACCTCACCGGGGAAATTGAGGTCTACAACCTCTTTGAATCGATACGCATAATCTATCTTAGCATGATCAGTTATGGCAATTCCATCGAGTCCTTGTTTCTTTATCTGTTTGACTACCTCTCTTACTGTGTCAATATTCGGAACAGAGTCACCAGTCGCTTCCAAACAATGAGTATGGAGATCAAACTTCTTCTTCAATTCAAATAACCTTCTCTCCGGGGATTATCCTACCCCTATCTTCTTCTCCCGTCTATAGTCTCGAACAGGGCCTGAAGTCTAGTGTCTATCTGTGAATCCTGAACCATTTCAGAATCAATCATGTCAGCCTCAATTACAACCCCAGGGACTCCGTACTTTTTGTCGAGGGCATCTATTTGATCTAGATGGGATAGATTCCACATCCTGCACGACTTGGAGGAGAACATGACCAATCCGTCTATCGAATATTCTTCGATCAACTTACCTATCAGATCTATAGATCCGCGTGGAGACATATGACAGGCCAAGCCCACTTCCTCTCCATACAACCAATCCACAACCGTATCGATAGGATGTTCAGGGTCAATATGTTCGGGATGGGGAAACATCTCCCACGGGTACCTTCCACATAGGCAAACGGCCCCGTGCGGTGTGAATTTACGCATAAACTTACCCAGGAAGGCCCATGGAATCCAGCCATCCCAGTATATGCGATATTTTTCCCCCTCAGGGGCCAATGCTGGGATGCCCCTTTCATGCCGTTCTTGTAATTCCTTCAAGAGAGTTTCATAAAACGGTATACCTGCCGGGTCTCCCATCATGTAGATGACAGGCGCCATACTCACCGCATAGTCCCAGAGTGTCCAGGTAGCTGGTTTTGTTGCCAAGAACTTCCAACACTCGTTTCTTATGGTGGCTGTCTTCTTTAATACACTTAGGATTTCGCTCATCCGATCATAATCAAAGGGCTTTTTGCATACATCTTCAAGGTTTGGTATGACATTCTCTATGATCTGCCTGTAAACAAATTCTCGAATCCTGGGTCGATCTTCCTCATTCCACACAAATGGAAGCTCCAGAGGCGCAATGCGAAGCCCCATCCTTCGATAAAAACTCTCCGAGTAATGAGACTGTTCCGTGCAATAACGCCCGGCTATCAAAAGATCCGGTATGGGGAGCAGGGCCTGTTCATTTATGGGTATATTCTTTTTCACAGCTTCGACCAACCCCATGTGGAGCCGATGATAGGAACATGTTTCAGGGAGATCCCCCGCCTTCTCCGCCAACCTCATAAGTTCATCCGCGGCCCCTATTCCACCGGCGTATGACGCATAACCTGCCATGAAATGGCATTTCATGCCCATAGAATAGGGAAATATGAAACTGGGACCTGATGCCCATCCAACCTTCTCCCCTCTTTCCTTGGCTTGCCTCAGATCGGACCAGTGCTTGTCAACCAGCGGCCGAATATTACTGGTTGCTTTGAGCCTGTTAACTTTATATTCTACGCCCATTACACACCCCCTATTGTCTCTGCAAAGGACTGCAGCCTGGTCTTTGTCCCTTCCAGAGAAATGATCTCATGTTCCATCTCTATCATTACCTCAGGTACTCCCTCTTCCACCATCTTGCTCTTGAAATCTGGATAGTAACATGTGTGAGGAGGACAGTATTTCACTCGGATACTAATAATACCCTTACCATTATTAGCCTTCATCTTTTTTATGGCTTCAGCACCCCAATCTACATCCCAGACCCCCTTGGTGGGGCAGAAAGGGGTTTTAACAAGATAACGATCGGCCAGAGCCTCTATCGGATTACCATTAAGGCTTACCTTGTTTGCGAAATACCTTGAACCCACATAGAGATCGTCATCGGGGATAATCATGCCTAAATCCTCAATCATGTCGAGGATGTCGAATTGCAGGGTTTGACAAAGGCAACCAACAGGGATAACCTTGATCTTGTCTTTCTTGGTTTCGACACTCTTTTTTTCCATGCCGTCGATGAGCTCTCTTAACAGTTCATTATGATCTTCCTTGGGCATCAACATACTCGACCATACGATCTGCATGACCTCTCTTGCCCTCAGTATCTCCGGTTTTTCTCTCCGTATTTCGTACACCCTTTCCAAAAGGCTCCGGTTTTCATTATATATCTCAATACTATTCTTGAGGCTGTCATCGCTTATCTTCTTGCCGGTAAAGTCCTCCAATGATTTCTTGAAGGATTCCAGATCACCTAGCAGAAAAGATCTTATTGAATCACCCTTATAGATCGGGGGCAGTAACAAGATCTTCTGATAGGCAGGTTTGACGTTTCTATCCATGATAAACGGAAACTCCCCAACCTGCAGACATTGTCTTACATGGAAGACCATACCATCCATAAACACAAGCTTTCCCCTTACCGCATCATCTACGAAGCTTCTCGTAATACCACAGTCATAAGCCGGAACGTGGGCATGCCCCCATGTCACTGGTTCGTTACCTCTCCATATTACTACGGGGATTAGATCGGCTGCGTGGACTATCTCTTCAGGAACATACATGGGGAAGCATCCGACAATCTTCTTTTTCTTACGCTCCCTGAGCCCAGCAACATAGGCATAAGGATCCGATGTGACCTCTATAATCTTATCCAATACTTTTTCCATACTTTACACCTTTCTTTTGTGGTTTGAGTCTACCTTATGGTCAACTCAGGCACCAGGCTCCTCGCATTTATCAGCCTTTGAACATAGGGGGCTCCCTGAGCAAAGACCCATGTCCTTGCATCCCTGAACATACGTTCTACAGGATGACGTTTTGTACAACTAAAACCCCCGTGAACCTCAACTGCCAGGTTCGTAGCCTTGAGGAGCATGTCTTCATCTTAGTATCAGAATAGCCAGGCCTCCCTCCCCCCTCCTTTCCTTAAACTGAATTGAGAGAGGCTATCTCCTCCTTGCATCGATTGTCTCCAGCAACGCCTCTATCCTCGTTCGTATCTGATCTTCAGCAACCATGGTTGAATCGATCATATCGCCATCGATTACAACCCCTGGTATGCCATATTTTCTTTCTATATTATCTATGATCTCCTGTTGACCCAGGTTCCACATTCGGCATGTCTTTGACGAGAAGAAGAGCATCCCGTCAATGGAATAGGTCTCTATGAGCTCCTCAATATGCTCTTGCCCGCCCCACGGCCCATCATGAAATGACAAAGTATTCGGGCTCGAGAAGATCAATCGAACCCATTCGTGAATGATATCATCGGCTTCTGTATTTATGTCCTCAGGGTGAGGGAAAAATTCCCATGGATACCTACCAGCGATGGGGATCGCTCCATATGGGATCATCATTCGGATAAACTTCCCCAGAAATGACCATGGAAGCCATCCGTCCCAGTATAAGCGATATTTCTCACCATCAGGGTGAACAGCAGGGATATTCTTTTCAACCCTATCTTCCAGTTGTTTCAGCAGGTTCTGGTAGTAATCCAGGCTTTCAGGCTTACCCATGGCATAGAATACCGGCGCTATGCTGACACCATAATCCCAAAGTGTCCAGGGGCTAGGCTTCCTCTTGAAAAATTCCCAGCACTTGTTCCGGATGATGCAGGTTTCCTTCCACGGCCTTAAGATGTTCCTCATGTTTTCCTCATCAAACTTACTGCCGGTCACCTCTTCTATGGCCGGTATGAGGGTCTCTTTTACCTGGGCGGTTACAAACTTTTCCAGTCTGGGTAGATCTTCCCTGGAACGTGCGGACGGTATTTCTATTGTGACGGCTTTTATGCCGAACCTCCTGTGAATTGCCTCCATATAATGCGACATCTCAGTACAAAACCTTCCACCGATCAACAGATCGGGGATAGGGAGAATTACCTGGGGGTTGCTTACCGGCCAATCATTCATGATCATCGCAGCCATCCCGGTATGGAGGCGATGATAAGAACATGTGTCTCTCAACTCCCCGAATCTTTCAGAGGCTTCGAGAACCTCATCCCCCATCCCTCTTCCACCGCAATAAGCTGCATATCCGGCCATGAAATGGGATGCGATGTTAGGGGTTGCATATGGATATATAAACATAGGTCCGGCGCACCACGCTATCTTCATGCCCTTATCCTTCGCATCCCTAAGCTCCTTCCAATGTTTATCAACGAGGGGGCCGACCCCTGAAGTGTCAAGCTTGTTTATCTTGAACTCTGTAGCCATTTTATACACCTCCTATCATTTCTTTGAACGATTGTAATCTCGTCTTTATTCCCTCATAGGAGATAATCTCATGCTCGACCTCTATGAGGACCTCGGGGACACCAGCATCTACCAAAACCGATTTCACATCCGGATAATAGCACAGATGGGGAGGACAATACTTGGTCAGCAGGGTTATGATGCCGTCCGCGCCCAATTCCTTCACCTTGCCAACCAACTCCTTTCCCCAATTTACCTCAACCTCTCCCCTTGCAGGGTCTACTGGTGTCTTGATGAAGTGACGCTCCGTCAATGCCCCTATGGGATCATCAGTTATCTCTGCATCGTTTGCGAAGTACCTATACCCAATATAGATATCATCGTCCACGGGGAGCATCCCAAGATCTTCTATCATATCGAGGAGTTCAAGCTGGGGATGAATGCAAAGACACCCGGAGAGGAAAATCTTCTTTCCTTTCACGGGCTCGTTCCCATTCTTCTCCAGTTCCAATATCAGGGCTTCGAGCAGTTTGTTGTGATCCTCTTTCAGCATTAACATACTCGACCACACTACCCTGAGGACATCCCTTGCCTTTATAACCCCTGGTTTTTCTCTCCTTATCTCATAAAATCTTCTAAGCAAAGAGCGATTCTTGTTGTAGATACGAATGCTCTCATTTAATTTCTCATTTGTTATCTCATTACCCCCAAATTCCCCAAGGTTCTTCCTGAATCTCCCTAATTCATCGCTGGTGAAATCCTTCGATGCCTTATCTTCATGGTATATTGGTGGCATGTAAAGATATTCTTCAAAGGCTGGAGGTACATTATTTTCTATGATAAAGGGGACTTCCTGAGATTGCAGACATTCCCTCAAGAAGACCATGCCGTCCATGAACTTCAACTTCCCTTTGACAGCATCATCCACAACGCTTTTGTTCATCGGACAGTTATAGGGAGGCACATGTGCATATCCCCATGTGATAGCCTCATTACTCCTCCACATCACTACGGGAAGCATCCCGGCAGCATGTACTATCTCTTCTGGAACCCACATGGGGAAGATGCCAACAACCTTCTTCTGATTCTCTTCCTTCCATTGTACAATACTACTGTAAGGGTCTGATGTGTACTTGACGAACTCCTTCATTATCTCTTCCATAAAACATTACCTCCTCACTATTATAACAACGGAATCACTCCCGTCTCTTTTAGGGATGGTTTCCTAGTCCATGATGGCTTCTACGGATTTCCAGATACAAAAATTTTAAAACTCAATCACGAGCTACAAATTGTCGGGGGGGGCTATTCGGTTACTTATTATACGTAAAGCCTTGCCGCAAACCCCTATCTACAGATAAGCCACTATTACACAAAGAACGAACCCCCTTCCCGACATGTTGTGGAAAAGGTAACCGTTCAAACATTTTCGGTCGAGTTTGGATCTTCTAGACCAAGAAAATCCTACCCAGATGTCTTCTCATCAATCTTCCCACCTGAAATAGATGTTCCTCAACGGCTTTCCTCGCTGCTTCTGCATCTCCTTTGGAAAAGGCTTCCAAGATATTAGTATGCGCCAGTATGCATGAATCCAACATCCCGGGGCTTGTACAACCCAGGTACCAATATCTTCCCAAAGGCTTTGTTCTTTGATCCAGTAATCTTGTTAGGATAGGCTTTTTGCCGGCCAAAATGTAAATGTTATGAAACTCAATATTTAACTTGAGCCATCTCTCATAGTCTCTCTGGCATTCTTCATCCTCCAAAATCAATTCTATCCTTCTCATCCTATCTATATCTTGCTTTGAGAGGTTTTCTATGGCGAAATAGGCAGCTAGGCCCTCAAGCGCCCCAGCAATAAAATACATTTCCTCTATCTCTTCGGGGGATGATTTTAATACTGTCGCCCCTTTATTGGGGGTTATCTTGACGAGACCTTCAGTCTCCAGCCGTTTGATTGCTTCTCTTAGGGGGGTACGGCTTACCTTGAGCTTTTCCGCCAATGTTGACTCTATCAACCTTTCGCCTGGCTGAAAATAACCGGCGAATACAGCCTTTCTGAAAAACTTATACACGGATTTTTCTATAGATTCCCCTTTTTTAACAATCAATTTGAACTCAAAGGAACTATTTGTCAAGTCCCAACCTCCATAATTTAATACACTTTAGAATACAATTTAGAATATATAACACTTTATAACAAAAGACGGTTTTCAGTCAAGAGTTTTTGTGAGTTATCAAAAGGTACTAATATTTAAGCTCAGTCCATAACTTCTCTTAGGAAACTAATTCCATGCTCTAGGGGTTGTACGCCAAAGGCAGAAGCTACAGTCTGTCCTACATCAGCGAATGTTTGTCGAACACCCAGGTCTTTTCCTTTTGTTGATGACGGGTTGAACACCAATAGGGGAACATATTCTCTGGAATGATCTGTGCCGGGTGTTGTAGGATCGCATCCATGATCAGCTGTAATAATTAAAAGATCACCGTCCCTAAGCAAGTCTAATATCTTGGGAAGGTGGCTGTCGAACTCAATCAATTCGTTGGCATACCCCTCAATGTCGTTCCTATGCCCCCAAACCATATCGAAGTCGATCAAATTTGTTAAGATAAACCCTTTTCTCATGCGTTTTATCTCGGTAGCAGTCTTGATTATCCCATCACGGTTGTTCTCTGTTGGGATGGTTTGGCTAAAACCTCTATTTGCAAATATGTCACCGATCTTACCTATACCTATTACCGGTAACCCGGCCTCTTTTAGGATATCCAATACCGTATCTTTTGGAGGAGGGATAGAATAATCTTTCCTCGCCCTCGTTCTTCTGAAATCTCCCGGACTACCAACAAAGGGACGAGCTATTACCCTCAGAACGAAGTAGGGGTTGAGGAGTTCCCTTGCTATTCGACAGATATCATACAGTCTATTCAACGGGATTACATCTTCGTGAGCTGCAACCTGAAATACACTATCGGCTGAAGTATATATTATGGGACTCCCTGTCCTCATATGTTCTTCTCCAAGTTCTTTTATGATCTCGGTACCTGAAGCCGGGTAGTTTCCGATCACATCAAGTCCGGTTGCATCTTTGAACTTCTCGACAAACTCCTTTGGGAATCCATTTGGGAATACGGGGAAAGGGGAATATCCAATAATACCGGATAGCTCCCAGTGTCCTATGGTTGAGTCTTTCCCTTTAGATGCCTCTGACATCTTCCCGAAGGAGGCCTTGGGAACAATATCTCTTCTCAACCCCTCTATATTCTCTATCAACCCCAAACCCATAGATTCTAAATTGGGGAGAGCCAATCCCCCTAATGTCTTTGCTATGTTTTTAAGGGTATTACTACCACGGTCACCGTAATCTTCAGCATCCGGTAATTCACCTATACCAACGCTATCCAAAACTATAACAATAACTCGTTTCATACCATTCGATGACATTGAATAATCACGCCCTCCTTACTTGACAGAGATAACTTACACGTTCAGGTATCCTTCAAATTTAAATTATGCCTTTAAGCCATTGTCAGGGGGACTATTCGTTTACTTCTTATGAACTACTTTGTCATAAGGTATTCCTTCTTCGTGTAATAGTGGCTTATCTGTAGATAGGGGTTTGCGACAAGGCTTCACGTATAACAAGTAACAAAATAGCCCCCCCGACAATTTGCAGCTTATGATTGAGTTTCAAAATTTCTGATATATGGATTCCAGGTTGGTGACTTTTTTAGTGATAATCGATTTCGGGGTAGATTTTTTTGGTTTTTGTATTACAGTTTCCTAGGAATGCAGATAGCGTCTGAAAGGAGCAAGAGGACAAGGGACCCTCGATAAAGAAAAGCCTCCCATCTTTGGAATGATTAAACGAGGAGGGCAGGTTGTTATCGAGATTGTTAAAAAGGCACCACCGTTATTTCGACCTTGTCCCTAATTGCTTTGGGCCAGGGGTTGCTCTGGGTCGCCTCTTGCTATCAAAAACTTCACTTCATTACTGTATGTTGATTTGATTCTATTTAATCCAACCAGAACCTCCTCTTCCCTTTCGTCCACGCCGGCCAAAGTTAGTGTAGTCTTAGGGGTATAATCCATCGACATAACACCTGAGATTATTCCATTAAGAAAACTTTCAACGATACGGGGATAATCAGAACCAAATATTTCTGTAACAGGCAAGATGGCAGCAAAATTGGAGACCTGTATCTTAGTTACAATCTTAAGCACAGCGTTGGCAGCCTCCTCTAACCTATCAAATGTAAGCGACAAAGCTTCACCAAGGCCGAAAAGGAGTATCTTGGGGGCTGGGATTCTTCCATCAGAAGCAACAAGTACACTCTCTCCATATGTACCTTTGATCTTGTCATCTTTAAATAATTGCGAAATAAACCCGTTCAAGCAAAGATCTACCAGCCCTGCCGACTCTCCAAGTAAAACCCCACTTTCAGATAAAAAAAGGACGATAGCCTGATTATCCAACTGGTCTACAGGTCTATAAGAAATTACAACCTTAATCTCTTTCTGTTGTCCGATAGCCATTTTCACACATTCCCAAAGATACGCTGTCTAGGATGCCATTTATAAAGGAACCCGACTTTTCTGAACCGAATTTTTTACCCAAATCGATAGCTTCATTTATAGTAACATTTGATGGAATATCATAGCAGTAGAAGAATTCGAAGATCGCTAGCCTCAATATATTCCTGTCCACCTTGGATATCCTCTTCAATCTCCAATTATCGGAATACTTTTCAATGACCCCATCAAGTTCTTCTTTGTATTGCCATACACCTTCTACCAGTCTTTCTGAAAACTCCCTGGGTCCCTCGGAGATCTCAAAATTCTGCCAGAAAAGGGTTAAGGCATCCCTGGCGTTCTCATGACTCATGTCAATCTGATAAAGAATCTGGAGAGCGAACTCCCTAGATTTCCGTCTTCCTCCCATTGAACCCCATTACCAAAAATGAGTTATAGCCTGGTTTTGGTAACCACCAAGGACAAGTCCTTGTCTTAACAAAACGGCTTTATTGGTGTAAACCTTAGGAACGGAAAGCCGTAACTATCTAGGAAATAGCATTTTTTTAATCATTTTGCGTCTTCAGATCGAACAAATTTAACCTAGATCTGAGCCCTAATTTGAGGAAGTTATTTCTGCTCCGTCCCGTAAATTCAAACCAGCTTTTTCAGAAGGTTTGCCATCTCTATGGCAGAAATAGCAGAATCCCATCCTTTATTACCCGATTTTGAACCTGCTCGCTCAATAGCCTGTTCGATATTGTCTGTGGTAATTACTCCCAGAGAAATAGGGGTTTCATACTCAAGGGACACACTGGCAATACCCTTTGTAACTTCGGCGCTGATATATTCAAAGTGAGGTGTAGCACCTCTAATAACCGCACCCAAACATACAATACCATCGTATCTTTGAGACTTGGCTAGTTTCTTTGCTGCGAGAGGTATCTCAAATGAACCGGGGACCTTTACTATATCTATATCGTTTTCGTCTGCACCAGACCTAATTAATGCATCCAATGCCCCATGTAGCAATCTCTCACAGATAAAGTCGTTAAATCTGCTCAGAACAACAGCAAACTTCAAACCATGGGCATCCAGTTTTCCTTCTAATAGCGTTGACATCTCCCCTCCTAGTAACGATCCCATATTTCAAACAGTCTATACTTTTTGAGAACCCATCTATGTTAGGTTAAGTAAATGGCCCATTTTGTTCTTTTTTGTATTTAAATACTTAACATTATTATCATTAGGCTTTATCTCTATGGGGATCCTCTTTTTGACTATAATTCCATATCCTTCTATACCCTTGATCTTTTTAGGATTATTGGTCATCTGTCTCATTTTTATTACCCCTAAATCCCTAAGAATCTGTGCCCCCACTCCATAATCCCTAAGATCAGCCTTGAAGCCAAGCTTCTCGTTGGCCTGGACCGTATCCATACCTTGATCCTGAAGCTCATACGCCTTGAGCTTATTGAATAATCCAATACCCCTTCCTTCTTGATGCATGTAAACAACAACACCTTTTCCTTCCTGTTCAATCATCCTCATAGCTGCATGGAGTTGTTCTCCACAATCGCACCTCAAGGAACCAAAGACATCGCCCGTCAAACACTCGGAGTGAACCCTAACCAAAACCTCATCTTCCGAACTTATGTCCCCCTTAACAAGGGCAAGGTGCTGATGACTATCCACATCATTCTCATATGCTATAGCCTTGAATGTACCACCATAGGCAGTGGGTATATAGGTCTCTGCCACTCTTCTCACAAGACTTTCTGTTTGTAATCGATATTCGATCAAATCGGCAATTGTAAAAATTTTCAAGTTATGCTTTTCGCCAAAGACCTCCAAATCCGGCATCCTTGCCATAGTTCCGTCATCATTCATTATCTCGCATATCACACCAGTCGATCGCAAACCGGCTAGTCTGGCCAAGTCAACTGAACCTTCTGTCTGGCCTGTCCGTACCAGCACCCCTCCGTTGCGTGCAATTATAGGAAAGAGATGACCCGGTTTTAGAAGATCCCGGTGCCCGGTCTTTTCGTCAACAGCAGTCAGAATAGTTTTAGCCCTATCCGATGCAGAAATACCGGTGGTAGTCCCTTCCCTTGCATCTATAGAAACAGTAAACGCAGTATTGAAAGAAGCGGTATTATTAATTACCATAGGGGACAGGCGCAATTCCTTAGCCCTATCCTCGGTCAAGGTCAGACATATAAGTCCCCTTCCATATTTCGCCATAAAATTAACGACATCGGGGGTTACTTTCTCCGCTGCTATAACCAGGTCTCCTTCGTTTTCTCTGTCCTCATCATCAACAAGGATTATCATTCGACCTTCTTTGATATCGTTTATCGCCTCTTTAATCGTGCTCACTCCCATTTAGCCGCCCCCTGATATCTAATATACCTTGAATTAAGGGACAATGCCGAAATAACTTCCCCATTTGTGCATCTCATCTTCAGGCCATATTTCCCCGATCTTCAAACACAAAATCCTCGAAATAGTTCGACTATTCCTGCGGTTTTGCGCTTTCAGATCGAACAAATCTAACCTAAATCTGAGCGCCAATTTGAAGAAGTTATTTCGGCCCCGTCCCTAAACAAACCCATGTTTAGCGAGAAACTCCATATTGATACTATTCCCTTCCTCTTCGGCTGAGCGTTTTCTCAAGAACCTCTCCACATATTTCCCAATTATGTCGCTTTCGATATTAACTCTATCGCTCACGCTCTTTTCACACAAAGTAGTATGGCTCGCTGTATGGGGAACAATATTTATGCCGAATTCATTGTCACTGCATTCATTAACCGTCAAACTAATACCGTCAATCGCCACAGAACCTTTCTCAATCACATATCTCATTATCTCTTTAGATGTCGCAACCTTCATCTTTATTGAGTTTGCATCTTTAGAGATGTCCTGAATCTTTCCAATCCCATCAATATGACCCAAGACAACGTGTCCGCCCAACCGATCAGAAAGACGCATGGCCCTCTCTAGATTTACCTTTCGTCTCTCCTTTATCTCATTAAGGTTGGCTCTTTGCAGGGTTTCGGGTGAAACCTCCACTCTAAAACCGTTGATCAACATTTCCACAACGGTCAAACACACACCATCCACAGCAATACTATCACCAATCTTTGTTTCAGTCAAATCTAACTTACTCTCTATAAACAAACTCAAAGAGTTGCCGCTCTTATCAAGCTTCTTTACTATTCCTACATCCTCTATCAATCCGGTAAACATGTCACTCTCTTATTTAACTTATATATCCTTCAACCAAAATATCATCCCCAAACCTTCTGACTCTGATATCCTTTACAATAGTGGCATCACTAAGCCTCTCGGCACCTTCTCCCCCTACCAGACTTACAGCATTTATCCCACCTATAATTTTAGGTGCATAGAAAAACAGAACCTTGTCAACAATTCCGTTATTGAACGAAGAGGCATTTATTTCAGCCCCGCCCTCGATGAGGAGGCTCGTAACCCCCAGTTTGCCAAGTTCATACATGAGCTTTTCCAAATCCACCAGATCGTCCTTGGTATCGACAATAAGCACCTTTACCCCTAATTCCTCTAATTTTCTCATCTTTTCTCGGTCAGCGTATTCAGTGGCGGCAATAATGGTCCCTGCCTTAGATTCACTACTTAAAACCCTTGCCCTAAGGGGTATCTTCAATCTGCTGTCAACCACGACCCTCACCGGATCTTTACATTTCCTCCTACTTAAACGGGTGGTCAGTCTGGGGTCATCCGCCAAAACTGTGCCAATCCCTACTAAAATCCCGTCAACCTCACTCCGCAACTTATGTGAAAACTCCCTGGACCTTTCATTGGTAATCCACCTGGTATCTCCTACCCTAGTAGCAATCTTCCCATCTAAACTAGCCGCTGACTTGATAATTACAAACGGTCTCCCTTCGGTTATATATTTTATGTATACTTCATTTAACTTCTCACACTCCTCTTTTAATACACCTGTCTTTACGAATATCTGATTATCCCTAAGACATCCCCCCCCCCCGCCTTCTACTGCTTTGTTAGGGTCATTCATCCCCACAAATACTCTTTTTATTCCTCTGTCAATAATCGTTCTGGTACACGGGGGAGTTCTACCATAATGGTTACACGGTTCCAAGTTAACATACAGATCTCCACCTTTGGCCTTTTCACCCGCATCATTGAGAGCCACAACCTCAGCATGCGGTTTCCCTGCCTGTCGATGAAAACCCTTCCCAACAACCTCGTCACCTTTGACCACCACAGCCCCTACCAAGGGGTTTGGGCTTGTCTTGCCTCTTGCCTTCTTAGCCAACCTAATGGCCAGTCGCATGTATGTTTCTTCGTTCATACCTTATCAATGCTCGTTGTATTCATCTTTCTTCTGCCCGGAAAGTATTTCTCGTACTTCTACCATGAAGTCACTTACATCCTTAAATTCACGATAAACCGAAGCAAATCTGACATAAGCCACCGCATCTAAGTCATGCAATGCCTTCATCACACGCTTGCCAATGCCTGAACTCTTTACTTCTCTTTCACCGCATTCTTGAAATTCTCTTTCTATTTGACTAACCGTATCCTCAATTAGATTAATGCTTACCGGTCGTTTCTCACAGGCCTTTGTAATCCCATTAAAGATCTTGTTTCTATCAAAAGGTTCCCTACGTTCATCCTTCTTGACCACAGATGGAAGTATGTCCTCAACCCTCTCATAGGTTGTAAATCTTCTATCACAAGCCAGACACTCCCTACGCCGTCTTATAACATTACAATCCTTGGTTAGTCGCGAGTCTATGACCTTATTCTCAAGGTCGAAACAAAAAGGGCATTTCATGATCTAAATCTCCATCCTTTGAGTCTGGACCGCACACCCCCCTCAGTTAAAACATGATAATCTATAGCTAAACAGTATATGAAAAATGTGAGTTGATGTCAATGAGGAAGGCAAAACTTGAGGAAGTTATTTCGGCCCCGTCCCTTAGCATCTGATCATCAATCAAGTCTTTGTATGGTTGTTAGGGTTGAAGATTTCCTTCAAT
>Ga0209345_10002490_pt1 | contig 20297 bp, 23 predicted proteins | sample Cruoilmetagenom7_FD_187294 | JGI IMG/M metagenome (GOLD analysis project Ga0209345, IMG submission 187294) | Oil polluted marine microbial communities from Coal Oil Point, Santa Barbara, California, USA - Sample 7 (SPAdes) (version 2) | ecosystem: Environmental > Aquatic > Marine > Oil seeps ... | reverse complement strand
ACAAATATTATTCGTCGTCATATTCCCTTTTATGAAGAAACAGGAACACTCTACTTTGTCTACTCAAACATACAACTCACAGATGCGCAATTTGAAGAGTTCACTCCTACAGAACTTACAGTAGAAGATAAAAATAATGCTTGTGTCATTCACCCTAAAGAGTACTCTAAAGAGGTAAAAGCAGAGATAAAAGCCTTTAGAAAAAAAGAGCAAAAAGCAGGTGTAGTTCGAGCCGAGTCTAAAACACGTAAGTATGTCAGTACCCTACTCTATCTTGATGACCCTGTTGGTGAAGTGGAAGACCTCTATAATGACTATGAGTTTACATATCACAAAGCATATGGAATGAACAAATCTATCATAGAGGACATAAGAGCTAAAAACCAGTACTCTTATGCTGTAGCAGATTTGCTTGACTACTTGTATGTTGATAAAAAAGAGCAGAGCTTTTATGATACTCAAAGAGAGGAGCTTCTGACTCAGTACGAAGTCTTAGCTGAAGAGGTTTTAAAACAGGGTTTATATATTGATAAGAACATAATAGGTCTGAATTTAGGCTCTTTTATAGAGTATGAAACTGCAAAAGATTATATGGATGAAGTGAAGTTTATAGATAAGGCTTTTTTCACTAAAGCGAGTAAACGTGGTCTTTTTAGTGAAGATTATTTTAAAATTGATATTGGTACAAGGAGATGTAAATACTCAACCTCCAATCAAACTAAGTATCAAAGTAATTATTCTGCTCAATACTTTAGTGAACTTTTTCTCCAAGGGAAAAATTACTTGCCAAGAGGTAAAGAGAGTGCATCTGATGCTTTAGCTTATGTGGTTCTCTCTTTCTGCTACTCTCCTAAAAATAAAGAACAGTTAGAGTCATTACCAAAGCTAAAAGCTGCAAGTGAGACTTTTTACTATCTCCTTAAAAATGCACAAGCACTTCCACAGATAGATGAAAAAACGAAAGATGAAATCTCAGATGAGATGGAAGACCAACATGAGTTTACAAACATCACAAAAGGTCAAGACAAGCTACTCAGTGAGTTTGAAAACCTTGAAAACTCACTAAAAGAGATAGCCTTTAACTCAAAAAAAGCCTTAGAACGTAAAGCAAAAAACAACTATGGACTTAAGTCACTCTATAGTGGCAAATCAACACAAGAGATATACCATAACGAAAAGTTAAAAGTACCCGAAGATATACTCAAAGAGATAGTTAAGGCTTTAAAAGATGAGGATTTAAAAACTCTACTCAATAGTTACAAAAGTATAGAAACATTTGAAAATGATGAAGATGAGCATGAGTATTATAACTCTATGATGAATCTAAGCTATATGCTTATAGCTCCTCGTGCCAAGTTTGACTCTGAGACGCAGGAAGTATCTCTTTTTAACGATGACAATAAAGCTATCCAAGAGCTTATACTTCACTTCACAGAAAAGCTAAATAACATAGGGGAAGAAAAAGCAAAAAAACTACATGATGAACCCATCAAACAGCACTATCTCGATGCACTCTTTTCACTCATAACACACGCTAATCTTGAAAAGCCTCTCTTTGAAGTTGACTCTTCTAGGTCAACTATGGCGGTTATAATCAATACAAGAGTTAGTGACAAAGGAAGAAAAACAAACGTACAGAGCTTTTTAAATGCGATAAAAGTAGAAGTCGCACAACAAGAACTAGACACTTCAAACATTAATGACCAGAACTATGATGATGCTCTAAAACTCAAAACAGACTCAGCAACTCTCTATGAAAAACTGAAGAAGTTAGATGGGGTAAGCTCTTATATTGATAAGTTTGATGGAAGTGTTGATGATATTCTATCTGAGTCTGGACAAAAATTAGATATTTTTAAAGATTTCAGAAAATCCACCAAATACAAAGCTCTCCTAGCCTCAAGCAAAGCCCTCTCCTTTTTTATGGTAGCAGGAAATATAGCAAGCTTTGTACAAGGGAAAAAGAGCATCAATGTCAAAAACCTCATAGAGCTTTCAGGAGATATCATAAGTGTTTCTAGAACAGTTGTAAACATATCTAAAGACCCTGTAGCCAAACACGCAGTACCCGGAGCAAAAGGTTTGTCTAAAGTAAAAGTACCTGAGAGTCTAGAGCATGTAGCTAAACTAGACAAGGTTGTCTCAGCATCTACTATGAAAGTCATAGCGAGGTTTGGTCTTATAGGACCGATAGCTGGAGCGGTAAATGAACTGAGTGAGATAAATGCTAAGGAGAATGAAGACTACTTTATAGCTGTAGTAGCTAAAAATGCCATATATGTAGGACTTCTTTTTTCTCCTGCTTTAGTTGCATTTGGAGCAGTTGTGCTTACTGAACTGGTGTGGTACTTCATAAAAGACTACATAGAAAACTCAAAAATAGAGCTCTATCTCTACGATAGTCTTCTCTTTAATACTAAAGAACATAATGACAAGCACTTCTTTAATGAGATAGAGACAGATAAAGCGTGTAGAGCAAGTATATTTTTAGAGACGCTCAAAAGCTCAAACAAACCCTTTAAACTTAAACAAGAAGAGATAAAAGCATCTGAGTTACAAGGTTTTTCAAGTTTTAAAGAGACAAGAGAGTTTATAGCAGATAACTATAAAGCTCATTCAAACATAATAGATGTAGCAATGCTAAATGAACTAGCACAACTAAAATCAGTTCTCTATGGGTACACTCTTAAAACAGAAGAGGTGCATAACAACATCATAAGACTACAAGCAGCAGGTATGAGTATTAACCTACACGTACCAGACCTCCTCAAGCCATCTGCTTCACTCTATAGAGAGATAGATGATATCTATCTCTCTTACACTAAACTACAGCCTAATGATGTAAAAGAGCAATACTACGAGAAGATAGAAAAAGCTACTAAATATGATATAGCAGGAGATATAGCAAAGAAGAGTAAAGTGTTTGAGATACAGGCTAAAGCTATAGGGCTCTATGAGAAGACAGATAGAGAAAAAGCGATATGGATGCAATCTGCTTCTCAATCAACTATAATGCGACAGATGCTAGAGAATGTTGCAATAATATTTAAATCTGAAAATGTAACAATTAAATATGAAATAAAATATAATGTATACTTTCAATCAGCAAATAACTATGCACAGATAGAGGAGCTTAAACTCTCTTCACTAACAGAACAAGACCACAAAAAGATAAAGGAATTAGATGCTTAAGCAGATACTACTCACTTTTTTACTACTAACGACTACACTTCTAGCATATGACACAAGACTAGACAACTACCCACAAACTCAAGAGTGGGTAAAGGATGCTAACTCTAATGCTGACTCTGCGTTTAACTTAGGGGTTCTTTATCATAAAAACATCAAAGATTCTGAAAAAGCTATCTACTGGTATAAGAAAGCTTATAATATGAAAGACCAAGAAGCTTCTACGAGTGCCGCAAGTAATTTAGGTTATCTATATAAATATCAAAAGAAATATGATTTGGCATTAAAATGGTACACAATAGCTATGAAGAAAAACGATAGAGATGCAACGTTTAACTTAGCTTTATTATATGAAGAGAAACTCAACGACAATCCAAACGCAATAAAATACTATAAAAAAGCTATCCCCTTAGGAGATAGTGGGGGGCATTTAATTTAGGACTACTTTATGAAAACAACCTCAAAGACTACCCAAACGCAATAAAGTACTACACAAAAGCGTATGAAATGGGAGAAATGGGGGGCACATAATTTAGCCTACTTGTACGAAGGAATATTAAAACAGCCTAAAACAGCTTTAGAATGGTACAAAAAAGCAGCTAAAGGTGGTTATGCAAATGCTATTAAAGATTTAGCTCACATCGCTCATGAGAACAACAACAATATTGAAGCAGGAGCATACTTCATTGCTCTTATAAACGTAAAATACTCAAAAGCGAAAGTCCTAAAATTTTTAAAAACCAAATGGAAACTAACAGATTCAGAACTCCAAAAAGCCTACAAACTCCAACTAAAACTAGATATTCCTAAACACTATAGAGGTGGTATAAACTAAGTTTATTTCAACCTAAAAATTTACTACCTATTTTTATGAATTATAAAAAGATGTAGATACCCATAATACTTTATAAGTTTGATATTTTTCTCGACATCAATATCGCTCTTAAGCTCTAAAAAAAACGCTTCAAGTTCAGCATCATTAAAATCGCCTAAGTATTTGTAATCACTATGCTCTTCGCAGTTAAGTCGTACTAAACGGTGAGTCTGTGTTTGGGTGTCGGATATCCATATTTTCATGGTGTGATTATATAGTTTTTATTCTAAAGTGCATCATCAATCAGACATAACTTTATAGATTTAAAGTATTTTTTAGTAAAAACGTTATATCATTTCAGACATATCGATAAGAAAAAGGGAATTTTTTATGAAATCAAGAATGATACACTCTCTACTATTTATTGCTCTATTGGCATTTTCTGCCTTACAAGCACAAGGCGTTGAAGTGAAATCAAACCTAAAGAGTAATGGTCAAAGAGTATATAACATAGCGCAAAAGAGTGCCGATAACTTTTTAGACATGTTCAAGAACACCGATTACTACGGACGATTACGCTCAAACACTTTTTACAACACTTTTAACAATGAAGATGCCTCTCATTCTAACCATCTTATAAGTGGTTTAGGGGGTTCACTCCTACTCAAAAGTGCCACTTACAATGGCTTTGACTTTGGTGGAGGGCTCTACTTCTCACAAGGTTTTTTTGATATAGATAATGACAATGTCGCAAACCTAAAAAAAGGTAAAGATATCATTAGTAGATATGATTATGTAAATGATGATGACTCTTATATGGCTGTTTTAGGAGAGGCTTACCTTCGTTATAGTGGAGTTGCTAAATCAGAGATAATTTTAGGGCGTCAACTTGTAGAGACTTTTTATACTAAATCTAATGATACGAAAATGATTCCAAATACATTTGATGGTTTAGTTACAAGTACAAATGCTCTTAGCAATACTAAAATCAAACTTGCTTATCTTTATAAGCAAAAACTACGTGACCACACATCTGCACACTCTGTTTTGATATATGGAGACTCTAGTGCAACAGCATCACTCAAACCTAACTGGAGTGAAAATGATGACTCTGCAATGCATAAAGGTTTAACATACTCTGCATTAAAAGCTGCAGGTAAACCTACTAATGCACCATTAATTGTGGGTGATTTTAAAAATCAGTCAATTAAAAACTTAAAACTAGACAGCTCTTTTTATATTGTTCCTAAGCTTTTATCACAAGTTATGTTAGAGGGTAACTACAAAATACATTTTGATGGTTTTAGTATCTCTCCAGGTATTCGTTATATCAAACAGTTAGACAATGGTGCGGGTGAAGTTGGTGGAGCATCGTACGCTAAGGGCTTCAGTGCCACAGGTTATAATGATATTGATTCGCTCAAGGCACAAATGATAGCAGCAAGAGTGGTGACACAGATAAATAACTATAAGATAAATATTGGATATACAAACATACTTGATGAAGCAGACTTGATTACACCATGGCGTGGATTCCCAACAGCTGGATATACTCGTTCAATGGCAAGATACAATTGGAAAGCAAATACGCAGAGTTATCGTTTAGAGTTAGTTGCAAACGCAAACAAAAAAGGTATCTATAAAGATGTTTTTATTCAAACTTCTATACTCTATACAGATGCTGATGAGGAGAAAGGCAATAAAGATGAAATGTACTATTATGTAGGATTTATTCAGAATATTCCTAGTATACTTAATGCACAATGGCGTTTAAGACTTGGTTACGTTGACTATATTGATGATGATGAGTTTAATGATTTAGATGCTCGTTTTGAAGTAAACTACCTATTTTAAGGAGAGATAATAGCATGAGTGATTTCATAGCTACAGTTGCAAATATAGAGAGTTGTGATGGCTTAAATATAGTGAGTTTTGACTATATGGGTCAGATGCTCTCTATGATGAGTCTCAATATAAATAATAATATACAAATAGGCATGAGAGTCAAACTTATAGCCAAGCCATCCCACATCGCTATTGCTAAAGAGTTTAGTGGAGATATTAGTTACTCAAATAAACTCCCTGCTACAATAACCTCGGTAAAAAATGGACAACTTCTTAGTAGTATAAAACTAAATTTTTTGGACACGACTTTAGAGTCAATTATTACGCTGAACTCTTCTCAAAAGATGCACTTAAAGGTTGGAGATAGAGTAACAGCCTTTATAAAAGCGAGTGAGCTCTCTATTAGTGAGATTGTAGATGATTGATTTACTCCAAACTATCGAATTTGAACCCTTTTTACTCTCTTTTAAATTAGCAGCGATTACAACTGTCATACTCTTTATACTCAGCCTACCTTTAGCTTGGTACTTATCGCAAACTGCATCACGTGCAAAACCTTTTTTAGAAGCATTGACAGCTCTACCGATAGTTCTTCCTCCCTCTGTTTTAGGTTTTTATATCTTGGTGACACTTTCGCAAAACTCTCCCATCGGAATCTTTTTTGAAGATGTTTTTGGAGTAAAACTCGTTTTTAATTTTACAGGGCTTGTAGTCGCTAGTTGTTTTTACTCTCTGCCTTTTATGGTGCAACCACTCCAAAGTGGATTTGAATCTTTAAATAAGAACATATTAGAAGCGAGTTATATTGCAGGAAAAAGTAAGTTTGAGACTATTATAAGAGTAGCTCTACCAAATATCAAGCCTGCTTTAATGACAGCTATTATTGTGACATTTGCCCATACAGTTGGTGAGTTTGGAGTAGTTTTAATGGTTGGTGGCAGTATCCCAGGGGAGACTAAAGTTGCCTCTGTTGCCATCTATGAGATGGTTGAGATTATGGATTATGGTTCTGCACACATCTATAGTGCTATTATGGTAATCATTAGTTTTCTTGTACTGCTGAGTGTTTATATGTTTAACGGCAGACAAAGTAAGAAGTTTGGAATTTAGAGATGATTACAATAGATATACAAAAAAAACTTCATGGCTCAAATGGGGATATGAATTTAGATGTCAATTTGGAAATTAAACAGGGTGATTTCATAGCACTCTCAGGGCAGAGCGGTAGTGGAAAAACAACGCTTCTAAGAATCCTTGCGGGGCTTGAAGAGGCACAAGGCACACTTCAAATAGAAGATAAAATATGGCTAGATACCAAGGTGAATCTTCCAACACAAAAAAGAGAGATAGGTTTTGTATTTCAAGACTATGCACTCTTTCCAAACATGAGTGTAGAAGAAAACCTACTCTATGTAAACGCAGATAAAGAGTTAGCCAATCACCTTTTACAAATCACAGAACTCAGCGAGTTAAAGAAACGACTGCCAAATAGTTTAAGTGGTGGTCAAAAACAGAGGGTAAGTTTGTGTAGAGCTCTAATGAACCGACCAAAACTTCTCTTGATGGATGAACCACTCTCCGCACTTGACCCTACAATGAGAACAAAACTTCAAAACGAGATATTGCAACTGCATAAAGAGTTTCAAACAACTACTATAATGGTGAGTCATGACCCTAGTGAAATATATAGACTCAGCAATCGTGTAATCGTTTTAAATCAAGGAGAAGTTGTTAATGATGGGCTTGCAAAAGATGTACTGCTCAAAACAACAGGTTCTCAAAAATTCTCTTTTGAGGGAGAGCTCTTAGAGATTCTCAAAGTTGATGTAATTTATGTTGCAATAGTATCGATAGGACAACAACTTGTAGAAGTTGTTGTGAGTGAAAATGAAGTAAACAGTTTAACAATTGGTGATGTTGTAAATATTAGTACAAAAGCATTTAGCCCAACAATCACGAGTAGAGATTAGTTTGAACTCTTTTGAATCTCTACTAAAACTCCATCCCAGAATTTTATTCTAGCATTAATTGCATCTAGAGCAGCAGCCTCTGCTTCTGCAATTTTCACGCTATCCCCTTGGCATAACAGTTCTAACATGCGTAGAGACATCGGCCCATGAAAGTCACTATCAAGCAAGATATGGCGATCTAAATAGTAGTAAAAAACTTCTGCCTCTTCTCTTGGTATCTTCATCTTCTCAAGTAAAGCACGAAACATCTCAGGAATAATATGCTCTCTTCCTAAAGCAAATGCTGCCGCAACAACATGAGGTTTATCACTATTTATAAAACTAAATGTCGTTTGCATAAACTCTTTTGCAGCAGATGGGATTGTAACACTATTAAAAGCCTCTTCTAAAGAGCTTGAAGCCACTTTATCTATAAACTCTAAAACAAGTTTATTACTCCCTTCTCTTACCTCTTCCATAGCCAAAGCGTAAAGACTGAAATGGCTTGTGTAGGTTGGTGTTCCATCTTCTAAAGGGATACCCTCATCCGTCTCCTCTTCAAGAACGATATCATTTATAAAACGTTGTACTTGTGCATCACCATTTGGAAGCCAAGGTGATTGAGCGGGAGCGATTTGGCGCTGTAAATATTTAAGTAAGGACATAAAGTCCCAAACTGAATAAATGTGGTGTTGCATAAAAAGTGTTAAATCATCCATATCTTGCACAGCACCATAAACAGGGTGAGATGCTAACTCTTTTCTTAGTAGTTTAATCTTTTCGAGTGGGAATTGTGACATTAATAATCCATCTTATTTTTTAGACGAATACTAGCTAAAGTTCCTCTATGGTGTCAATATTTTATTAAAGTCTATAACGAAAAAAGAGCCTTAACAATTTTGCCCAGGAAGGCACTGTATATTCTGTTTTTTCATCATATCTCGCTTCATCTGTAAACTTGAACCGTTTGCAACATCATTTAAGACAAATGCGAATGAGAACATATAGAGCAATGAAAATCCAGCAATTAATGAAGTAACAACATAGATATTAAAATATTTATTTATTTTCTTTTTCATAACAGCCTCCTTTTCTATATCTCTCAATTCTATAAAAAATCGACTTATACTCTGTGCATATTTTAGAGCTAACTCTTTTTTTAAGAAAATGTTGCTAGAAAACGATTATAAAACGATTCATTCCATCTGTATACTCATAGCGTAAGCGAAGTTGATTGGCATCTAAAATATGTTTGGTTATATATAAGCCAAGTCCAAAACTTTGTCTTGAGTCAATATTTTCAGCTTTAAAAAAGGCTTCAAAATACTCTTCTAGTGGATGCGCAAGCATTTTGCCTCTATTTTCAAATACAATTTGAGAGCCTTCTGTTTTAAGAGAAACTCTTTTATCAGGAGAGTATTTTATAGCGTTATCCATGAGGTTTTTAACAGCGATACTAAAGAGCTTAAAATCAACATTTACTTTTATATCTTCAAACTCTTGAGAAACACTCTCTTCACTACCCATCAATAAATCACTTGCATTATCGATAATATCTGATAAAAAGTAATCTTTCTTTTCTATCTCGTTTTTAGTTGATATAAGCTCTTCAATAGATGCAAATTCGTTGATTAAAGCTTCTAGTCTATAGAAGATTTTTTGCATACTCTCTTTGTTCTCATCTGTACTTGGTAGCTGTGTTAGAAACTGTCCTTTTGTGATTGGAGTTTTTAGTTCATGCATAATATTCCGAATGAAGACATTACGTGAATCTTTAAGCGCTTTTAGTTTTTTTGCTGATTTATCAAACTCATTTGCAAGCTGAGAAATCTCATCTTTTTTAGTAGTTGCACAGATGATGTCAAAGTCTTCTTCACCAATATTTTTAACACTCTCTTGTAATCTTTTAAGTGGTTTTAACTTTCTAATCGTATTGAAGTATAGAAGTGTAAATCCTGCTAGCATAAAAATAAATACAAACATCATAACCGTTCTAAAGTCATCTGCTTTATACTTGTCTTGTAATAGTATGCCGAATTTATGATTTTTTATATGTAGATAATTTTTGCCATCAAGCTCAAAACTACTCAAAAACATCTTTCTATTACCCTCTTTCCACTTTAAATGCTTGTTATGATTTTGCAATACTCTGTGTTTGTCTAGAACAAGATAAAAGCCCATAGCTTCGAGATAATCCTCTAACTCCTTAGTCATAACTCTATCTCGTCGAATCTCTTTTCTAATACTGTGTGCTATATCTAAACTTCTCTTATGATTAAAGAACTCTTCTCTTTTTTGGCTTCCTTTATATAAAACACCAAAACTGATAAGCATAAAGACAAAGAGGGCTACAAAGGTAACAGTGATTGAGAAAAATATTGAACTTTTATTCATTCTACCAACTTATAACCCATACCTCGAACAGTAAGAAGATGCTGAGGGGTTTTTGGGTTTTCTTCAATTTTAGCGCGTATTCTATTTATGAGAACAGCGATACTTCCAGCAGTTCCATCAGAATCAACATCCATACTCTCTAAGATGTCATATCTTGAGATAATGGAGGCTTTATTTTTACAAAGAAGTGACATTATCTGATACTCAGCAAAAGTAAATTCTAAAGGGATGGAGTTTTTAGTAATCTCTTTTTTCTTTTCATCTAATTGAAAAATTTCACTACTCTGTTTGTTAAGCGACTCTAGACTTTTGTTAAAACGTCTGAGTATAGTTTTGATGCGTACTTCTAACTCTCTGGGGTCATACGGTTTAGGGAGGTAATCATCAGCGCCAAGTTCTAAAGCGATAACTTTATCAGTTATATCACTTCTTGCACTTGAGATGATAATGGGGATTTCATGCTTTTCAACTAGCTCTTTGCAGACTTCTAAGCCGTCCATACCTGGTAGTGTTAAGTCTAAAATCACTAAGTCATAGGTCTCTAAGCGAATTGCACTCAGAGCTAAAAATGGATCTTCAAAGTTCGTAACAGAGATATTAAATTTCGAGAGATATTGCGTCAGTATTTGAGCCAACTCAATATCATCTTCAATCATTAAAATCTTTATCACGGACTCTCCTTATAAATGTTTATCTATTGACATTATAATAGCTTTTTTTTCTAAATACCTATTTAGAAGATCTTTTCATCTTCTTATTTTTTTTCATAATCTCTTGCATATCTAACATTGTTTTAAAATCTTTTTTCTGAGAGCTGTTGAGAACATTGTAAATTTTTTCTATAACTTCTGCTCTACGCTCAATCTTATTCTCTCTTTTTTGTTTTGCAAGTTTTACAAACTGCTCTTTGTTAAAACTAGTGTCACTAAATGCTGTGTGTGGGTTTGGCATACTCTTCATACTATCTTTCATTACACTACGAATCTCTTTTCTCTGCTCAGCGCTCAAATCAAGTTTCATAAACATTTTCACTAAACCACCTCTTTTACCGTGACCTTTTTGATGTTTCATCATTTTATGTTGCTTACAAGAAGAACTTTTCCCTTCTCCCATGTATGATTGTGAAGGGGATGCTAAAAGAGATGATGCTAAAAGTACTGAAGTACCTAAACTTAGAATTATTTTTGTGTTCATTGTGAACTCCTTATTTTTGATATCAAAAGTATAGATCCTCTAAATTAATCATCTTTTAACTTATGTTTAATGGAGGATTAATGAAAAGGTAAAAAAGTGAATTTTAGACTCTACTAATGCCCTCATCTACAATAAGTCCAATAACTTCGTCATAACTGAGTCCTAACTCCATGTTAAATGCTTTAAGAAAATAGCTCATCTCCTCTGTCATACTAGGGAGCAAATTTGCTTGCATAAAATAACAGTGTCCACTTTTATTACTTTTTATATCAATCTGTCCAAAATCTCTGATTTGAAGATCGATATAGGCATCTATGGCAAGGTTTTTCACTCTATTTCTAATCACTTTATCTTCAATATGTATTAGCTCTTTGATATTCTCTTTTTTTGCAACTTCATCTAAAAGTAGCATTCGTTTATCTGGTTTTGCTGTTACTAATTCAATAGCTGAGACTAGCATTTCACCATTTTTTGCTTTGATTATTGATACTATAAAATCTTGTCCATCTAAATACTCTTCAACTAAAACAGGAACTTTAAAAAGAGCATGAAGAGAGAGAACTTGACTTTCAAATTCAGCAAAATTACATACAGGTGTGTACTCCTCTTTATAATTATAATTTCCAGTGTGTATCGGCTTCAAGATTAAAGGGTAGTTTATAGGTATATCATAATCTCGTGTATACTCTCCGGGGATTGCTGTAAAATATCTTGGAGTACTAATCCCTTTATCTTTTAGATAAGACTTAGCTAGTACTTTGTCTGAACCAAACATCAGTGTATCTTTTAGGGAACCAGAAAAATTTATTTTGTTTTCTGCAAAAAACTCTGACAACCAGATAATTTTTCCATCTTTACTTAAAATATGTTTTACGGCTAATATCACTAAGTCTGGTTTTCTTTCTACGACCTTTTTGAGCTCTTCTAATGTTTGACATATATCGATTATTACATTATGTCCCATTAAATTTATTGAGTCTGAGAGGCTATTACATGTTTTAATAGTTCCAAATCCACTCTCTGCTGAGTTTTCATCTTTTGTTGTTATTATTTCTATATTCAATAGCGATTATCCTTGGTGTAAGTGCATCGTGAAAAAGCCTAACAAAAATTTATTCATGATAATTCGAGTAAATCTAAGCTTTATGTGTAGTTATTCTGTTTTTAAAAGATTATAAAAACGAAGTCAAATACAGATCAAGTATTATGAGATTGTATTAAAGTATAGCATAATTATAAGGAGTTATTGAAAAAGTCATATTAAATCAATGCCGTGAGTGCCATTAATTTAATTAATTATGTACGTTTAGGGGATTAAATTCTTATTGTAAAAATAAGAATGCTTTTGTACCTTCAAGATTTAGTCCAGCTTTACTACAAGCCGTTTCAATATTTTCATTGTTATCTAATAATCTTAAAAGTACTTTTACTTTTTCTGTCTGTTTAATATCTATGATTGACATCTATTTTCCTTTTTTTTGAAATTGAGAGGTTCTAAAAATGTTTAAGTTTGCTTAGTATGAGGAGATATAAGTTTAATTAAATTGATTAGAAGTGTTGGTTGCGGAAACAGGATTTGAACCTGTGACCTTCGGGTTATGAGCCCGACGAGCTACCGAACTGCTCTATTCCGCGATATTTTAGTAAGAATTGTACTATATAAAGAAGCCAAGTAGCCTATGGCTACTTAGAAAAAGATTACAGACCTGTAACGTTTTCTGCTTGTGGACCTTTTTCGCCTTGACCTACTTCGTATGTCACTTTTTGACCTTCGTCTAGTGATACACGACCATGTCCGCTATTGTTAATTTGACGAAAATGTACAAATACATCTTTTCCGCCATCTTCTTGTTCGATAAATCCGAAACCTTTGTCGCTGTTGAACCATTTAACTGTTCCATTAACTAATGTTGCCATTGTAATTCCTTGTTGTTTTGAGTACACCAAATTTCTCGGATGGTTAAAAATCTAATATGAAGTTTTCTTTTAGGATGAATGTACTGTAAACAAGAAGTTATCAATATAAAGCAGACTAAAGATGTAACTTGAATCATCTTTTCTTAAGTGGCAGTATAACTTAAAAAAAGATAAAACACAAGCTTATACCCTAATACTTTCTATTTGCACTAAGTCAGAGAATTTCATACATCTTTAAAAGAGTAATTATGAAATAATTACAATGTCTACCATCTTGTCTTTAAAACTCAATACGAAATAAATTCTCGGCAGCTTTATAGTAGCGATAGGCCGTAAAATAGCATTAAAAACAGCAATTTAGCTATAATTTCACCAATGAAAAAGAAACCTGAATTTAAAGTAGTATCTCCTTACCAACCTGCAGGTGACCAGCCTACTGCCATTAAAGCATTAAGTGAAAGTATCCTCAAAGGAAATCGCTACCAAACACTAGAAGGTGTTACAGGTAGTGGGAAAACACACACTATGGCGCGTGTTATAGAGAATGTGAAGATGCCTACTATCATTATGACGCATAACAAAACACTAGCAGCGCAGTTATACTCAGAGTTTCGTCAGTTCTTTCCAAATAATCATGTTGAGTATTTTGTATCTTACTATGATTATTATCAGCCTGAAGCGTATATCCCTCGTCAAGACCTCTTTATAGAAAAAGATAGTGCTATAAATGATGAGCTTGAACGTATGCGTCTCTCATCAACTGCAAACCTACTCTCTTATGATGATGTTATAGTAATCGCTTCAGTATCTGCCAACTATGGTCTTGGTGATCCTGAGGAGTACCTCAACATGGTACAAGCCCTAGAGATTGGAGATGATATAAACCAGAAGAAACTTCTCTTACGTTTAGTTGAGATGGGATATGCGAGAAATGATTCCTATTTCGACACGGGACATATACGCGTGAATGGTGAAAGTTTAGATATCTATCCACCCTATTTTGAGCAAGAGGCAATCCGTATAGAGTTTTTCGGTGATGAGATAGAGGCTATCTATACTTTTGACGTTATTGATAACAAACGCCTAGAAGATCACAAAAAGTTCACCATATATGCGACTTCACAATTTAGCGTTTCTCAAGAGAAAATGGCAGTAGCGATTAAACGCATTGAAGAGGAGCTTGATGAGAGACTTGCTTACTTTACTAAAGAGGGAAAACTCTTAGAGTATCAAAGACTCAAACAGCGAGTTGAGTTTGACTTAGAGATGCTTCAAACTACGGGGATGTGTAAAGGAGTTGAGAACTACTCACGTCTACTTACTAACAAAAAACCAGGAGAAGCTCCCTTTACTCTTCTAGATTATTTTGCGCAGAACAATAAAGAGTACCTTGTTATTGTTGATGAGTCTCATGTCTCTTTGCCTCAGTACCGTGGAATGTATGCAGGTGATAGAGCAAGAAAAGAGGTACTAGTAGATTACGGTTTTCGTCTCCCCTCTGCACTAGACAACCGTCCTTTAATGGCAGATGAGTATATTAACAAAGCGCCACACTACCTTTTTGTCTCAGCAACTCCAGCAGAGTATGAGCTTGATATGTCTGCTGTAAAAGCAGAGCAAATTATTCGTCCAACTGGATTACTCGATCCAATCATTGAGATAAAATCATCCGATAATCAAGTTGAAGATATTCATGATGAGATAAAAAAGATAACAGTAAAAGATGAAAGAGTTCTCATCACAGTACTTACAAAAAAGATGGCAGAAGCACTTACAAAGTACCTTGCTGATTTAGGTATAAAAGTACAGTATATGCACTCAGATATCGATACAATAGAGCGTAACCAAATTATCCGTTCTCTGCGTCTAGGCGAGTTTGATGTACTTATAGGGATAAATCTACTCCGTGAAGGTCTTGATTTGCCAGAGGTAAGTTTAGTCGCAATTTTAGATGCAGACAAAGAGGGTTTTTTACGAAGTGAAACAGCTTTAGTGCAAACTATAGGTCGTGGTGCTAGAAATGAAAATGGACGTGTTATCCTCTATGCTAACAAGATGACAGGCTCTATGCAAAGGGCAATAGATAAAACCAAAGCCAGACGTGAGATACAAGAAGCACATAATACAGAGCATGGAATCACTCCTACCACAACCAAACGCAGTCTCGATGAAAATCTTAAATTAGAAGAGCATGGTGACCTCTACCAAAAACATAAAAAAATGGATAAAATGCCAGCAACAGAAAGAAAAGCTATAACCAAAGAATTACAGCTTAAGATGAAACAGGCTGCCAAAGAGTTAAACTTTGAAGAAGCAGCTCGCCTTCGTGATGAGATTATGAAAATAAAACAGTTATAGGAAAATAATGGAAGATACTTTTAGCAACTTAGCTACATATGGATATATAGGACTATTTATCTACTCACTTGGTGGTGGATTTATAGCACTTATTGGAGCTGGAGTTTTATCATTTATGGGGGAGATGGACCTATCTCTATCAATCATGATTGCATTTATTGCAAATGCGATAGGTGATGTACTCCTTTTTTATATGGCGAGATACCAAAAATCAATTATGATGGAAGGTCTGCGTAAACATAGACGTAAACTTGCTCTCTCTCATGTTTTGATGAAGAAGTATGGTTCATGGATTATCCTCTTTCAAAAGTTTGTATATGGAATAAAAACACTGATTCCTATCGCTATTGGACTTACAAAATATGACTTTAAAAAGTTTGCTCTATTAAATGTAGCGAGTTCGGCAGTTTGGGCTTTGGCATTTGGACTAGGAAGTTACTACTCTGGAAGTGCTTTAGTCAAACTAGCAGGAGTTATAGGTGATAAACCATGGATTGCACCAATGATATTAGTAGTATTGGGTGGGACATTATGGTTATATATGGAAAAAGCCACGAAAAAGAAAACTAAGTAAAGCTTACAATGAGAAAGAAAGTAATTTGGCAAACCTGAAACACTAAAAGTTTTAGATTTGCTGTAGATTATGCTGAAATCAATCTAAGGCTATACTTACAGTATGCAGTGAAGCTAGAACTTTGACTAGCTTCCTACGATTGGTCCGAATGGGGCATAATCTGTATGCTCCCCATCTTGATATTTTGCATAGTTATCAATAAACATTTGTGCTAAATTATCCCTTGTTGTATCAAACAGCTCTTTATCTTCCCAAGCATTACGAGGATTTAAAATCTCTGGTTTAATCTCTCCAAGAGTTTTTGGAACATGAAGTCTAAATGTTTTTGTTGTATCAAATTCACTCTCTTGAATACTTCCATCTAAAATAGCATTTATACAAGCACGTGTATTTTTAATACTCATACGTTTTCCAACGCCATAAGCACCACCAGTCCAGCCAGTGTTTACAAGATAAACATTTACACCATGCTCATCAATTTTCTCACCTAATAGTTTTGCATACACTGTTGGGTGGAGTGGTAAGAAAGCCTCACCAAAACAAGCCGAGAAAGTTGCAACTGGCTCAGTGATACCACGCTCAGTTCCAGCAACTTTTGCAGTGTAACCACTTAAGAAGTAGTACATAGCTTGCTCTTTAGTCAGTTTAGATACTGGAGGTAAAACACCAAATGCATCTGCTGTTAAGAAGATAATGTTTTCAGGATGACCTGCCATTAAATCTTCTTTATGGTTTGCGATATGCTCAATTGGGTAAGAGACACGAGTGTTTTCCGTTTTTGAGCCATCTTCATAGTCTACTTCACCCTCTCCGTACATAACTACGTTTTCAAGGAGTGCATTCGTTTTGATAGCACCATAAATTTCTGGTTCACTTTTACCATCAAGGTTAATTACTTTTGCGTAACATCCACCCTCAAAGTTAAACACACCATAGTTATCCCAACCATGCTCATCATCACCAATGAGTGCGCGGTGTGGGTCAGTAGAAAGCGTTGTTTTTCCTGTACCACTTAGTCCAAAGAAAAGTGCAGTATCACCTCTTTCGCCAACATTTGCTGAACAGTGCATTGCAAGTTTACCCTCAAGTGGTAACCAGTAGTTCATCATTGAAAAAATTCCTTTTTTCATCTCACCACCGTACCATGTACCACCAATAATCGCTGTGTTATTTTCAACATCAAAAAGTACAAATACTTCTGAGTTTAGTCCATGCTCTTTCCATTTATCATTGACTGCTTTACAAGCATTTAAAACAACAAAGTCAGTTTTAAAAACTTCTAACTCTGGTGCAGTAGGACGAATAAACATATTTTTAACAAAATGTGACTGCCAAGCAATTTCAGATACAAAACGAACTGAACGTTTTGAAGCTACTGAAGAACCACAAAAGACATCTGTTACATAAAGATCTTTATTTGAGAGTTGCTCTTGTGCTACCACTAAAAGTTCTTCAAATATTTCAGAAGAAACTTTTTTATTAACATCACCCCAAGCGATATACTTATTAGAAGGGTCTCTATCCACAAAGTACTTATCTTTAGGAGAACGTCCTGTAAAGATACCAGTATCAACTGCTGTCGCACCTTTATTAGTCTGTTGCACTTCACCATTATCTAGCTCATGCTTAATTAATTCATCATAACTAAGGTTATGGTAAACGTTACCAATGTTTTTTAATCCCAACTCTTCTAATTCAGTCAATTTCATAATTTACCTTGTGGTACTTTTTATATATGAAATTATACACACAATAAACATAAATTAAATATAAACTATCTTACCTATTTTTGAATTAAGAGAAAAAAATTTGTTTTAAGTATATTTAGATAAAATTTTGTGTTTTAAAAATTGCTCGATTAACTCAGTGGTAGAGTGCCTCTATGACATGGAGGTGGTCACTGGTTCAAGTCCAGTATCGAGCACCACCTATACTTACCTATCCTACGATATTGTAAGGATTTTTAACTATTTTTCACCAGATATTTTTTCTTCAGAGTCACCCAAAAAGTAACCCAAGCCATCAAATATATCAACTGAACGATTTATTTTAAGATGCGACTTTCCTAGGTGCTTACCATAATGCCTAAAGAGCATACTTGAAGAACTATGTCCTAAAATTGCTGATACCTCTTGCAATGTGTACATTCCAGATTTTATAGCTTGAACAGCAAAAGTATGTCTTGTTTGTCTTAAATCCCTCATCTGAACCTCAGACTCTTTAATCAAAGCATACCAAGGACCATTTCTATCTGCTCTGCCTCTGATATCTGCAATATCATTTAATCGCATTCCATTGGAGAAACTAAATAAAAAAGTAGTTCCCTTACTCTCTGCAAACGCAATCTATAATGAACCCCTAAAACTGTACTAGTAAAATTGGTTTTCTTATTTCTAAAATGTTAAAATTGAAATCAACAATTATTTTTTATCTATAGACTTTTTTCTTCACGAAGTTGAAGAGGGATATGTTGATGGAGATGAATCTGATGACATTCTATTACAAGAGTCAAAGAATATTCTTAAAATCTTGGGAAAATCTCACTCGTTCCACCTCTCCCGAGGTGGAATGTATAGATAATACAAAGTAGATTATCTCAAACATCAAGTTATACAAATAATATCGTTTCATGGACTTCCACTCTAGATCATCATGATGCTCTTACAGCACTTTCTGTTGTTCCAGGTGTTAGTGGAATAGCTGGTGCTATCGATGCTGCAAGTTATGTTTATCAGGGTGATTACTCAACAGCTGCTGAAATGTTTGCTCTTGGTTTCATTCCAGGTGCTAAACTTGGTATGAAAATTGTTGGGAGATCCACTAATGCAATATTTAATAGTGTAGGTGCACTTAGAAAAGAGGGGCTAAAAGATGCTCACCATATTATTCAAGATGCTGCGGTTAAACATTTACCAGGGTATAAAACTAATGCTGCTCCAGGCATACAACTTTCTGGTCCTGCATCAAAAAGAACGACTCCACATTATATTGCAACACAAGTACAACGACAATCAGGTGGGGGAACATATGCTTCAGAACGACGAATAGGGTATAAAGCAATGAGACGTGCAGGCATATCTAAGCAAAATGCCAGATATGGTATAGAAAAAGCTGATGAATATTTTGAGAGCATAGGTGTTACGTGGAATACAATAACTCGAAGACCAGGAAATAGGTATTAAAGGATTTAAAATGATTTTTTTAAAAATTAAAATGACAGTTTTGAATATTGTTAAACATTTAATTAATAGTGAATATGAATTAATTGAACAACTTACTAACGGCATTCGATTGAGGGCTGTGGATATTAAAGAAGCAATAGATAGCTATGGGCGAACATTAATAATGCCACCTGATATAGAATATGACAATCTTATAGATATTATTGAAATCAGTAATAGTATACCTAAGAAATGGTCTGTAAAATTTGACTTATGGACGAAAGAGGAAGGAAAATCTGATCTTTCTTTAGAAATGACTTTGATAGAATCAAATAACGAGTTAATGAATGTTGAATTTGATGATATTCATGTACTTTAAAACCATAACTCTCTCGCTCGTTACCAAGCTCTAAGCTTGGTAATGCATACACTACTTTATAAACATTACTCACTCGTTCCACCTCTCCCGAGGTGGAATGTATAGATAATACAAGGTAGATTATCTCAAACATCAAGTTATACAAATAATATCGTTTCATGGACTTCCACTCTAGATTATCATGATGCGCTTACAGCACTTTCTGTTGTTCCAGGTGTTAGTGGAATAGCTGGTGCTATCGATGCTGCAAGTTATGTTTATCAGGGTGATTACTCAACAGCTGTTGAAATGTTTGCTCTTGGTTTCATTCCAGGTGCTAAACTTGGTATGAAAATTGTTGGAAAGGTAATACCAAAAAGAACAGAAACAGTTCAAAGATGGATGTCAAAAGCTGAATATAATGAACCCCTAAAACTGTACTAGTAAAATTGGTTTTCTTATTTCTAAAATGTTAAAATTGAAATAGAAAATATAGGGATAAGAAAATGAGTGTAAAAAGAAAGAGTTATAGTGCAGACTTCAA
>Ga0209345_10002489_pt1 | contig 20298 bp, 18 predicted proteins | sample Cruoilmetagenom7_FD_187294 | JGI IMG/M metagenome (GOLD analysis project Ga0209345, IMG submission 187294) | Oil polluted marine microbial communities from Coal Oil Point, Santa Barbara, California, USA - Sample 7 (SPAdes) (version 2) | ecosystem: Environmental > Aquatic > Marine > Oil seeps ... | reverse complement strand
AACGTGTTTGTGTATGATTTCGTTGCGTGGTTTAAGCACTAAAGTTAGCAAATAAAAACCGAATAGAAAATCCGCGAGGATTTTCGTAAATAGGCTATAACTAGCAATGAATTATACACGTTGTTGCCCACAGTATTTTTTATTCCGTTATTATTTTAATTCTATAAACAACATTATTGAAAATCCAATTACAATTAGAATTTCAATTCCGTTGAGTATTTTTTTATTTTTAATTATAAAGGTCAGGATGTAGTCAATTAATAACCCAAAAAGTCCGACTCCGATTAATCCAACCATATAAACAACTCCCCAACCTTCTTCATATGATAAAATTTTCCATTTAGCAATTGTGTAAATTACACAACAAGCTAAATAGATAAGAAAATAGGCTCTTAAAATTGTCAACTTTTTCACTTGCATAATAATCTTCTCAATAAATAGGTGCGTCAAATTTCACAATCGTTGTGTCATTTTCCACTTTAAAATCAACCCAATGATCGAGCGAACCTCCATTCGTATAATATCCACCTCCACTAATTTCTTTTTTTCCGTTCGCACGAGTGAAAGTCAGCGAGTATGCTCCGTCACTTTTATTTTTCCGCATTGATAAAAATTCAGTCACGCTTTCATTCGGCTCAATTTTGTCAATTTTTATTATTTCAATTTTTTCCGTTGTTGTGAATTCCACATTCGTAATCGGTTCGCTTGAGTCGTTTTTTATTTTCATTTCAATTCCGTTTTCTTTGAACATAAAACACGAGTTCAAAGTGAGAATTATCATTAATGCGAGCAGTTTTTTCATATTGTGGGCAACGTTTGGTATAAGAATAGTAAGGGATTAAAATGCACTTACTTTTCAGTTTAGCACTTAGCCAAATTTATAATTTTACCGTTATTTTTCTTTTAACCGTCAAATTGTAAATTTGGCGGACTTTGTTAATATACACCAATTTTGGGTTTGGTACTCAACCCTTATTATTTTTTATACATTGTTACCCACTGGCTTTTCATTCTGTCCATACTCCATTCTTAAAAAGTTGAAACCATTTTTCTATGTCCGTTTCGTTGTGTAATTCTATATCTTTAAAAACTTCACGAGCAAATTCAATTGGTGCAATTCCATTTGCTGTAATTAGATTTTTATCTGTAACTGCAAGTTCGTCTTTATAATTATCTGTTCCCTTATAGTTATTTGCATAATTTTGAAGATAGAACAAAGCATTACTTGTATGTGTTATTTTGTCTAAATATCCTTTTTGGGCAAGATATGTTGTCGCTCCACAAATCGCTCCAATTGTTTTATTCTTGGTATGTAACTTTTCAATAAATTTATCAATTTCGTTTATAGATTTATTTTCCCAAGCTGTTCCACCAGGAAGAATTAATACTGAAATTTGACTTTCATTGATTTGGTCGATAGAATAATCAGGTATGATATTTAATCCACCCATAGATTTTACATTCTTTCCGTCAATCGAAAAGTATTTGAGTTCAATTTTTTCACTTTTCTGCAGTTCTGGTGTCAGATATGAAATTTCCCAGTCTGAATATCCGTTAAATAGAAATATGTAAACACTCTTTTTAGTCATAAATTTTATTTTCTAGTTCTGTTTTTTCCGCTTGTGGGTAACGTGTTATATAACAACTTTTATTACTCATATCCTGTTAATATATCAGGTTATAGTAAGTTTTTTGTTACTGTTATCCTGTAAAGATAATTTTTTTATAGTAGTATCCAAAGGGCTTCTAATTTGCTGTAAATCTTTTCTAGTTACTTTCGTATATATCATTGTTGTTTCAGGTCTACTATGCCCTAAAAGTTCCTGAATATAACGTATATCCGTGCCTTGTTCGAGCATATGAGTTGCATAGCTATGACGTAATGTATGTGGAGTAACAGTTTTTATTATTCCAGCAGTTTTAGTGTTTTTTCTTATAAATGCACGTATAGATTCTGGACTATATTTGCCACCTTTTGGGTTCTCAATAAAGTATATTTTTGGTTCATAAGTTTTATGATAATTCTTTAATAATGGAAAAAGACTTTCTGCAATAGTTGTGTATCTATCTTTACGACCTTTAGAACTTTTTATATGCAATTGTTTTCGGTTAAAATCAAAATCACTAAGTTTTAAATCTATAATTTCCCCTATTCGTAATCCAGAGCCATATAGCATAGCTATAATTGTACGATGCTTTAAATTTTTAGTTGATTTTAATAATAAAAATACTTCCTCAATACTTAGAACTGTTGGTAATTTTTTGTCTTTTTTAGGCATATACACCTTGTCTATGTCTATAGAACATGCAGGATAAAAATATGCAAAATGTTTAAAGCCACTAACCATTTGTCTATGTGTACTAATAGTATAGTTTAATTTTTCTACAGTCCATTCTATATAATGTCTTACATCAGTTTCATTTAATTCGTTTACAGGCTTTGAGTCCGTAAAACGTAAAAACTTTAATATAAATCCACTATAAGAAGCAATAGTACTTGTGCTAAACCTTTTACCTTTAAGGAACTCTAAAAAGTGACGATACACAAGTGTTTTTTCCTCATTTAGAGGTTTTAACTCTAATTTTACACCTATGCTATAATGTGGTGCAATGTTATTATTATCACTATCTAAAATACGCAATCCTTCTTTTTTAATATATGTTTTAAGATCTTTAAGTCTAACTTCGTCAAAATAGATGTAAAATGTTCTATGAGTTTTTGTCCAATATACTCCATTGAAATTTTTTATATATTCTTTAATTTCAAAATTATAGGCAAATTTAATAGCAATACAGCTTTTTGAATTATGTGTAAATGGCTCTAGAGTAATTGCGTTCATAATTTTTTATAATAATATATTACAAATAAAGATATAAAAAAAAGCCCATCAAATTTTGATAGGCTTTCTAATATATTAAGAGTTAAAAGAAATTAGTCTTCTTTTTTATCTTCTCTAGGTTTTCTATCGTCACGTCTATTATCACGTCCGCGATTATCTCTCCCTCTGTTATCACGTCCACCAGAACGTTTATCATCTCTTGGTGGTCTAGCTACATAACCTTCTGGTTTTGGTAAAATTGCTTTTCTAGAAACTTTCTCTTTACGCGTTCTAGAATCTATACCAAAGTACTTCACATCAAAAACGTCTCCCATGTTTACAACATCAGATACATTTTCTGTACGTTCCCAAGCTAATTCAGATACGTGTAATAAGACTTCGTTTCCTGGTGCATCCATATACTCAACAACAGCACCAAAATCTAACATTTTGATTACTTTTACTTCGTAAACGCTACCAACTTCAGGTTTAAATAAAATGGCATCTATTCTTGCCATTACAGCATCAATACCAGTTTTACCAACTCCTAAAATTTCAACAATCCCTTCTTCAGTAACTGGATCTTCGTTAATAACAATAGTCGTCTCAGTTTCCTTTTGCATTTCCTGAATTACTTTTCCTCCAGGTCCAATTAAGGCTCCGATGAATTCATTTGGAACACGTCTAGTTACCATTGTAGGCGCATGTTCTTTCACATCTGCGTTTGGCGTTGCAATTGTATCAGTCAATTTCTCTAAGATATGTAAACGACCATCACGCGCTTGATTTAATGCATTCACTAAAATCTCGTATGATAATCCTTTTACTTTAATATCCATTTGGCAAGCAGTAATACCATCTGCAGTTCCTGTTACTTTAAAATCCATATCTCCTAAGTGATCTTCATCACCTAAAATATCAGATAATACAGCATACTTTCCAGAATCAGCATCAGAAATTAATCCCATTGCAATACCAGAAACTGGTTTTGTCATTTGCACTCCAGCATCCATAAGTGCCATTGTACCAGAACAAACTGTTGCCATAGAAGACGAACCATTAGATTCTAATACTTCTGAAACAACACGAACTGTATAAGGACAATCTTCAGGAATCATGCCTTTTAATGCACGTTGCGCTAAGTTACCATGTCCAACTTCTCTACGAGATGTTCCACGAATTGGTCTAGCTTCACCTGTACAAAAAGGAGGGAAGTTATAATGTAAATAGAAACGCTCTTCACCTTCTTTAGATGGCATATCTATTTGATTTGCATCTCTAGATGTTCCTAAAGTTACAGTAGCTAATGCTTGAGTTTCCCCACGTGTAAAGATTGAAGAACCATGTGTTGATGGTAAGTAATCGACTTCACACCAGATTGGTCTAATTTCGTCAGTCTTTCTTCCATCTAAACGTAAACCTTCGTTTAAGGTTAAATCTCTAATCGCAGCTTTTTCAGCTTTACGGTAATAGTCAGAAATTAAACCACCATAATCTTCCGTTTCTTCTTCGGAAAATGTTGCTTTAATATCTTCTTTTATTTGTTGAAATGCAGCACTTCTTTCATGTTTAGCAGATCCAGCTTTTGCAATTGCATACACTTTATCGTAAGCCATATCATGAATTTTCTTGGCTAATTCTTCTTCTTCTCTTTCAGCTTCATACTCACGAACGTCTTTCTTTCCGAATGCTTCTGCTAATTTTATTTGAGCAGCACATTGTACTTTAATAGCTTCATGAGCAAACTTAATAGCCTCTGTCATTTCTTCTTCAGAAATTTCATCCATTTCACCTTCAACCATCATTACAGAATCTGCAGAAGCTCCAATCATCATATCGATGTCAGACTCTTCCATTTGTGTTGGCGTTGGATTGATAACAAATTCACCATTTACACGACCAACTCTAGCTTCAGAGATAGCACATTCAAAAGGGAAATCTGATAATTGGATAGCAGCAGAAGCAGCTAGTCCTGCCATAGCATCTGGCATAACATCTGGATCATGAGACATTAATTGAATCATCACCTGAGTTTCAGAGTGATAATCTTTTGGGAATAATGGACGTAAAACTCTATCCACTAAACGCATGGTTAATACTTCACCATCACTTGGTCTTGCTTCTCTTTTAAAGAAACCTCCAGGATAACGTCCAGCAGCAGCAAATTTTTCTCTGTAATCTACTGTTAATGGAAGGAAGTTTAAATCTTTCTGTTCGTAATTGGAAACTACTGTACATAATAACATACATTTTCCTGATTGCACAACAACACTACCATGAGCTTGTTTTGCTAACTTTCCGGTTTCGATAGAAATTTCTCTACCATCACCAAGGTCTATGACCTCTTTAAAAACTTTTGGAATCATAAATTTTTTAATTCTAATTAAACAATGGTCGTTGTGTTGTTGTAGTAGTTGTGTGACATGCTATGTCTTGACCAATGAAAAACTGTATTAAGCTTCTTCTATTTGTTGTCATTGCGAATCCAAACATTCTTATCTGGATGTGGTAATCTGTTTCTTTTGGAAGAGATTGCCATACTTTGACTGCGCTTTGCACAGGCTTGTTACGTCGCTCGTAATGACATGTAACTATATAAAAAAAGAGGCACGAAGCCTCTTTAATATTATTTTCTTAATCCTAATTCCTTAACTATTGCACGATATCTTAAGACATCTTTCTTAGTTAAGTAATCAAGTAAACTTCTTCTTTTACCAACTAACATTACTAATGAACGTTCTGTGTTGTAATCTTTACGATTGTTTTTTAAATGAGCCGTTAAGTGCTCAATTCTTTGTGTAAATAATGCAATCTGTGCTTCTGCAGTTCCAGTGTCCTTTGCATTTTTGCCGTGTTTTTTAAAGATGGCCTCTTTTTCTTTTTGAGTTAAATACATGCTAATATTATTGTAAATGATTTTTATGTACGTTGAAAGTCATTCTTTCAAGCTGCAAATATACTACTTTTTCATGAATTGCAATCTTTTGTAAAAAGATTATTATTATGAACTAATAATTTTTTTTAAACCATCTCGTTATATCATAGTCTTAACATTGTATTAACAAAAATAACAAATTTATGAAAACTATGAAATTAAGAATGAGATTAGTGTGGACTCTAATGTTTTTTGGGCTTTTATTTAATGCTTGTACTGAAAGCGAAACAACTGAGCCTGTTTCGGAAGAACAAGAGGTTGAAGAAATCGTACAATCTTCTGAAATGGATGTTATTTCTGCATCTTTGGAAGATTTTATTATTGAAGTTTATGAAGATCAGGAAAATGCTGAGTCAAGAGGAACTGAAAGTTCGAGGGCTTCATTTCCAAATTGTGTAACCGTAACTTTGGTAATGAGCCAAAACTTTAGAGAACTAACAGTAGATTTTGCTGAAGGAGGCTGTGAAATTAGAGGTCACTTGTATCAAGGTCAAATTGTGGTAACGTATCAACGTAATCCAGCAGAACAACAAGTTTTTCTAGGGTATGTGTTGAATGATTTTTATTTTGATAATAAACAGGTTATTGGAAGTAACTCTATTTTGAGAGATTGGTCTAACAATAATCCTCAATTTACTCATACAGTTGATTTAACTGTAGTATGGCCAAATGGTGCACAAGCATCCAGAGAAGGACAGATTGTAAGAGAATGGATTGAAGGCTTTGGTTCTGGGATATTTACTGATAATGTATTTGAAGTAACTGGATATTGGGATGTTAATTTTGTAAATGGTGGAACCCATAGTTATGAATCGATAATTCCTTTAAGACGTGAAGTTACTTGTTATCATTTTGTAAGTGGTTCAATAGATGTAGAAAGACCATTGTTTGGAGGTGTTCTTGATTATGGAGAAGGTACATGCGATAATTTAGCTACATTTACGTTAACAGATGGAACTGAAATTGATATAGTTTTAAATTAGGTACAATTAAGCCATAAAAAAGCGACCAATTGGTCGCTTTTTTTTTTTTATTCTCTTATAGGTTGATTTGTAATCAAGTCGATATATAGATTGACTTTATTTTTTAGCTGACTTCGTTGCGTTATAAAATCTAGAAACCCATGTTCTAATAAAAACTCGGATGTTTGAAACCCTTCAGGTAATTCTTGACCTGTTGTATCTTTAACAACTCTAGGTCCAGCAAAACCAATTAATGCTCCAGGTTCACTAATATTTATATCTCCTAACATGGCAAATGATGCAGTTGTTCCACCAGTTGTTGGATCTGTGCTTAACGAAATATAAGGAATTCCAGCATCAGCAAGTTGTGCTAATTTTACTGAAGTTTTAGCTAATTGCATAAGAGATAATGCAGCTTCCATCATTCTAGCACCTCCAGATTTAGAAATAATCATGAAAGGCAATTTCTTTTTTAAGGCATAATCTGCAGCACGAGCTATTTTTTCTCCAACAACAGATCCCATAGAACCACCAATAAATGTAAAATCCATACAGGCTACAACTAAATCTTTTCCTTTAGATTTACCTACAGCTGTACGTACGGCATCTTTTAAATTAGTTTTTTCTTGAGCTGCTTTTAAACGGTCTGGATATTTTTTTGTGTCTTCGAATTTTAAAGGGTCTTTAGATTCTAATTTAGCATCTAATTCTTTAAACTTATTGTCATCGAATAAAATTTCGAAATATTCTTTACTTCCAATTCTAACGTGATAACCATCTTCTGGACTGACATAAAAATTTTGTTCTAATTCTTTAGTGTCAACTATTTTACCTGTTGGAGATTTATACCACAAACCTTTAGGAGTATCCTTTTTTTGTTCAGTTGTCGTTTGTATCCCCTTTTCTTTTCTTTTAAACCAAGACATATCGATTAACGATTTAGATTTATAATTAACGATTTTTAAATTAAAAAATCATTAATGCTATTAATTAGTTAGTAAAGCAAAATTAAACGTTTAATTTGAATTGTGCCTTTCACTTTTATATTTTATTATAAAGTATCAACATTGTTTAAATCTTCGAAGGCCTTTTTTAAACGCTCAACAAAGGTTATTTCTCCTTTACGTAACCAAACTCTTGGGTCGTAATATTTTTTATTAGGAACATCGTCTCCATCAGGATTTCCTATTTGCGATTTTAAATAATCTTGCTTTTCTAATATGTAATCGCGAACACCAGAAGTAAAAGCATATTGCATATCTGTATCGATATTCATTTTTATAACACCATATCCTATGGCTTCACGAATTTCTTCAACTGTTGACCCAGAACCACCATGAAATACAAAATCAATATGATTATGACCTACACCAAATTTATTAGAAATATATTCTTGAGAGTTTTTAAGGATTTTTGGTGTTAACTTGACGTTACCTGGTTTGTAAACACCATGAACGTTTCCGAAGGCTGCAGCAATAGTAAATTGATTGCTTACTTTACTTAATTCTTCGTATGCATAAGCTACTTCTTCTGGTTGTGTGTAAAGTTTAGAATCGTCCACATCTGTATTGTCTACTCCATCTTCTTCACCTCCAGTTATACCAAGTTCAATTTCTAAAGTCATACCCATTTTACTCATTCTAGAAAGGTATGCTTTGCAAATTTCAATGTTTTCTTCAATAGGTTCTTCACTTAAATCTATCATGTGAGAACTGTATAAAGGTTTTCCAGTGTCTTTAAAATGTTGCTCACTAGCATCAAGTAAACCATCTATCCAAGGCAATAATTTTTTGGCACAATGGTCTGTATGTAAAATAACAGGGATTCCATAAGCTTCTGCCATTAAATGAACGTGTTTTGCTCCAGCAACACAACCAGCAATGGCAGCTTTTTGATTTTCGTTGCTTAAGCCTTTTCCAGCATTAAAAACGCCTCCACCATTAGAGAACTGAATAATTACAGGTGCATTTAAATCTCTAGCAGTTTCTAAAACACCATTGATGCTGCTTGATCCAACAACGTTTACAGCTGGAAGAGCAAATCCTTTTTCTTTTGCAAGTTTAAAAATGTTTTGAACTTCTTGTCCTGTTGCAACTCCAGGTTTAATGTTATGAGCCATATTTAATAATAATAAAGTTTTGAATTACAAAAATAAGAAAATTAAATAGCTTAGAAAGGGTAATTGATACCTATGTTATAAACAGCGTTTGTAAAATTATAATCGTTAAACCATCTGTTGTTTTCAGGATACGAAGGATCGTAGGTTTTAAAGCCTATGTCAAATCTAAAGACAGCAAAACCAAAATCGTATCTTAATCCAAAACCAGAGCCTATAGCAATATCTTTTAGTGAAGAGAAACTTGTAAATGTTGCCTTATCGTCTGTTACATCGTCTAATACATTCCAGATATTTCCAGTGTCAATAAATAGGGCTCCATTAAATTTTTCGAAAATATTAAATCGGTGTTCAATATTAAAAGCTAATTTAAGGTTGGCTTCATTAAACTCGTCATTACTATCTAAACTTCCTGGTCCTAGACTGTAGGCTGTCCATGCACGATTATCGTTGGTTCCACCAGCAAAAAAACTTTTGGAAAAAGGAATGTTGGATGAGTTCCCGTAAGGGATAGCTATACCAAAGAAGCTTCTAATGGCTAATACATTTTTTTTGCCTAAATCCCAATGTTTTACATAATCAAACTCTGTTTTAACATATTGCGAAAATGCGACATTAAACAATTCGTATTGGCCAGCTTTATTTTTATCTAAATTTGCAATATTTGAAAGCGCTGAAAATATATTTCCAGCTAATTCTATTTTAAATCTAAAAATGGAAAAAGTTTCATCGTAGAGATTCTCTCTATTATCTCTTGTATAATTAAAGTTTGTTGCTATAATAAGGTTGTTTTCGGTAAGCCTTATCTTTCTTTCATTTATAGAATATACTTCGTCGTAATCTGGATCTCCTGGTTGTAAAGTGGTATTTCCAGATAATACGTCGTTAATAAACATATCTGTTTGTTCTGGATAAGTCAGGTATTCGTCATCGTTATAACCAATATCATTAGATATATCATTTAATGCATCATAAGAGTTGCTATATACTCCAAAATAGTTATCAGGATTTAAATTTCGAACATATTGCACATTAAATAAATCTAATCTATTTGTTACTTTTTTAGAAGCATACCATTTGTAATTAAAAATACTAGAAACAGTTTGTTTGTCCAATCCGACATTTGTTTGACTAGAAGTTGATATAGAAATTCTAGTGCTAGGAAACATAGTCTTTGGAATAATTTTTTCTGTGTTAAAAAGAAAAAGCATTCTAGGAATTGTTAATTTTAAATCCACACCAAGCTCGTTGATGTCAAAGAAAGGGTCGCTATCATCTCCACCATCCTTAGAAGCGCCAATAGAACCAAAAGCTGATAATTCTAAAGTTTCTGCTCCTCTAAAAACATTTCTCATTAAAATACTAGGGTTGAAAGCAAGACCAATAGATTGAATATTACTTTGCGAAACTTCAGCACTAAAATTTAATCCAAACTTTTTTAAAGGGGTTAGTAAAATGTTTGTTGTTAGTGTAGTATCAGCATTTTCTACATAGTCTATGCTTGGATGTTTAAAGGTTTGCAAATTATTAATATGCCTAAAAGTGTTCGACCGATCTTTATCTCTAAAAACATCATTTGGCGTAATAAATATAGCATCTGTAATAGCTTTAGGCTTAAAACGCATTTTTCCAATACTATATAAATTATAGTCTTTAAAAACTAGAGAATCTCTTAAAGTTGAATCTCTTTTTTCATAGGAATAATCTGTAATAACGTTAACATCTTTTATTTTATAGATATTAAATGGTTCTCTAAGAGTTGTGTCTTGAATTTTTATGGCTCTATCTAATATTTGTAATTCGACATTAACTTTTTTATTTGTGTTAACTGTATCTATTTCAAAATAAACATAGTCTTGGCTAAAATGATAGACACCAGAATTTCTTAATTCTGTTGTAATTCGTTCTTTTTCTATATTAAATGTTTGTGTTTTATATTGCTTGTTTTGTTTTATAAATGATTTGTTCTTAGTTAACTTATATAGAGAATCTACAACAGGAGAAGTAATTTTAGTAGAAATAGAATCAATAATATAAGGGTCGCCAGTTTCTACATAATAATCAACCGTAGCTTTTTTGTTTTCTAATTTGTTAGTTTTAGATGTAGCATCAACATTAAACCAACCATTATTAAAATAATAAGCTTCTAACTGTTTTTCAGACTTGAGTGTTTTAGATTCTTTAACAATAACGGGAGCTTCGCCAGTTTTTTTTAACCAATTGTTAAAGCCAATTCTTGTTTGAACATATCTGTCTAATTGTTTTTTTGAAAGAAAATTTTCAAGCCTTTTTCTTTTCTTTGGTTTAGAATCAATATTTGCTTTAAGAATGGAATCAATATTTGGTCTTGCAGTATTGTAAATGTATACCCTTAAAGGAATTGAAGCTACTTTTTTATTTCTTTGTTGAAATATAAGGTTGTTTATGCGTTCAGATTTGTTTTTTTTATCATTAATGTAAATGGTGTTCTCAACAAGAATATGTTCGTTTTCAGGAACTCTTTTTACAGAATTACAAGAATATAAAAAACCTGTAATTACAATTATTAATGCTATTTTTGAGAATTGTAGTTTCAAATACAAATAAAATTAACTTGTAGAAAAAGAGTTGTTTTTTTAATAGTAACTAATACAATATCTTTTATTAATTACTTTATTTTAAACTCAAAAATACACTATTTCTATTGAAAAATATATTTAAATAAGTTTGAATGTTATCTAAAAATCAAATAAAATTAATAAGCAGTTTAAAACAAAAAAAATATAGACTTCAGCATGGTTTATTTGTTGCTGAAGGTGTTAAAACAATTAATGAGTTACTAGCTTCAAATTTTAAATTAAATCAGATATACTCTATAAAATCTTTCAAAATTGATGCCAACCTTGAAACTATAATTACAGACATAGAATTAAAAAAAATTAGCTTTTTAGCCTCTCCAAATACAGCTTTAGCTCTCTTTAAAATACCTGAACCAGCACAAATCGATACAAACCAATTAATAGTAGCTTTAGATAATGTAAGAGATCCTGGAAATTTAGGAACTATTATAAGGCTTTGCGATTGGTTTGGAATTAGAGACCTTGTTTGTAATCTAGAAACTGTAGATTGTTTCAATCCGAAAGTAATTCAGGCTACAATGGGTTCTGTTTCAAGAGTGAATATTACATATCTTGATTTAAAGGCTTTTATAAAGAATGCCGAATCTAAGTCCTTTGGTACTTTTATTGAAGGAGAGAATATATATAATAAACAGCTTCCAGAGAAAGGAATTTTAATATTAGGAAATGAGGCTAATGGTATTGCTGAAGATATTGAAAAACTAGTTTCCGAAAAAATTACTATTCCACGTTTTGGAAATATTCAAGCTACCGAAAGTTTAAATGTTGCAACTGCTACAGCCGTTTTGTTGAGCGAGTTTAAACGAAAATCTATTGAAACGTAAGATTAATAAACACACCACGTGTTTTCATGGTCTCAATATTGCTAGTCCATGGACTATCTGGATCTGCATCTCTTACAAGTTCATCGTTTAAAGCAAACACACCTCTTATAGAAGGTGTAAACTTAAAATTATGTAAGTAAAAATCGATGCCAAAACCTAATTCGTAGAAATACATGCTTTTCTTTGTTCTAAATTTTCCAGCACTATTATCATCTGGATTATCTTGATTACTAGATAAATTTAAAGCAGTAGATAAACCACCAACTATAAAGGGCTTGAAGTTATTTAAGCGCTTAGTTGAAAATTTCAACAATAAAGGAACGTAAATGTAAGTGGACTTAATTTCTCTTTCTAAATCTGAGCTTGTAAATTCCATACCTTGAAAATAACTTTCTGGATATTCCAATATTCTTGTTGTTATGCTTAAACCTGGTTCTAATCTTAAATCTAAAAATTTATTAATACGCATGTTACCAATCAATCCAACATTAAATCCAGTTGATTTTTTTACTTGAATATCTTCTTTATTTTGAACATAATCGAAATTAAAATCGTAACTATTAAATCCTACATAATAACCCCAACTAAATAAATCGTTATCTAAAGATCCTTTACCACTATTCGCATCTTTCACAACTTTTTCTTTACTAAAAAGCTGAGCAGAAGTAGACTGGCAGACGAATAAAAAAGTTATTAGTAAAAAGAGGTTCTTCATATTATTATTTTGAGGATGTATATATGGTTGCTACACCAAATGTTTGAGGTTTGTTTATTACATTTATAAACCCAATTTTACGTAAAATATTGTTTAATGCTTCTCCATAAGGAAAAACAGAGGCAGAGTCACTTAAGTATCTATAAGCACTTCTGTCTTTAGAAAAGAGTTTTCCAATAACAGGAAGTATGTGTTTTGAATATATATTATAGCCTTGCTTAAAAGGTGTTTTAGTAGGAACAGAAGTTTCTAAAATAACAAAAATACCATTTGGTTTTAAAACCCGATAAATTTCTGAAAGCCCTTTTTCTAAAGTTTCAAAATTCCTTACGCCAAAGCCAACTGTTATAGCGTCGAAAGTATCATTTTTAAAAGGTAAATTCTCGGAATCTCCAACAACCATTTCAATTTTGTCTTGAAGTCCTTTTTTTATAATTTTTTGTTTGCCAACATCTAACATGCCTTCACTAATATCCAAACCTACAATTTTATCAGCATTGGTTTCTGCTAAATTTATTGCCATATCACCAGTTCCTGTAGCAATATCAAGAATGAATTTAGGTTTAGTTTTAGCCACTATTTCAACTACTTTTTTTCGCCATTTAATATCTATTCCAAAAGAAATAACACGATTTAGTCCATCATATTCCTTAGAAATAGCATCAAACATTTTAGTTACCTGCTCTTTCTTACCTAAATCACTATTTTTATAAGGAGTTACTTTTGTCAATGTATTTTTTTTGCCAAATATAAACTTTTATAAGAGTATTTAGTAGCTACAAATCAAATTATTATATTTCTATAAATTTTATTAATCTATCAATTTTGCAGTATATTTGCCCTACTTTATTATTAAATAACACATGAAAATAATAATTGCAGGAGCTGGTGAAGTAGGATTTCATTTAGCAAAATTATTGTCCTACGAATCTCAAGAAATTACTTTAATAGATACCAATAAAGAGAGTCTTACTTATGCAGACAATCATTTAGATATTAGAGTAATTAGAGGCGATGCCACTTCTATATCTATTTTAAAAGAAGCTAGAATCGAATCATGCAATTTGTTAATTGCAGTTACATCTTCAGAAACCACTAACATAACTGTTTGTGTATTAGCTAAACAATTGGGAGCAGACAGAACCATAGCTAGAATTTCTAATACGGAGTTAATTACTCATAAAGATGAGATTGGGTTTACTAAATTAGGCATTGATGAATTAATTTCACCGGAATCATTAGCGGCTTCAGAAATTGAACTACTCTTAAATCAATCTGCTTTTAATGATAGTTATGAGTTTGAAGAAGGAGCCTTAACCATGGTTGGCTTAAGCCTTTCTAGAACTGCAGCATTTGTTGGTAAAACAGTAAAGGAAGCAGCTAAAATTTTTCCAGAAATACATTTTGTTCCAATAGCAATCCAGCGTTTTGGAACACAGTATACAATTATTCCAAGAGGAGATACACAGTTTAAAGAAGGAGATAATGTTGTTTTTATAACCTCTGAAGGTGGCGGACAAGAGCTTTGTACGCTTACTGGAAAAATTAACACCGAAATTAGAAATGTCATGATTCTTGGTGGAAGTAAAATTGGGTATAAAACAGCTAGAGATTTAAGTAAAGTATATACGAATGTTAAGCTTATTGAAAAAGATAAAGAGCGCGCTTTTGATTTAGCAGATGAATTATCTGATGTTTTAGTAATTAATGGAGATGGTAGAAATGTAGATTTGCTAGATGAAGAAAGTTTAAAAGACATGGATGCCTTTATCGCAGTTACTGGAAATTCTGAAACAAATATTATGTCTTGTCTTGTAGCAAAATCTAAAGGTGTTAGAAAAACCATTGCCTTGGTTGAGAATATGGATTATTTTGAACTATCACATTCTATTGGAATAGATACTTTAATTAATAAAAAATTATTGGCAGCTAATAATATATTTAGATATATACGTAAAGGTGAAGTTATAGCAATGACTAAGCTAAATAATATGAATGCTGAATTACTTGAGTTTCAAGTTAAGCCAACATCTAAAATTTGTAATAAGTTGATAAAAGATGTCAGTTTTCCTAGATCTGCTATTATAGGTGGAGTCATAAGAAATGGAAAAGGGCATTCAGCATTAGGAGGTTTTAAAATTGGTGTTCATGATAAAGTAGTTGTCTGTTGTTTACCAAGATCTATTAAACAAGTAGAAAAATTATTCTTGTAATTTTAACCTGTGAAACTTAACTATAAAATAATCTTTCATTTTTTAGGACTTCTATTATTATTTAATGGTGGTTTTATGTTGCTATCATCTTTAATAAGTTTAATATATAAAGATGGTGTAACCTCTAGTCTTTTTATTTCTGGAGGACTTACCATTTTTATTGGTCTTTTGGCAATGTATAATACTAAAGACCATAATAAAGAAATGAATAAGAGAGAAGGTTACATTGTTGTAGCTTTTGGGTGGATAGTAATGGCTTTGTCAGGAACATTACCTTATTTATTAACAGGAAGTATCACTAATTTTACTGATGCTTTTTTTGAAACTATGTCTGGTTTTACCACAACTGGGTCGTCTATTTTAAACGATATTGAAATTTTACCTGAAGGTGTTTTATTCTGGAGAAGTTTAACTCATTGGATTGGTGGAATGGGAATTATTGTTTTAGCAATTGCCATTTTACCATTATTAGGTATTGGAGGCATGCAAATGTTTGCAGCCGAAGCTCCTGGCCCAAGTACAGACAAACTTCATCCAAGGATTACAGATACTGCAAAAAGATTATGGTTAATTTATTTTAGTTATACAGCAGCCGAAACTATTTTGCTTAACGTGGCTGGAATGTCTTTTTTCGATGCCATAAACCACTCTTTATGTACCTTATCCACAGGTGGGTTTTCTACTAAAAATGCTAGTGTTGCCTATTGGAACGACCAACCTATAATTCAATACATCATTATTGTATTTATGTTTTTAGCAGGTACAAACTTTGTACTTAGTTATTTTGCTTTTAAAGGGAAAGTTCAAAAAATAATTAAAGATGAAGAGTTTAAATTGTATTTTAAGTTTATTGCCATCTTTACAATAATAGCTGCATTAATAATATATTTTAAAGCAGATGTTTCTAAATCTTTTATTCAACATCCAATGGTTTGGGGAGAAGCTGAAAGTGCTTTCAGGCATGGCCTCTTTCAAGTATTAGCCATTATAACAACTACTGGGTTTGTTACAGCAGATTACACTTTATGGACACCCTTTTTAATGATTTTCTTTTTTGGACTCATGTTTCTTGGAGGTTCAGCTGGTAGTACTTCTGGAGGAGTTAAGGTTGTAAGACATTTAATATTAATTAAAAACGGATTTTTAGAATTTAAACGTGCGTTGCATCCAAATGCTATTCTTCCTGTTAGATATAACAATAAAGCTGTAACAGGAAATATTGTATTTAATATTCTAGCCTTTTTTATTCTTTATATGTTATCTTTTATAGTTGGTGCCTTAGTGTTTTCTATGATGAATATAGATTTTATATCTTCAATTGGACTTGCTGCATCAAGCTTAGGTAATGTTGGACCAGCTCTTGGAGATTTTGGACCTGTAAACAATTATTCAGCATTACCACCTTTTGGAAAATGGTGGGCTTCTTTTTTGATGCTTATTGGACGTTTGGAATTGTTTACAGTACTTATTTTGTTAACGCCTTTCTTTTGGCGAAATAGATAGTTTTCTATCTTTCCTGTAACATTTTGTAAGTTTTTTCTACTTATATATAAAGCGCTTTTATAGATCGTTAACTGATGTTCTTTGAGTGTGACCTCAATACAAACTATCTTTTATATTTTACGTAAATCAAAATCATAACCATGATTTGATTAGTTATTACTGCTTACATGTTTCATTTTAAAACTATTATTATGGGTGGAGAAGGATCAATGATGCATATGATACATACTTTAAGAAATAATAAAAGTATGTTGTCTAAAAGAAAAGACCGTCGTGTAATTAATTCAAGTTTTTCAGGTAAAAAACTTGAATTTGAAAACACTTCAACTCAAGAAGATTTAGTAAAAATAAAATTAGGGCTTCAAAAGGAAAGAAAGCAAAAGCTAATAAAAACCATAGTTGTTTTTAGCATTGTCATGATTACTTTATTGAGTGTATTTATTTACTTCTTTTAATCAAAAAATCCACTAGAAATAGTGGATTTGGTATTTTATATGTATAGCTAGTTGTTAGCTTACTGCTTCTTTAATTCGTTTTATGGCTTCAATAATTTGCTCTTGACTTGCTGCGTAACTAATACGAATACAATCTGGGTTACCAAACGCATCGCCTGTTACTGTAGCTACAAGTGCTTCTTCTAAAAGATATAAAGAAAAGTCTGTCGCGTTATTAATGGTAGTGCCTCTTAATGTTTTTCCAAAATAAGAAGAAATGTTTGGGAACACATAAAAAGCACCTTCTGGTGTGTTTGTTTGAAACCCTTCAATTCCCGAAAGTAAATCAAGAACTAAATCTCTACGAATTTCAAATTCGTCTATCATGAATTTTACACGACTTGGAGATTCGTTTAAGGCAGTGATGGTTGCACGTTGTGCAATACAATTGGCTCCACTAGTAATTTGCCCTTGCATTTTGTTGCAAGCACGAGCAATTTCTTCTGGAGCTCCTATATAACCAATCCTCCAACCTGTCATTGCAAAAGCTTTTGAGACGCCATTTACAGTTATAGTTCTATCGAACATATCTTCAAATTGAGCCATACTTGCATGACCATTATTGGTGAAGTTTATATGTTCATAAATTTCATCTGAAACCACATAAATATCTGGATATTTTTGAAGCACATCTGCCAAAGAGCGCAATTCTTCAGTACTATATAAAGAACCACTTGGATTACATGGTGAGCTATACCAAATCATTTTAGTTTTTGGAGTAATTGCAGCTTCCAATTGTTCAGGAGTCATTTTAAAATCGTTTTCAATAGATGTTTTTACTTCTACTGGAATGCCTTCAAAAAGTTTTACTATATCAGAATAACTTACCCAATATGGACAAGGTAAAATAACTTCATCTCCTTTGTTTAACATCACAGAAGCCACATTTGCCAAAGCTTGTTTAGCTCCAGTTGAAACCACAATTTGTGGTAAGGTATACTTAAGATTATTATCACGCTTAAATTTGGTGATTATAGCCTCTTTTAAGTCAAGATAACCATCTACAGGAGTATAGGAATTATAATCCTCGTTAATAGCTTGTATAGCCGCATTTTTAATGTAGTCTGGAGTGTTAAAATCTGGTTCGCCAAGACTTAAACCAATGATATCTTTTCCTTGCGCTTTAAGTTCTCTTGTTTTTGCTGCCATAGCTAAAGTGGCAGAAGTAGACATGTTTAAAACTCTATCTGAAAGTAAGCTCATTATAATGTTGTTTGTAGTGTAAAAATTAAATTACGCCATACTAGGATTCTTACCTAATACCTTTAATTGCTGATAATGTTCTGAAATAGCTTTCCAAATGGAGTTATATTCATTGTATGGTAAGCTAAATTCATGAGCCGTATCTTTAACAATTTTCGCGATGTTTTTATAATGAACATGACTAATATTTGAAAATAAATGATGTTCAACTTGTCTATTCAAACCTCCAGTATAGAATTCAACTATCCAGCTTTTAGGAGAGAAATTAGAGGTGGTAAATAATTGATGAATTGCCCAAGTGTTTTTCATATTTCCATTTTCGTCTGGAAGAGGCATTTCTGTATTAGGCATTACATGTGCTAATTGGAAAATAACACTTAATATAATTCCAGCTGTGTAGTGCATGATTAAAAATCCAATTAAAACTTGCCACCAAGCATAGCCTAATGCGATTGGAAGTACCACCCAAATAGAATAATATATTATTTTACCAATAATTAATTTGGTCCACTGTGTAGCAGGATTAGGAAAATCGCCATAAGATAATTTTCGTTTCAAATAAACATAAGTCTGTTTAAAATCTGTTGTTATTGCCCAATTTACTGTTAATAAACCATATAGTAAAAAAGCATAATACTTTTGGTATTGGTGAATTTTCAACCATTTAGAATGCTTCGAAAAACGAATAATTCTACCAGCATCAATATCTTCGTCATGTCCTTGAATATTTGTGTAAGTATGGTGTAGTACATTGTGTTGCACTTTCCAGTTATAATCGTTACCAGCAAGTATATGTATACTGCTTCCCATTAATTTATTAACCCATTTTTTACTTGAAAAAGAGCCATGGTTAGCATCGTGCATCACGTTCATTCCTACACCAGCCATTCCAATACCTATAACCATCATAGATACAATTTGCAACCAAGTTGGCATCTCGATTGTTAGTAATAGAACTAAAGGTCCAAGTAATAATGTAAACATAAAAATGGCCTTTAAATATAACTTCCAATTCCCTGTTTTTTTAATATTATTTTCTTTAAAATAATCGTTAACACGCTTGTTTAATGTTCTAAAAAATTTTGCTGAGTCTGTTCTAGAGAAAGATAAAGTTTGTTTTGTCATGTTATTAGTTTTGCTATCAGATAACGTTTTATTTAAGAGAATCATATTTGATACCAAAGATAATTAATAAAGACATGTATCTTAATAAAGTTTTCATAAAAAAGCATAATAATTTATCTATTTTTGTGCAAAATCACAAATCCATGCAGCTAATTCTTAAGTATTTTCCTAACCTTACTGAAGATCAAATTGATAAATTTACTAAGCTGGAAGGCTTATATCAAGATTGGAATCTAAAGATAAATGTGGTATCACGAAAGGATATAGACGAATTATATTTAAGACATGTACTACACTCTTTAGCAATTGCAAAAGTGGTAAATTTTAAACCTGGAACTAAAATTATGGATGTAGGAACTGGTGGAGGTTTTCCTGGAATTCCATTAGCGATAATGTTCCCTGAATGTTCTTTTCATTTGGTTGATAGTATTGGTAAAAAATTAAAAGTAGTCGATGAGGTTGTTGAAGGTTTAGGTCTTAAAAATGTTAAAACCACTAATAAACGTGTAGAAGAAATTAAAGATACTTATGATTTTATAGTGAGTAGAGCAGTAGCTGTTATGCCAACTTTTGTACATTGGATTAAAGGTAAAATAACTAAAAAACAAAATCACGAACTTAAAAATGGCATTTTATACTTAAAAGGAGGCGATTTAAGTAATGAGCTCCAAACTTATAAAACAGCTACCATTTATAAAATAACAGATTTTTTTAATGAAGACTTTTTTGACACCAAGAAAGTTGTGCATTTGCCAATTAAATATAAAGGTT
>Ga0209345_10002488_pt1 | contig 20299 bp, 11 predicted proteins | sample Cruoilmetagenom7_FD_187294 | JGI IMG/M metagenome (GOLD analysis project Ga0209345, IMG submission 187294) | Oil polluted marine microbial communities from Coal Oil Point, Santa Barbara, California, USA - Sample 7 (SPAdes) (version 2) | ecosystem: Environmental > Aquatic > Marine > Oil seeps ... | reverse complement strand
TATACAACAGACAGCTATGATGCCAATTTTTTTATAGAATGGCTCACAGACAAAAATGCGCTCTCACTGATGAGCAATTATAAATATACCACATATCAGCATAAAGATCTTCGGTTTAATAATGTTTATAAAGACTATCAAAGACAACTTTTCTCTTTTGGAATTCAAAACAGCCTGAACCTCTTTGAAAGCAGACTGATCATAACACCGACCATTCATTATTTACTTATTAAAGACGAGGTAGAGAGTCTGATAGACAAGAAGAGAGGATATAATGCCAAGGGACTTTTAAATAATGAGGACTATATCAGTTATAATCTTGGGTTAAAGTATTATCCTGGGAACTGGATAACATTAAAAGGGAATGCAGGAAAATATGTGAGGGAACCGCAAGTTAGAGAAATGTTTGGAGATTATGGTTCCGTCACAGGAAATTCTTCCCTTACTGTTGAAACAGGAATTAATTATGATGCAGGATTTAAAATAAACAAAAAATTTTCATCTATATTGCTGCAGCGCCTGTCCTTAAATACCGCCTGGTTTAAAAGGGATGTCGATGATGGCATTTCAATGGCCGTTAGTGCCCAGGGAATCGGAAAATTTTTTAACAGTGCCAAAATCAAGGTAGAAGGGAGGGAATACGAACTTAATCTTGATTTTTTAAAATATTTTCATTTCACCTCAAACATTACTATTCAAAAGCCAAGAAGTTATAGATATGATCGTGGTCATCTGATATCTGACGGACGCGTCTGGTTAATACCCGGAAAATTATTTTTCTACAGAATTGAGGGGAAATACAAATTTTTTAAAGTTTTTTTTGAATATATGGAAGAGAAAGATAAAAAATATATCGCAGACCTTACTGACCCACCTAAATATAAGAGTAATGCCGGGTTTTCGGTTATGTATGATTCCATGCTCTTTACATTTGAAGCAACAAATTTACGTGACCATCGCTACGTGGATATAGCAGGAAGCTACCTGCCTGGAATATCATGGTACTGTTCATTAAAATATACTTTGTAATTATAGTCAGCAGTGTCCGGTTAGAATCTTTCGTGAGGGAAGTTTAATTGTTTTTGCAGCGTATTTAATAAATTTATTCGCAATAGCGGAAAAAACAATTAAACTTTTCGTATTTTCTTTTTTGCACTTTTTTAACCGGACACTGCTGAATTATAGTGATGATTTGATTGAAATATTGGGAGATACAGGTTTTCCTGGTCAGAAACCAGGAAAACCTGTAAAATTATTCGGCGGTAAGAAGCATGGTGGCAGGATCCATCAATAATCCAAAATGGTTATTATCTTCAGAAGCTTTTTTTAGTGCTACTACATCTATTTTTTTCCCTTCGGGCCTAAGCTGCACTATTACATCAAAAAGATCAGCAATACCGGATATGGGTTCAGGGATAACTCCGGGGCCCGGGTCTTCATGCCTGTGTGTGCGGGCTGTAAAACATATTTTTGCAGGTCGTGTTTTTACAAAATCTTTAAGCTCCAAAAGTGTTTCCCGCGCTGAATCATCAAAGTTAAAACCATCTATAATAATTAAATGGGGCGAAAAGATATTATGTTCAACAAGATCGGTGAGTCTTTCTGCAAGCTTTGGAACAGTAAAAGAGTCAACTTTAAATGTCATAATAAATCTATGTGGAAGCATTGCTTCAAGAATTATATCTGCATCACTAATATTGTTTGTTCCTGCGATCAGGTTAAATATTTCCTTGTACCATAAAGATATTTTATCGACGGGATCATCAAGGCTTACATGAAGTACTTTTTCGTTGTTCAGCATTGCGCACAGGGCAAGTTGAACGATGGATGATGTTTTCCCGACTCCAGCTCGGGATAGAATTGCACCAAAATCACCTTGAGGCATTGAATTCTCAAAATCAAAGCCAAAAAATATTTCAGTGCTGCATGGTATAAAATTTTTTTCCACCATAATGTGATTCCTCGCATAAAAATATATTAGGGTGCGTTTCAGCACCAAAAATAACTTGTACAATTCAGGGAACTTCCAAAAAATAAATGGGTATATTATTTTCTTCCGGTTCCCTTATTTCTTTTGTTTTAAATATTCCTCCTGCAAAATTTCTGCAATGGATTGAGGGACAACTTTATATTCAAAAAATTCCATGGTATATTGCGCCTGTCCCTGTGTCATGGATCTTAAAACAGTTGAAAAACCGAACATTTCAGCTAAGGGAACCCGTGCTTCAATAACACATAAAGTCCCTTCATCCTGAGAGCCGAGCACCATCCCCCTCCGCTGCGTCAAGATTCCAATAACCGACCCCTGAAATTGTGGAGGCGTTTCAACTACAACTTTCATAACAGGTTCGTTTATTACCGGGGATGCTCTGCGATAGACTTCCCGAAACGCACCCCTGGCTGCAGCAATAAACGCCATTTCCGAAGAATCAACAGAATGGGAGGCCCCATCATTGATTACAACTTTAATTCCTGAAACAGGAAAACCCATTTTCAACCCTTTGGCGAGGGAATCCTTAAACCCCCTTTCACAGGAAGGGATGTACTGGGTGGGAATTTTTCCACCGACTACTTTATTTTCAAAAACAAAAACTTCATCCGCAACAGGCTCAATATAGCCGGCAATGCGTCCGAACTGCCCCGCACCTCCGGTCTGTTTTTTATGGGTATAGTTAAATTCAGCTTTTTTCGTAATAGTCTCCCTGTAGGCCACACGGGGCCTTCCCGTTGCTACATTCGCCGAATATTCCCGGCGCATTCTTTCCACATAAACTTCAAGATGGAGTTCCCCCATCCCCTCGATAATAGTTTCGCTTGTTTCGTGATCCACATGGGACCGAAAGGTGGGGTCTTCCTTGGTAAATCTGTTTAAAGCTTTTGCCATATTAAGACGGGAGTTATTGTCAACAGGGGCGATGGAAAAAGAAATAACCGGATCAGGAACATACATGGATGTCATGGAAAGGCTTAACCCGGCATCTGTAAATGTGTCCCCGGATGCGCAGTCGATTCCAAAAAGTGCTCCTATATAACCTGCTGAAAGCTTCTCAATATCCTCGATCTGATCCGCATGAATACGAACAAGACGGCCTATTTTAATCTTTTTGCCGGTACGGACATTAACAACAGTACTCCCTTTGGATAATGAACCCTGGTAAATACGAATATAAGTAAGCTGGCCATAGGGACCGTCTTCCAGTTTAAAGGCAAAGGCAACAACAGGTTTATCAGGATCGGAATAAAGGGGAACAGATTCTTCGTTATTATCCAGGGCAATAGCCTCGTTTGCAATATCCAGAGGACTGGGGAGATAATTGGTAACTGCATCTAATAAAGGCTGAACCCCTACATTTTTATAGGCAGATCCTAAAAAAACAGGAGTTAATTCCCTGATGAGAGTTCCGGTACGTACAGCCTCCATGATAAGATCAGCACCTATTTCCCTTTCTTCTATAACCGCTTCTGTGAGATCGTCCGAAAATACCGATGCAGCATCGAGGAGTTCTTCACGCTTTAAAAGGGCTTCCTCCATAAATTTTTCAGGGATCTCTGCCATACGAAGGTCATCCCCGTTTGCCCCTTCAAAATAAAAAGCTTTCATGGTAACAAGATCGACAATCCCTTTTAAATCGGCCTCCAGCCCCATGGGGAGCTGCATGGCAATGGGATTATGCCCCAGTTTTTCCTTTAACTGGTCAATCACACGGGTGGGGTTGGCTCCTGATCTGTCACATTTATTGACAAAGGCTATGCAGGGGACATTATACCTTTTCATCTGGAGATTAACTGTAATCGATTGGGACTGGACACCTCCCACGGAGCATAAGACAAAAACAGCCCCGTCAAGAACACGTAAAGAGCGTTCCACTTCAATGGTAAAATCGACATGCCCTGGAGTATCAATTATATTTACCTGATAATTCTTCCATTCACAAAATGTAGCAGCTGAAGCAATTGTAATTCCCCGTTCTTTTTCGAGCTCCATGGAATCCATGGTGGCACCGACTCCATCTTTCCCCTTAACATCATGGATCGCATGAATTCTTTTTGTATAAAAAAGAATTCTTTCGGTGAGTGTTGTTTTGCCGGAGTCTATGTGAGCACTTATCCCTATGTTCCTTACTTGTTCAATATCATATTTCATAATAATTTTAGATTAATTTTATAAAATGTTAATCAGAATTCCTCTAATTTATTTTTCAACTACTTTGGTGTCCGAATAAATTGCCAGAGCATAACATACGGAACAATGTGAGTATTAAAAAATAAACAAATACTAATAAAAAAAGTTAACATACATGATCTTTTTAAATAATTTTGTCAAGAAAAATATTGCTCTTAAGGTGAAAAGATAATATATAAATAGGTTTCATGTATTATGTATAAGAAACTTTTACTTTAACAAATTTATAAAAATTATATCAGCAACTTGTATATTCTATATTGTTCCGTTCTTCATAAAAAATCAAACAAAATTATAGCCTTCCAAAAAAATATTTTGGATGGGGTTATCGGTGGGAGATGTAAAAATTCATGAGAGCATTATTAGCCCTTGAAGATGGGCGCACTTTTCCCTGCAGATCATTTACCGGAGCCGGTGAGGCCTCTGGTGAAATCGTATTTAATACCAGCATGACAGGGTATCAGGAAGTACTCACGGACCCTTCATATAAAAATCAGATGGTTACAATGACATATCCTCTCATGGGAAACTATGGCATTAATCATGAAGATATTGAATCGAACCGGATACAGGTTTCTGCCTTCCTTGTCCGGGAGTATCAAAAATTTCCCAGTAATTACAGATCCACATCGACCCTTGCAGAATATTTAAAAAAAATTGGTGATAAAGGAAAAGGAATAATGGGGATAGATCACCTTGATACCCGGGCACTCACATTGCACATTCGAAATGCCGGCGCCATGCGCGCATTTGTTTCCACCAGGGACATTAATCCTCTATCCTGCGTTAACAAAGCCAGGCAGACTCCTCAAATAAAAGGGGAAGATCTGGTAAAAGAAGTGACCACAGACAGACCATATTTGTGGATAAAGGGAGAACCTTCATTTTCACGGGATGATTTTGCTCCGCTGGATAAAGCCATATGGAAAAATGGTGACAAAAAATACTCTGTCCTGGTACTCGATTTTGGTGTGAAATATAATATTTTAAGATGCCTTGAGAATGCAGGATGCGAGGTTCTTGTAATGCCAGGGAATACTTCTCCCCAGCTTATAAAAAGTCTCCACCCCGATGGAATTTTTCTTTCCAATGGACCCGGAGACCCTGAACCTGTGAAGTATGCGGCTGATACTGTCAGGGAACTCCTGGGTTTTCGTCCAATTTTCGGGATCTGCCTGGGGCTCCAGATACTCTGGATATCCCTGGGAGGGAAAACATTTAAACTGAAATTCGGCCACAGGGGTGCAAATCAGCCTGTAATGAATCTTGCCACAAAAAAGATAGAAATAACATCACAAAATCACGGATTTGCCATTGATCCTGACACCCTTAATGACAAAAATGCCAGAATAACCCACCTGAACCTTAATGACAGTACCGTGGAAGGATTCAAGCATGAAGATCTGATGGTTTCCGCTGTACAATACCATCCTGAAGCCTCTCCAGGGCCCCATGATGCAGGATATTTTTTTAAAGATTTCACACAAATGATGGAAAGAGTTAACAGATAAAATATATGCCAAAAAGAACAGATTTAAAAAAAATTCTTATTATCGGTGCAGGCCCGATTATTATCAGCCAGGCCTGCGAATTCGATTATTCCGGTACCCAGGCATGTAAAGCCCTTCGTGAGGAAGGGTACAGCGTGATACTGGTAAACAGTAATCCTGCCACCATAATGACCGACCCTGAAATGGCGGACCGGACATATATAGAGCCGGTAACTCCTGAGACAGTTGCAAAAATAATCGAAAGGGAAAGACCCGATGCTCTTCTCCCCACCCTGGGTGGACAAACAGGCCTTAACACTGCCCTGGAAGTTTCAGAAATGGGGGTTCTTGACAAATTCGGCGTGGAGATGATAGGCGCATCTGTTGAAGCGATCAAAAAAGCCGAGGACAGGGATCTGTTCAGAAAAGCAATGGGGAAAATTGGCCTTAAAATTCCCACAAGCATAATCGCAACGGATATGGATACAGCCCGCAGAGCAGGGAAGGAGATCGGGCTCCCACTGATAATCCGTCCCAGCTTTACCCTGGGGGGAACAGGTGGAGGGATTGCCTATAATCATGAAGATCTTGAAAATATGGCTAAATCAGGGATGGATGCAAGCCTGATTGGGCAGGTAATGATCGAAGAATCGATTCTGGGCTGGAAGGAATATGAGCTTGAAGTCATGCGGGACAACAATGATAATGTTGTAATAATCTGTTCCATAGAGAATATGGACCCCATGGGAATTCATACAGGGGACAGCATTACAGTTGCCCCTGCCCAGACCTTAACAGATAAAGAATATCAGAAAATGCGAAATGCGGCCATTGCAATCATGCGGGAAATGGGGGTGGATACAGGGGGGTCCAATGTGCAGTTCGCTGTTAATCCCAAAAACGGGGATATGATTGTTGTGGAGATGAACCCCAGAGTCTCCAGAAGTTCTGCCCTGGCATCAAAGGCCACAGGTTACCCCATTGCAAAAATAGCTGCAAAGCTTGCTGTGGGATATACCCTTGATGAAATCCCCAATGATATTACAGGAAAAACTTTTGCCGCATTTGAACCGAGTATAGATTACTGCGTTGTAAAAATTCCCAGATGGACATTTGAAAAATTTCCGGAAACAGAAGATTATCTGACAACATCGATGAAATCTGTGGGGGAAACCATGGCCATAGGGAGAACCTTTAAAGAGGCTTTTCAAAAAGGGATCAGGTCCCTTGAAATTGGAAGGTACGGCTTTGGAGCCGATGGGAATGATATCAAGGGTAAGAATTCAGAAGAACCATCTTTATCGGAAATCGAGCAAAAGCTTTCCACACCCAATTCCCTTAGATTTTTTTACCTGCGCCACGCCATTTTAGGCGGGATCGATTTTGATACTATTTTCACCATGACCGGAATTGATCCCTGGTTTTTATCTCAACTTAAACAGATTGTCGATTTAGAACTGACCATAAGAAAAACAGGGGGAAGGCTCCCTGTGGAACTTATTGAAAAAGCAAAAATAGCAGGCTTTTCAGACAAACAGCTTGCATTTTTAACCGGAACAACAGAAAAGGCAATCAGGCGGCAAAGAAATGATCTTGGTTTTAACCCTGTTTATAAACTTGTTGACACATGCGCAGCAGAATTTCAGGCAGTAACTCCATACTACTATTCCACATATGAAAAAGAGAACGAAGCCAGAATATCGAATAAAAAGAAGGTGATGATTTTAGGAGGAGGCCCCAATAGAATCGGCCAGGGAATAGAGTTTGACTATTGCTGTGTACATGCTTCCTTTGCCCTTAGGGAAATAGGGGTGGAGAGCATCATGGTAAACAGCAATCCTGAAACCGTTAGTACTGATTACGACACCTCGGACAAGTTGTACTTTGAACCCCTTACCCTGGAAGATGTTTTAAATATTGTGGAAACAGAAAAACCCCACGGCGTTATTGTTCAATTCGGAGGCCAGACCCCTTTAAACCTTTCTGAAGGGCTCCATAAAGCAGGGGTGAATATTCTGGGGACACAACCGGAAAGTATAGACAGGGCAGAGGATCGGGAACATTTTCAGGTAATGCTGAAAAAACTTGGACTGGTCCAGCCGGCAAATGGAATTGCAATGAATTTTGCAGAAGCTGAAGATGTTGCCGAAAAAATCGGATATCCTGTGATAGTCCGGCCATCCTATGTATTGGGTGGAAGGGCCATGGCAATAGTATATGTAAAAAAAGATCTGGAGACTTTTGTAAAACTTGCCATAAGCGCATCAAATGAGCATCCTGTATTAATAGATAAATTCCTTGAAAATGCCATAGAAGTTGATGTGGACGCAATTGCAGATGGGACCAGGACTGTGATTGCAGGGATAATGGAACATATTGAAGAGGCTGGTGTCCATTCCGGCGATTCAGCATGTGTGCTCCCTCCCCACACAATAAAACAGGATATGATTGATAAAATCACAAGCGCGACCAGGGCCATGGCTAAAGAGCTTAATGTAGTCGGCCTGATGAATGTTCAATACGCAATTAAAGATGATCTTCTTTATGTGCTGGAAGTCAACCCAAGGGCTTCCAGGACAATACCCTTTGTAAGTAAGGCCACTGGAGTCCCTTTTGCGAAAATGGCTGCAAAGGTAATGATGGGGCATACCCTTGAAAGCCTTGGAATCACAAAAGAGATAGTCCCCTCCCATATTTCAGTTAAAGAAGCTGTCCTCCCCTTTAACAGGTTTCCAGGGGTGGATACACTCCTTGGCCCGGAAATGAAATCCACAGGGGAGGTCATGGGGATAGATACCGAATTCGGAGGTGCATATGCAAAGGCGCAGGCAGGAGCAGGTAATATTCTCCCCATATCGGGTACGGTCTTTATCAGTGTGCAGGATCGTGATAAAAAGGGTATTCTCCCTGTTGCCAAAAAATTTAATGCGTTTGGTTTTGACATAATGGCGACCCGGGGAACATCCTCTTTTTTAAATGACCATGGCTTACCAACAAAAAAAATACACAAGGTTTCCATTGGGCGACCCAATGTGGTTGATGCAGTTAAAAACAGTGAAATACAGCTTATTATTAACACAGGTGCCGGAAACGAGACAAAACGTGACGGATATCAGATAAGACGGGCAGCTATTAAGTTTAATATCCCCTATGCCACCACCGTGGCCGGAGCCATGGCTGTGTGTCATGGTATTGAAGCGATGCTAAATAAGACATTAACAGTTAAAACTATTCAGGAGTATAATACATAACCCAATGATCTATAATAATAAACCCCGGGAAGAATGTGGAATATTCGGAATTTCCAAACATTCTGATGCCGCCCGATTAAATTATTTCGGACTTTATGCTCTTCAGCACAGGGGGCAGGAGAGTGCGGGAATAGCTGTTGCTGCGGATAATAATATAAATGATCATAAGGAAATGGGCCTGGTATCGGACGTTTTTAATAAAAAACACCTTAAGAAGTTAAAAGGAGAGCATGCCATAGGGCATGTGAGGTATTCAACCACAGGAAGCTCTGTAATTGCAAATGCCCAGCCTTTTGTCATCCGCCACAGAAAAAAATCCTATGCCATAGCACATAATGGGAATCTGGTAAATGCCCATATATTAAAAAACGAACTGGAAGAAGCAGGCTCCATATTCCAAACCACCATGGACAGCGAAATCTTCCTTCACCTTTTTGTAAAAAACCTGAAATTCGGTTTTGAACAGGCCATTGTCAATTCAGTGACAAAGCTTAAAGGCGCATTTGCCTTTGTGGGGTTAACATCAAGGGGAGAAATTTTTGGCATAAAAGATCCAAACGGTTTCAGGCCATTATGCCTGGGAAAATTAAACGGGAGTTACGTCCTTGCCTCGGAATCATGTGCCCTGGATCTTGTTCAGGCAGATTTTATCAGGGAACTTGATCCCGGGGAGATACTTATTATCAGCAAAGATGGTTTAAAGAGCATAAAACCCTTTGACAAAATCAAACAGACATTTTGTATATTTGAATTCATATATTTTGCCAGACCTGACAGCGTATTATTTGGAAAAAATGTTTACCAGGTAAGAAAAGCCCATGGAAAATGCCTTGCCAGGGAGGCTCCTGTGGATGCCGATCTTGTAATGCCCTTTCCTGATTCAGGTACATATGCTGCTTTGGGTTATTCCGAAGAATCCGGGATTCCTTTTGAAATGGCGATGATCAGGAACCATTATGTGGGGAGAACCTTTATTCAGCCGACCCAGAGTATGCGTGATTTTGCAGTCAGGGTAAAGTTAAATCCCATAAGCAGCCTTTTAAAAGGTAAGGAAATCATAATAATAGAGGACTCGGTGATCAGGGGAACAACAGTCAAGACCAGGGTAAAAGCGCTTCGGGAACTGGGTGTAAGCAAGATTCATTTACGTGTTGCCGGTCCAGCACACCGTTTTCCATGTCACTATGGAATCGATTTTTCCATAAAAGGTGACCTGATCGCTGCAAATATGTCCACAAAAGAACTGCAAAATTATCTTAATCTGGACTCTTTACATTATTTAAGCCTTAACGGACTCCTCGAATCCACAGGAGTAGAAGAACCTGAAAATAATTTCTGCAAAGCATGCTTTGATGGCTGCTATCCTGTGGATTTCTGCAAAGAATTATCAAAAGATTGCCTTACAATATAGAGGTTGGGAGTATGGATTTTACAAAAAAGATAAAAAAAAATACGGTTTCGTTCTCAAAAAATTCTGTTAATCTTTTTTTTCATATTCTCACCCAATGTAATTTAAACTGCACCCATTGCTATATCAACAAAAAACAGCACGGGACAACGACCCTCCCCTTTGCAACCATAAAATCATGGCTGCAGATTTTTTCATCAAAAGAAAAAAATCAGAATATTATTTTTCTAGGGGGAGAGCCCACCCTCCATCCTGATCTTGCAAAGGCTGTGGAAACTGCCAAAGCCCTTGGGTATAATTCTGTAACCGTCGACACCAACGGATATCTGTTTAATGATTTTCTCGCAAAAACATCCCCCGACACCCTCGATTATTTAAGTTTCAGCCTGGACGGAGCTTCAAAAAAAACCAATGACATGATCCGTGGAAAGGGGTGTTACGACAGATGTATAAAAGGAATAAAAAAAGCGGTTAAACAAGGATTCTGCACAAGCCTTATCTATACAGTGAGCAGTTTGAACATAGATGAGCTTGAACAGATGGGGTCCCTTTTAAATGATTTAGGGGTTAACAGATTTTTTATTCAGGTACTAGGCATAAGGGGAGAGTCTGCAAAAGATAAGAATGCAAAAACAGGGGAAAAGATCCTCCAGGTTCAAAAATCCAGGTGGCTTGACATAATACCGAAAACAGCCAGCAATATTGCATCCAGCGGGATATCCGTAACCTACCCAAAGGTTTACTTAAACAAAGGGGAGACCTTTGAATGTGCAGGGAATGTTGCGGAAAACTATTTTATATTTCCCAATGGCCGAGTATACAGATGCCCTTTGTGTGAAGATTTTCCCATGCATAGTATGGTTATAAAAGAAAATTACCTGGTACAAACAGGTAATATAAACGAAAGTCATCTTTTTGAATTAAATATACCCGAGGGATGCGTTATGAACAAGCTTATTCAACCGGAAAACCTGATCTATAAAAAAGACGGGACTCCCGAGTATAAAATTGCCTGCTGCATGTTAAAAGAAGAAATTTCATAACACGAGTAGGGGCAACCCTTGTGGTTACCTTAATAAGGGCGACCACAAGGGTCGCCCCTACAAATCAAAAAAAATCATAATGTTACGCTGGTGAATGGCATGATGGAGCATGACACGCCGGTGAATGGCACGCTGGCGAATGACATGCTGGAGCATGGCATGCAGGGGCATGACATGACGGAGCATGGCAACTTGCAGCTGAAGAAACTTTTTTTTCAACTTTTTTTGTCTTAAGCATTTTTTCACCTCCTTTTTTTTCTATGATTTTAAGCCATTAAATCATCAGTATAAATTCCGGGGATTAAACGGCTGAAAGAAATCAGAGTTAAAATATAACTATTTGGCTATGCTGGTTACAAATACACTTCAGGTTTAATCAGATTACACCTGAAGTAATCTCAAATCAGACAAGCCTGTCATGGCCTCCTCACACTCTTTAACAAAAACATTCCTCTCCATATCAGATCCGTAAACAGGATAAAGCGTGGAAACGATCTCTTTTAATCGGGAAGTTCCATTACACAAACCAAGAAAATCTTTCCCAAAATCGTTGATTTCAGTAACCTCAAGTTCATTATCCTCAAACCGAAAGATAAGGGATACAGATTCAGCATCATATTGATTATTAAATATCCCCATATTTAAGTCTTCAATTATCGCTCGAATATTATGATCAAAATCTGATAGAATTACATTTTCCCTCACCATGGGCATTGTTTCTTTTGAAAAAAGAAAATCAGTATGGGAGGGTTGTTTTGTTTGGGAAAACTTCCCTGCCTTAAGGGAGAGTGTTTCATACTTTACCATTTCATGGAAATGGCCCCATTTTTTTATATCATTCCCCCTGAAAGCCTGATCCGCAAACTCTGAAAAATTTTTAAAACAATCTCCATGGGTCAGGTGGGGCCTCCCCTGTAAATGGTTATTTCCCATCCAGTTAAAAAAATTGATGAAAAGGTCACTTGCAGACTCTTTTAACGCAATTGTAAGTAACAAAAAAGACTTGGGGTACAGATTAATAATCAAAGGGAAATAGCTCGCGATAATATTAAGCTCTTCAAGGGAGCGCCCAGGGCAGGCAAGATTATAAAAACTGCTGAAAAGAGAGGGGTCTGAATTTATCAGTTCATCGTCTAAAGCCATGCGGCTCCCATTATTAAATTCAAGCCCCAGGGAAAAATAGGTATCAACCCTCCGTACAAGTTTCTCTTTGTAAAGTTTATGGAGATCTGTCCCTGGAAGGACTGTGGGCATCTGCACCAGGGGGTTACTGTTCCCCCGGACCCCTGTTCTTAAGGCAAGGAGCATTGTGGCATCAATATCTTCTTTTTCTTCATTGGGAAAGCCTATAATAAAACTTAAGGTGGGGACAATACCCTGCGTTGTGGTCTCCTTTACACGCTCATAAAGGATATCTTCATCAATCTTCTTTCGAATAAATGCCAGGGTCTTTTTTGAGCCCGAATCTATTCCATAGCACATTGATTCACACCCTGCTTCACGCATTCTGCGTAAAAGAGGGGGGTCAACAGTATCTAGCCTGGAGATGCAGTACCATGGGAGATGATTCAATTTTTCATCTATTACCAAAGCGCAAAAATCTTCAACAAATTTTTTTTTAGCGGTGAATTGATCATAGGCCAGCAAAAAGCATTGGGCATTATAATTTTCATGGAGGTGGCGCATATCTTTTACCAGGCGCTGAACACTAAAGGTTCTTGCCTGCTGCTGCCACATTACAGATTCGGAACAATAAATACACCTGTGGGGACACCCCCTTCCAACTTCAAGAATTGCAATACTCCTGGGAAGCCCGCACAGCTCACTATATTCCGAAAAGGGCCGAACAAAACTATAATCCGCCATGGGAAGATCATCAAGGACTTTTATTAGTTTCCGATCTTTATTCTGGATAATTTTACCATGGGATCTGTATGTAACCCCTGCCACACCTGCTTCGTCCAACCCGTTTTCATAAGCTGTTACCAGCTCCTGAAATGTTATCTCCCCCTCCCCTTTTACAACAGCATCTATAAAAGGGAAGCTGGCAAGGGTCTCCCGGGCAACAAAGGAAGCATTATGTCCGCCAATAATTATTTTCACCCCAGGTTTTTCTTTTTTTATCTTTTCAGCAATCCTTATTACACCGGGATAGGTTGTACACTGCGCAGAAAACCCCACAAGATCAGGATTCTCTCCTATGACTATTTTTGCACAATCATCATAAATAGTACTGCTCATCTTTATTGTTTTATTTCTTATGGCCAGGGCAAAATCATGGATAATTATATCACGGTCAGAATTTTTGGCCATGGTGGCAATGTTAATCAGCCCCAAAGGGGGTAAATTATACATGGCATCCAGGTAAAAAGGGGGAAAAACAAGAACAATTCTCATCTACAGTATCCCGATTGCAAATTATGCCATTTGAAAAACAGCCCGGTTTCAACAAAAAAATATGGGGTCACGAAAGTCTACAGGCATTAAGATAATGATTTTGGGAAGGCCAGAGGAAGGAAGGCATATTATATACCTAGAACGGCCACAAATTACGCACCCAAAATCTTTATCTTAAGGTCTGCCCTTTATTCATATGAAAACATGCTGCAGTTTGTCAAGGTAATAATATCATAATAAGCCCTGTATAACTTATATGCTATTTATTCTTGAGAAGTTAAAAATTACGGTTCTCTTTCTCTTTCCCTCCATTGACAAGGTCATAAGGTGTAATTATTATTTAAGTACCTTTTTTAAAATCTGCATTAATATGCACACACAGGAGATGACTAACAAATGGAAAACAAAAAAGAGACTCATCAGTTTAAAACAGAAATTCAACAATTATTAAAACTCATCATAAATTCCATGTATTCCAACCAGGAAATTTTTCTAAGGGAACTGATTTCAAATTCTTCAGATGCCATAGACAAATTACGATTCAAGGCTCAGACAGACGCTAGTATCCTTGGAGATGATTCCCAGTTTAAAATTAAAATCATCCCTGATGGAATAAAACAGACACTGGAAATTTCAGATAACGGTATAGGAATGACCCATGATGAGGTCATGGAAAATATCGGAACCATTGCAAAAAGCGGAACTGCCGCTTTTTTGGAAGCCCTTGAGGCTACAAAAAATCAGGATACACTGACCCCTGAACTGATTGGCAAATTCGGCATAGGTTTTTACAGCGCATTTATAGCCGCAGATAAAGTAACTCTCATTACAAAGGCTGCCGGATCAGATACGGGGGTTAAGTGGGAATCCCATGGTGACGGATCATATTCCCTGGAAGAGACGCCAAAAGATACCAGGGGTACCAGCATAATACTCCATCTGAAAAAAAAGGAAAAAGATGGCCAGGATTTTACTGATGAGTGGACAATTCGTCAGATTATAAAAAAACATTCAGATTTTGTTAGATATCCCATTGCCATGGATGTGGAGAAAGATGAGCCTTTACCAAAAGAAGAGCAGATTCTGGATAAAGACGGGAAACCCATCGGAGAGACAACAAAAAAAGTAATCCGGGAAGAGACCCTTAATTCAATGAAGGCCATCTGGCTCAAAAATAAAACTGATATCACAGATGAAGAATATGAAGAATTTTACAAGCATATAAGCCACGACTGGAATCCTCCGGCCGAACGCTTGCATTTAAAGCTTGAAGGTACAATCGAATATAGTGCGCTTTTATATATTCCATCCAATGCCCCCCTGGATATGTATTATCCCGATGCAAAACACGGTATGCACCTCTATTGCCGCAGGGTCTTTATAATGGACGACTGTAAAGAGCTGATGCCTGAATACCTTAAATTTGTAAAAGGTGTTGTTGATTGCCCTGACTTGGACCTTAATGTGAGCCGGGAAATACTGCAGCAAAACAGCCTCATCAGAAACATAAGAAGAAATCTTGTGAAAAAGATTTTCGAGCTTTTAAATTCAATGGAAAAAGAGACTTACGATAAATTTTACAATGACTTTGGTCAGGTCTTAAAGACCGGTATCCATTCAGATTTTGAGAATAAGACCAAGGTCGCAGATCTGGCAAGATACAAGACAACCAAATCAGACGGGAAACTGATCTCTTTAAAAGAGTATGTGGAAAAGATGCAGGAAGGCCAGGAAGAGATTTATTATATCACAGGGGAAAATCTCACCGCATTGATGAACAGTCCCCACCTGGAGCTTTTAAAAGAAAAAGATTTTGAAGTATTGCTAATGACAGACCCCATTGATGAATGGGTTGTCCAGGCTCTCACCGAGTATGACGGGAAAAAGTTGAAAAGTGCTGAAAAAGGAGACCTTGAGTTAGACAAAATTGACGATAATAAAAAAGATGAATATACATCTCTGTTTAACTTTATAAAAGTAACCCTGCAGGATAATATCAAGGAAGTTAAACCTTCCACTCGCTTAAAAGATTCTGTATCCTGTCTTTCCGGCGATACCCAAGATATGAGTGCATATATGGAAAAGATCGTCAAAGCCACCGGACAAAAATCACCGGAGATTAAAAGGGTACTTGAGATAAATATGAATCATCCCCTCATGGAAAAGATGAAGACCCTTTTTGAAAAAGATCCTGGAGACCTTGTATTAAAAGATTACAGCGGTCTTTTATTTGATATAGCCCTGATAAGTGAGGGGAATAAGGTGCTAAACCCCGCAAAATTTTCTCAAGCAGTGGGTGCTCTAATGGCAGACTCTTTGAAAATATAAAAAACTTTAAAAACAAGAAAAAGTCGGCACAATTTCGGGCCTGGCTGGTGTAGGGGCAGAATCCATTTCTGCCCCTGCATTTTTACCCCATATCATTTTTCAAATTCTGTTTTATACTGCCTCTTAACCCTGTCAAGATCTGCTGAATTCCCGATTACAGTGAGCCGGTCGTTATCCTGTAAAATAGTATCCCCTTTGGGAAAAATAGTCTCCCTTTTTCGCTGTACCACAGCAACAAGGCACCCACCGGGAAGATCGAGATCTTTAACCCCATGGCCTATCATAACATGGCTTGGCAGGTAATTTCGCACAAAAAATGTTACAAATAATTTATCAGCCATGAATATTTTTTTGATTTCATCTTCATTTTCTGCACTGAGCCAGTGAGTATAAAAATTTTCCGAATCTACCCTCTCTGCAAGCTGGGCAAGAATGCGAAGATGCTGGGTTGGATTATCCTCAGGACTGGCAAGAAAAAATATTCCACTGACCTTGGCAACATCTTCCTGGAAATCCTTCAACGGATTATTAAAAAGTATAACGATCTTTTTTTTAGCCCTCACGAGCACCATCTCTGCCTGAAGAAGACCCTCCGCCCTGAAGTGGGGAAGAGCCATCCCATGGGTTACAGGGGTAGCTCCGATTCTTGTTCCCTCAAGAAACTGCTTGCTTATTTTTTCTTTATCCATCCCTGTAACCCTGGATAAATGTACTGCTGCACGGAACACAATATCTTCAAATTTTGTGTCACGGTCAATATCCATAACATGACTTCGTGCTATAATTTCATCAAAGGGATCATCTTCTCGGAGACCTTTTTCTTTTAAAATACCCCTTAACTCACGATCAAGCCCCTCATAACGAAATTGGCCAAGACGTTCAAAAACGTGATATATTGCACCGGTTCTGGTCACTTTTCTCCTTACATAATAAAAATACCAGCAAATCCCGGCTATGATTAATATAAGAGAAAATAATATTGTTACAGACCCCATTGCGATAATAAAAATAAATTGACAAATAATACCTAATATCTGCATCCATGGATAAAAAGGAGTTCTGTACCCAGGATCGTAAGACTCTATCCTGCTTTCACGCATAACAATGACTGCCAGGCAAATAAAAGCAAATATCAGCAGCTGAAAAGCACTTGCCAGTTTTGCTATTTTTACAGGATCAAGAAATAACAGAATCATAACAACTGCGCAGACTGTTATGATTAAGGATAGATGTGGAGTACCATACCTGCTGAGTTTATCAAGACGGGGGGATAAAATTTTATCCCTCCCCATGGCAAGGGGATAACGGGACGCACTCATTATTCCGGCATTTGCAACAGAAGTAAAAGCAAGAAGAGCTGCCACAGATACAATAATCAGGCCGTAATCACCAAAAAATATTTTTGCTGAGGCCGCAACCGGGGTAAAACTTCCTGCAAGCTCTCCTGGAGCCAGAGTCCCCACCATAACAAAGGTACCAAGTCCATATATAATAAAAGCAGTTGATATTGAAAGGATAACCCCTGCTGGAAGGTTCTTTTCTGGATTCTCGACTTCTTCAGACAGACTGGCTATATTTGTAATTCCCACATAACTTATACAGACTAACCCTGCAGTGGAAAGAATTGATGAATATCCTGCGTTAAAAAATCCCTGAAAATTTATCGGCTCAATATTCGGTATACCCACCGCCACAAAGAATATAAGTATTATTATGAGGGAAAAGACCATTACAACCTGCAATTTTCCGCTTTTGTGGGTACCAAAAAAATTCAAAACTCCAAGGGCAAGAGCAAGAAATACTGCAATCGGTTGTATGGATAAATCGGGAAAACAGAGTGCCAGGTAAGCCCCCATCCCCACAAGAGCAAAAGATACTTTTAAAATAAGTGCCAGCCATGTCCCCATACCCCCTATTGTTCCAAAAAGGGGGCCGAGAGTCCTGTCCAGAAAATAATAGACACCCCCGGCCTTTGGCATTGCAGTGGCAAGCTCTATGATGCTGAACATGGCAGGGACTATTGGAATGACTGCTAAAAGATATGCAAGAACAATGGCCGGACCAGCTTCAAGAGCAGCAAGTCCGGGAAGGAGAAAAAAACCTGCGCTCAATGTGGTTCCCGTTGCTATGGCGTAGACATCACGAAGCTTAAGTACCTTTTTAAGCTTTATTTGCGAATTGAGCATATCAGGGATCGTCTCCATTGCATAAATTGGGGTTGGCCATAACAACGGGCATTAGGGCTCGTACAAAAATAACTTGACCTTTTAAGCGCCGATGCATCCCGCCTGGCTGCGTTCCGAAACCTCAGAATATCCTGATATTCTTGCGTTTTCGCGCCTTGCCAGACAGGCGCCTCAACACTTAAAATTGCGAACTTATTTCGTCCCCATTCCTAACCGAACACTGCTGAGCTGAAATAGGATTTAAGGTCTATAGGTCATCACATAAATAATTTCGACCTGTGCGGTTAGCCATTAGTGGTTAGCTTAAAAAAGAGTGGGAATGAAAAAATTCAGGAAACTTATAATATGGGGAAAAAAACCCATTATTTTGCACTCCAATCCTGTAAAATTACAAAAAAAATCCATTTTTATTAAAAGACTAACGGCTAATGGCTAACGGACAGCTCAAATGATTTCACTCCGTTATCAGCGTTAAAATATAATTTTCTTGTAAAATATCATTTTTTTTGGTATGCTTATTTAGTCATGCATCTGTGAAAATTTTAAGCTTTAGCACGGAATCAAACTTTATTTTTCTACAAATTACATTATACTGAAGCCTACAGGATGTTGCCTGAAGATAAAATTATAGACCTTAAGGCCTGCAATCAAACGGAGGAATATTTAATTTATGTCTGAAAAGAATCCAGAATGCCCACTGTATAATCCATTAAACTGTAAGGAGTATCATAATCCCAATCTTTGTGCTTTTGTAAGAAAAGATAAGATATGTTTGAAAAAAAAAAAAACAAAACAAAAACCTAAATCAACAAAAACAGAATAGAACGACCGCTTTTTTAGCTGCTCCCATCCCCAGGTGAAAATTAAAAAATTTTCTTAAAATGCTTTATCCGAACAAAAATATAATAGCCTAATTAATTACCATAACTATTATATTTATTAATAATACCATCAACTGTTTTTTTCAGAGATTCTTTGGGCCCGCCTTTTTGAGGCCTCACGATTCCGCCTCTTTTGACTATCAGATTCAAAGATAACGGGTGGTACTTCAACAGGCCTGTGGTTTTTACCCAGAGCAACAAAAGTTAAATATGCCGAAGCTGTCCGGCTGACCTCACCGGTCATAAGATCTTCCGCCTCTACCCTAACGCCAATTTCCATGGACGTTTTACAAACCATATTGATGCTTGCCTTAATTATTACAAGATTCCCCACAAAAACAGGATTGTGAAAATCTAACCTGTCAATTGAAGCCGTCACAGCGTTACGCCGTGTATGCCGCATGGCAACAACGCCTGCAGCGTTATCAATAAGCTTCATTATAACCCCTCCATGAACCATACCCGAAGGGTTGGCATCCTCAGGGAGCGCAACATGGGAAATAATTACCTGACTGTCAGTAACTGTCTTATTTTTCATTTCTCTCCTTACAACCACCATAAAAACAGATAAACTCAAAGTGCAATTTTCAAATAATTACATACAAAAAGATAATATCATTAACTCATAAAAAAATGAAACATTATTTTTTTACCAGCCCTTAATGTGGGGGAAGTTTAATTACACGATTTAAAATTTGGCACAAGGCCATGGGGAGGAAGGCGTATTGTAATACGCAAACGACCGATAACGGAGTGAATTTATTGGCAGGAAAGTCTATATGGACTGAGATATTGCTAAAACTCAGCATTACCCGGTCAGAGGGTGGAATAAAGATATCAAATTCATCCGCTGATTGCCACCGGCCCAACCAGCGGATTTACCCGCAGTATAATTTACAGCAGACTAAGGGCTCGCGCAAAAATAACTGTAACTATTCAGTTAATATTTACGGCAGCAGGTATAATCTGATTAAATCATGAAAAACTCACAAATAAGAGGGCGTGAAGAAAGAATCTGTTAAAAATATAAACTTGCGTAAGATACTACAAAAAAATAACTTCAATAAGTTCAGCCTTGATGGATTCTTTCTTAACGCTCTCTAATCTGTTCAAACAATTTCAAAGTTTTAAT
>Ga0209345_10002487_pt1 | contig 20299 bp, 13 predicted proteins | sample Cruoilmetagenom7_FD_187294 | JGI IMG/M metagenome (GOLD analysis project Ga0209345, IMG submission 187294) | Oil polluted marine microbial communities from Coal Oil Point, Santa Barbara, California, USA - Sample 7 (SPAdes) (version 2) | ecosystem: Environmental > Aquatic > Marine > Oil seeps ... | reverse complement strand
CACCTAACACCTAACAACAACCATTCATTTGCGGTAGGAGTAACGAATCAGCAGAATCTTCCCACTAATGCACGATGATCCTTAAAAGGATTGTACGTAGGCTTTTTTGGGTTGTCAACGAGAAAGTCCTAATTGTTTCATGTTGCTAAAAAAATAGTGACATGATATGAGTCAGATGATATTATGCTTGACGATAGGGATGAAATGATTTCCTCTAGTTAGTGTCCATCTAGAAATGGCTATTTTCCGCAATCTCTGCGCCTGCCTGTGCGTAGCACGCAGACAGGTCAGACTCAGATTTTAATCCTCAAAATACTTAATGTGTTCCTGCGGTTAAAATCTTCGTCTTCCTTGACCTTGCAAAAACCGTCTCATTTATAGACGGACACTAGTTAGTGTCTGTCTATAAATGGCTTTTTTGCCCTATCTATAATCTGCCCTGAATTATTGAAAAGTTACTTCCAACTCACCGAAGGAGGGAAAATATGGGTGAAAAATTATTTATTCATGGTTACGAAGCTGTGGGCCGAGGTGCCCTGAATGCCGGATGTCTTCATTTTTTTGGCTATCCTATTACACCTCAAAACGAGATCACGGAGTTTTTTGCCCGTGAATTACCGAAAAGAGGGGGGCGTTTTGTGCAGGCTGAGAGTGAATCATCCTCTGCCTCTATGGTCTTTGGGGCCGCTTCAGCGGGTGTCCGAGCGATGACATCTACCGCGAGCCCTGGTTGGGGATTGATGCAGGAGACATTATCCCACATAAGTTTTTGTGAGTTACCGTGTGTTGTGGTCAACGTTCAAAGAGGGGGGCCGGGGCAGGGCACTACTCGACATGCACAGACCGATTATCTGTCAGCTACTCGAGGAGGGGGGCAGGGGGGGTATAAAAGTATTGTTCTTGCCCCTTCATCGGTTCAGGAATGTCATGACCTGATGCAGCTTGCCTTTTACCTTGCAGATAAACACCGGATTCTAGTCGTGGTCTTGGCAGATGGTATACTTATTCAGATAGCCGAGTATATTGATACCAAATCCATAGATTTTGGTTCGTTACCCCCAAAAGATTGGGCGCTGAAGGGGATAGGTAAAAAAGGGGGCAGGTTTGATCAAATCCATTCAACTAGGGGTCTCATGCCCCCAATCTACAAGACTATCGTTGAACAGATTCACGAAAAATACAAGAAGATAGCTGAATCTGAGGTTAGGTTTAGGGCGTATGAGACTGATGGAGCTGAATTGTTGTTGATATCATACGGCTATGTGGCCCGATGTTGTGAAGAGGCTGTAAATATGGGGCGAAGTGAAGGTCTGAAAGTAGGGTTGATACAGCCTATAACCCTTTGGCCTTTTCCAAATGAAATATTGGAAGAGAAGGCTTCGCAAGGGTGCAGGTTTCTCGTTGTTGAAGACAGCATGGGACAGTTGTTGGAGGATGTGCTTTTGAGTGTTGAGGATAGAAGCCGTGTTGCTTTTTTAGGGATGTCTTCCAGACACGACCCTGGAGAATTAGGGATGATCTTCCCGGAGACTATTTTTGAGGAGGTGAAAAGGGTAATATGAATGACAAGGCTGATACTATGACTAAGGAAAGGGTCTATGGCCCGTCCGATTACAAGTTGAATTTTCCGCTCCCATCGTGCCCCGGCTGTGGTAGTCCCTTGGCCTGTAAGATTGTAATGGAGGCCCTTGAGGAGCTGGGGATGATAGAAAAGGCTGTTGTAATCGTTGGTGTGGGATGTGCCGGAATGGGATTTTTCCTAGGGAAGATAGATATGGCCATGAGCGCTCATGGACCTTCTCCTTCTTTAGCTACTGGTATAAAACAGGCTAACTTTGACGATGTAATAGTCTTTACAATCCAAGGTGACGGTGATTGTGCGGCTATTGGCGCCGGCTATCTAATAAACTCTGCCGCCAGAGGGGATAAGATTACAATCTTTATGTTCAATAACACTACCTACGGTACTACTGGGGGACAGATGGCGCCTACAACGCTACTCGATCAGGTAACAACAACCACTCCAGAGGGAAGGAAGGCATCAATCCATGGCTATCCCCTCCATGTACCGGAACTCTTGGCCACGATAAAGGGCGTTGCGTATAGCGCCCGCGGTTCGGTAAATAACTTTGCTAACTACCAGCGTACCAAGAAGTATGTAAAATCCGCATTTCAAAAGCAGGCGGAGGGGGTAGGGTTGAGTTTTGTGGAGATCTTGTCTCCCTGTCCTGTTAACTGGCATATGGAACCGCTGAAGGCCATGAAATGGACGGAAGAAAGAATGATAGTCGAATATCCCCTTGGTGAATTCAAGAATGTTGACTCCCTTGACTAAGGAACCGGAAAATTGATTCAGGAGGAGAAGAGATGGAGAAAGAGAACGGTAAAGGAGAATTACTAATAGCTGGGGTCGGGGGGTGGGGTATTGTAACATTAGGAGATATCCTTGCAAAAGCTGCCCTCAAGGAATATGAAAATGTTGCATGGTTTCCCAGTTACGCAACAATGATGCGTGGAGGAGATAGCGAGTGTTGTGTGATGTTCTCCCACACTAGGATTTCATCGCCGGTAATATATAAGAGTTCCGGTGTAATGGTCTTAGGGGCTTCGAGGATAGAGGCATTTCAGAGCAGGGTTAAAACAGGTGGGTTAATAATTATAGAGTCCACGGGGGTAACCGAGAAGAACAAGGTAAGTAGAGATGATATAGTTGTTAAGTATCTGCCGGCAATAGATACTGCAACAAAATTAGGAAGCATAAAGAATGCCAATTTTGTTATGCTGGGTGCCTATCTGGGTTTAACTGGGTTGATATCAAAGGAGTCAATTTTGCATGAGATTGAGGCCAGATTCGGTGGAAAAGGAAAGGATACGATAGTTTCAGCCTGTAAAGAGGCTTTCCTTGCAGGATTGGAGCTTGGCGAATAGGCAGAGAAAAGGGGGCGGTCACTACGGCCGCCTTCTTGATCGAGAAACCTATTCCTCCTCAGGGGCTTCTGCCTCTTCCCGCTTAATCCATACCTTTCCTATCGAACGACCCTCGATGGTGCATATCCTGACCTTGTAACGATCTATAGTCAACTCCTCACCCTTTTCTGGTATCCGTTCCATCTCTTTCAGGATAAGGGCGCCTAGGGTAGGGTTATCCTCTTCCGGTAAGGTTACATCTAGTAACCTATTAATATCCCTAACCTTTATGTCGCTTTCAATAATTACTGAACCATCCTTTTGGACCACGTAGGGGCTATTTACTAGATCGGATTCATCATATATCTCACCTGTAATCTCTTCGATGATGTCTTCCATCGCTACGATGCCCCTCATATCACCGTATTCGTCTACGACAAAAGCCATGTGAGCTCTCTCTCTCTGGAAATCCACAAGTTGAGTGTAGATAACCTTGCTTTCCGGTACGAAGAGGGGTTGATGTAGTATATCTTTAATGGTAATATCCGGTGTATTTTTGGCCTTGAAGAAATCTTTGACGTGAATATAGCCAAGCATATTGTTTATCTCCTTCTCATAAACCGGATACCGCGAAAATACGTTCTCTGTAATTATCTTTTCCATTTGATCCGGCTCCATGCCCATCTCGATAGAGATAACGTCTCTGAGGGGGGTCATCACATCCTCAACGGCTAGATCTGTCAAATCAAAGATACCCCTAAGCATCCTACCCTTTTTCGGCTCAAAAGACCCTTCTTGCTTACCCACTTCTATTAATGACTCTATCTCCTCTTGGGTTATGGGCGACCAACGCGATTTTCCTCTAAGGCCCAGGATAAGCAAAATCAAACCGGAGATCTTTGAAGTCACCCATACGATTGGATGAAAAAGAAGAATAAAAAAACGGATAGGATAGAAGACTACTAAAGAGAACTTTAAAGCATTATAGGCCGCATATGTTTTCGGAGTAATCTCTGAAAAGATCAAAAAGAGAAAGGTCATACCCACGGTTGCAATGAGTATCCCACCTCTGTCGAATATGGACACTGCAATGCCGGTTGCCAATGCTGTGGCAGCAACATTCACTAGATTATTACCGACCAGGAGAGTACCTATCAGTTGATCCGGTTCCTTCAGTATGTTTTCAATCCCCTTTCCTATACGGGGCTTATCCTTTGCGAGTTGTTTTACCCTTAATTTACTCAATGATAGAAAGGCCGTCTCTGACCCAGAAAAAAAAGCCGAACAAACAAGAAAAAAAACAACCAATACATACATAAATAAATCCTGTATGTTTTCCATTTAGTCTCCTCTTTAAATACGTTTGTCGTTGGATCTCTCTTAAAAAGGGTATTGAAGAGTGCGATGTTTTTGCTGCTAAAACAAAGCGGTTAGTCCACAAAATGTTTCTTTTAACTTCTCAATAACTACGGGCAACCGACTTCTGCCGTAACTCACAGGAGCACTTTTATGAACGACATTGAGAATTTTGGGAAGCACGTATTCAGGGTGTTTGGCATTAAGACTTTACATCACCTCTACTATGAACGGGAGAAACGCTCCCCTGACAAAAAAATGTCATTTGCCGACGTGCTGGATAAAAACAAGATACGGGAAAGCTACCCTTTTCAACCTCGAAGGTATTATATTTGTTATAGATTGAAAGGGTTTGTGAATACTGTATTGGGGAATATAAGGATAGTGTGTGTTTGACGGGTTCTTGTTCCAATATCCTAATCGATTCAGGGCTAAAGGCTTGATGGAGGAGAGCTTATATGAAATTATGTCTGTTAAACTTGAGTCTTTTCCTTCTAACAGAAATTTTGAAACTCAATTATGAGCTACGCTTAAAGGCATAATTCAAATGAGTTTCAAAATTTCTGTTCTAATAAATAGTTCGACTATTATGGCGGTTTTGCGGTTTTAGATCGAACAAATCTGATCTAAATCTGAGCGTCAACTTGAGAAAGTTATTTCGAACTCGTCCCTTAAGTATTGTTGGTTCTCCTAGGGTTATTGAGAAGTTACAAAACTCCTTCTTCGCTGAAAGTATAGGAGAAAGTAGTTTGTGTGTCAAGAAAAAAACAGCCCGCCTTGTTATATACGGTACTCTATCCTTCGCCCATATCCAATTCTCGATAACCTTTTCTGGTTCGAAGTCAGAACAACATAGATAATGCTAACATCACTTTGGCTTCTTTCGGGATGTCATCGCCGTCTATTTCTGAGCTTTTGCTGGCCATGGATGCCCCAATGTCGAGGTTAATGAGCCACAGATTAAGTCCGAGTCCTGCTGTGTAAACAACCCCGATATCACTCTCGGCTATATTTTCATATGCTCCTCCCCGAAGGTTCAGTATCTTGAAGAGATTCAACTCAATACCCCCTCCGATGTTCTGTGAGTCGTAGCCACCGGAAAGCGTAGTCTCGTTTTTTGTGAGATCCATATCCAAAGCCAGGGTCAAGGAGCTTAAAGGCTTATATGCAACCCCTGCCCGTGCTTGTATCTTTTCCTCTATCGTGTCATCATCATTAAGGAAGATCTGTTCCACATCAAACTCGGGAGAATTGAGGTTCCGCCCAACTATCCCAACCCTCAAATCATCTCCTAAGCGATAAAGAACGCCAAGATCAACTCCGAAGTTCTGACTCTCCTTATAGTCTTTTGTGGCATCATCGAGGGCATCCTTGAAATCATCAACATCGAATATCTGTATTGATGAGTTGTATACGCGTGCCTTCATAAACTTGATATTTCCACCGATTGCAAGATTTTTTGTTATGGCATGACCGTAAGTAATTGGAATCTCAGTCACTGCCATTCCTTTAAAGAGCAACAACGAATCGTTATCAGCAAACGAACCGCCTGCTCCGGCCGTAGTATCAGCAAGAGAGGCAACGTTTTGTATCTGATCGAGAATATCCGATGGTATGGTCTCTCCCGACTGAACTGTCTGTGTTAGCCCAAAGTCAGTGGCATCTGTAAAATTTTGCGCTTGAGTGTCAGTCCATCCAAGTGTCGTGGTTAGATAGGAGAACAGTTCTCCTGATGAAGGATTGCCGGGTTGGTCATAATAGGTGTAGACCCCAGGTGTTCCAGCATACCCGAAGTTTGCCGGGTCAGTGAAGTCGTCCAAATCGTAGATAATTCCTGACTCTACCGGAGCGATGTTGACCAAGTCCAACCAACCACTTCCAGAAACTTCAGCAAAGATATGTCCACCAACACCAAAGTGACCCATTTGCCCTGAGATTCCTGCATTAGCTATGACCATTACTGCTCTATCTTTATTATCGTTGAAGGTTTGGAGTTCATTTATAAGCCCGACATAATCAGCGACGCTTTCCGCAGAAATCTGACCGGTGTCAAGGAGGTCGTAGTCGTAATCCAAAATCCTGTCCAACCTCTCACTTAGGTCTTCATGAACTTGTCCACCCACACCTCCGTAAATCACACTACTACAATCTCTTTTTCCGTTATTTTCTTTTTCTTCACCTCCGAAGAACCCGTAAGCTGCAGGATTCCAGTAACTGGCTGTTGAGTCATTGACCACTGCCACATGAGCACCGCCCATTCCCAGTGCCCTTGGACCCAATATCGTCCATTCTCTCGCTTTAGCTTGAGGTGTCAACAACAAAAAAAAACAGATTAAAAAAAATACTCCCCAAAATCGACTCTTCACTTTAACCCTCCTCTAATTCAGACCTCGTAAAAATTATTTTTTATTGACTCCAAACCATTATATTTGAGCTTTAGCACAACACTCTGAATACGCCCAAAATTTACATCATGAGTGAATGAAAGTGTTCCACTGGCGGATCATACCCTATTTTTTTAAGAAGTTACAACCTTTGCTTATAAATAATTAGAGAGACATAGAATCTAGGACCCAGACTTGTTTTTCCACTAATCCGTGATTGGCTAACCTATAGCTGACGCCATCTTAAATATGGGGAGATACATGGCTATCACCATTCCACCGAGGACAACACCTAGGAAAACCATTAGCATAGGCTCAAGCATTGAGGTCAAAACAGCAACTGCCGCATCAACCTCGTCATCATAAAAGTCAGCGATCTTATCAAGCATTGCGTCAAGGGCGCCGGTAGCTTCTCCGACGGCTATCATCCTGACTACCATAGGTGGAAAGACCGTGCACTCACTCAAGGGCTCGGATATAGTCCGGCCTTCACTGATGCCTGCTTTTGCATGAAATACTGCCTTTTCCACGGTTTTATTCCCCGCAGACTTGGCTGTAATATCCAGACCGTCCAGAATGGGTACCCCGCTTGAGATCATGGTTCCTAATGTCCTTGTGAACCTGGCGACCGCAACCTTTCCCACCAAGGGTCCAACTACCGGGAGTTTGAGAATGAGGTTATCGATTAGCACCCTTCCTTTTTCCATGCTATAGTATTTCTTAAAGGCGGCCACAAATACGACCGTGCCTACAATGATGTATAAGAAGTTCTTTTTCATTAAATCACTTAGATTGATCACGAACTGGGTGGGGGCAGGGAGGGTGCCTCCAAAATCTGAAAACATCTTTTGGAAAACAGGGATGACGAAGATGAGCAGAACAACAACTACGATAACAGCAACGCCAAGTATACTCGCAGGATAAACCATAGCCCCCTTTATCTGTTTCTTGAGTTTCATCGCCTTCTCTATGTAAACGGCCAGCTTACCCAGGATAGAGTCCAGTATGCCTCCAATTTCACCGGCCGCGACCAGATTGACAAAAAGCTCATCAAATACCTTTGGGTGTTTTTTGAGGGCTTCGGTAAATGTCGATCCTCCTTCCACATCATCTTTTATCTGAAGAAGTATCTTCTTAAAGGTCTTATTCTCTTGCTGGGCTGAGAGTATGTCTAAGGCCTGTACCAATGGAAGTCCAGCGTCGATCATAGTAGCGAACTGGCGGGTAAAAACAATTATGTCTTTTTCGGTGACCTTTGGTTGGAGAAAGGCAACATTTTCAAAGAGGTCCTTGGGTTTTGGCTTTATCTTGTTTGGTGAAATTTTTTGTCTTCGAAGCTGTGCCCTCACAGCAGATTCTGAAACTGTCTCTATTACTCCCTTCTGAACCTTTCCTTGAGCTGTCTTTCCCTCCCAAATATATTCTGGCATGATTAATCTCCTTCAAAATTTAAGGTTCATCGCGTATTACTGGGGTAATCCACTTGAACCATTAGAACTTAGGTTTTAAGTGTCGGGTATCTATTTGAAAAATTTCAATAAATCAGCACCCAGCACCTAGCACCTAGTATCTAGCACCTATAAACACATTTTCCGAAAGGGCATTACAGGTTTCAATCTAGTCATCACGGACCGTGGTTCTAAACACCTCTTTGATGGTGGTAATACCCTGAATCAATTTAATAATCCCGCTTTGCCTGAGACTCCTCATTCCCTGAGACATTGCCATTCTTTTTATTTCAGATGTGGGGGCTCCGTCCAAGATCAATTCTTTCAACTCTTCGGTTATGGGCATCACTTCATACAATGCTATCCTCCCTTTATGCCCGGTATTACTACAGTTTGGGCACCCCTTCCCAGAGTAACATGTTAAGCTGGAAGCCTTGTTTGCCGGGATTCCAAGGTTGATCAATGTTTGTGGATTGACATCTATGGGTTTCTTACATTCTGTGCATATCTTACGCGCCAATCTTTGGGCTAGAATCAGGTTTACCGAAGATGCTACCAGGAATGGTTCGACCCCCATGTTCAAGAGCCTATTGATTGTTCCAGGTGCATCATTGGTATGGAGGGTGCTCAATACCATATGGCCGGTTAGGGCTGCTTTAATGCTTATCTCTGCTGTCTCAAAATCCCTAATTTCTCCAACCATAATGATATCAGGGTCCTGGCGCAGGAAGGCCCGAAGAGCGGCAGCAAAGGTTAGACCGATATCTTCCTGCATCTGGACTTGATTAATCCCGCCTAGATTGAATTCTACCGGATCTTCAGCAGTAGAAATATTCTCAGACACTTTATTGAGTTCTGACAAGGCTGAATAGAGGGTTGTTGTCTTTCCACTTCCAGTGGGACCTGTAACAAGAACCATGCCAAAAGGCTTATATATCGATTCTTGAAAATCTTTTAGCGCCTTTTCTTCAAACCCCAATTTAGTCATATCCAGCTGTAGATTTGATTTGTCTAGTAAACGAAGGACAACCTTTTCCCCGAAGAGAGTAGGGAGGACAGATACCCTAAAGTCCATCTCTTTCCCTCTTCCCATCTTCAATTTAATCCTTCCGTCCTGCGGCAATCTTCTCTCAGCGATGTCGAGTTTGGACATGATCTTCACGCGGGATATTATGGCGTTTCTCAGGCTCATAGGGGGCTTCATTACTTCATACAATACCCCATCTATCCTAAATCTCACCCTGAAACTCTTTTCGTAGGGTTCAATGTGGATGTCACTCGCACTCTTTTTGACAGCATCCGTCAAGATAACATTCACCAACTTTACTACAGGGGCATCCTCAATTTGTTTTTCAAGCTGATTAACATCAACGTCCTCTTCATCCCTAATGAAATCAACCCCTGCATCGTCAAAATCGGACATCACATCAGATAACGACGCGTAAGAATCATAATGTTTGTCTATGGCATGCTTAATTGCACTGTCTGATGTGACAACCACCTCAATATTAAGACCTGTCAAGAAGTTGACATCATCTATGGCAAAGACATTTGAAGGGTCCGACATAGCAATAACCAGGGTCGATTCGTTTTTGCTGATAGGGATCAATTGATACTTTTGGACGATATCCACAGGTATCAATTTTATCATCTCAACATCAATCTCAAAACCCGAGACATCTAAAGAGGGAACGTTGTACTGGGAACTAAGAAAAGAGGTGAGATCGTTCTCTTTCAAAATACACAATTTGGCCAGGGCCTGTCCTATCCGCCCCCCGGATTTTTTCTGTTCATCAAGTGCCATCTCAAGCTGTTCTGTTGAGATCAAGTTGTTCTTGACGAGCAGATCCCCTAGTCTTTCAGCCATTTAAACTCCTAGTATATGCCTGGCAAACGCCTCTTTGTCAGTTTCACAGGTGAACTAACTCCACCCGGACTCCAAAATTGAACGCCCTATACGAACTAGTGTCCATTCAGAAATGAGACATAGGTTATAGTACGGAATGTCAAACAAATGATCCGGCGGTGGGTTTAAAGAATCTTTGTTCACTTCTAATTGTGTAGTTTTTCGTCCCCGTTCCTTAGTAAGTCGGTAGTATTTAGGGGATACTTTAGGCGTTTTTTTAAGGAAAAACTCAGGGCTAGCATAAAGGCCGTTTTTAGCCCTTTCAGTGACTCAGCAAGGTCCGGTTTGTTGCGACAAACCATGCGAGTTACTAGCCCAAAGATTACAGCCTCGGTCTATTTGAGACATCGGATCCCCGATTCGTTTACACGGATTTTATATATAGGTTTTCAGATATTAAATTTCACAAGGCCAGAGGGAGGAATCCGAGTAAGTCGTACATTGTAGTACGTCGTCGAGGGTACCGACCGATAACGCAGTGAAATTTAATATATGGAAACCTATAGCTACACTTGCACGATTATTCTCCTTCATATTACATATTGAAAGCAAAAGCTATGCCAGGGAGAAGCTGATTTAGGGTTCTATGGATCATATTGTTCAATATGTTTACTGTGACTGACTTTGTTTCAATTATAGATTTTCATATATTAATATTTAGTGGCGTTATCGGTCGGAATTCTCGACGACTTACTTGGATGTCGCCCTCTGGCCTTGTGAAATTAAATATCTGAAAATCTATAAACCATATGGGTGCAGATGTTCGCATCTTGTTTAAAAGAAATGCAATGTGTCATGAGTGGAATATTTCTCTGTCCCTTAGCTGCGAAGAGAAAAAGGTAGGAGTAGGAAGATGGTAAAATTCAGGGGATTAGTCGTTTGGCAGAAGCTAGAACCGAGCCGCTTCAAAAAATTGCAAGCTCTGCAGTTGGTCGGAATATGACTTGAATGATCTTTGAAGAACCTTCTTGACTCATTTTGAGAAAGATTCTTAGGGAGTATCCATCCAGAAATTAGGCATAGATTTTGCAAGGTCAAGGAAGACTAAGTTTTTAACCGCAGGAACACATAGACTATAGATTTCCATATATTTAATTTCACGGCGTTATCGGTCGGAATCCTCGACGACGTACTCAATGTACGACTTACTCGAATTCCTCCCTCTGGCCTTGTGAAATTTAATATCTGAAAATCTATACGTATAGGCACATTGCAATGTGCCTATACATCTGAGTCTGACCTGTCTGCGTGCTACGCACAGGCAGGCGCAGAAATTGCGGAAAATAGCCATTTCTGGATGGACACTATTTAATTTTAGTTTCTAAGGTTATTCGCCGTTTCATACCTTTTAATTAGGAGGTCTCTGTTTTTTTGAAAATGTAAGGCCTGCTCTTGTATCGTTTTCTCTGCATCCAGATGATCCAGTTCCATTGTATGTCTGTAGAAAGAGGCTGCCCTTGCGAAATATAAAGGCTTTAGCGCTTCAACCAACACCTCTTTGTCTTCAGTCCTGTCATAGGTGAAGACGAAGTCATAGAGGATTCCTGACCACAGTTTGATCCCGATATTCCAGCGATTCCTCTCATACATCTTTCTTACTTCCTGATAATGGGAAGGGAGAAGGGCGCTCGATATTATCTTCTCCTTTTGGGAAAATCCTTCCATGCTTTTTTTCTTGAGGTCTTTATAATCTGTAGAGAGGGGTTGGGGATCCGAATAGTTGCAATCGCCAAAGACCATGGAAGTTTTCATACTATTCTTGACCATCCAGAAATCTTTAAAGTGAGAGATGTTTTCAAAAAGGGTAGAAACTACCTGGGAAAACATAGGCCCCAATTTGGGTGCGCTCGGTTTGTGTACCTTAGATCCCAGTGCAACCTGACAGGTTTTAAAGCCATTGAGCAGAGTTGTAGTGGTCATAAAAATATCAATTCCATACTGTCTCGTGCTATCTTTCCATTCCATACCAAGCCAGTATTCGGCCATATCAGAAGAGAAGGCTACATCCCCGGCAATAGGTTGTCGTATATCTCTTTGAAAGAGTCCATATATAAGGGGATAACATATATTGTTAGTAATGGTGCCGTCATACTCGTTTCTGGAGTATATGGGGGTAACGTAGTCATATCCTTCCATGACAGGTGCAGCAAGCGTATTGACCCATTCCGGAGTTATGCTCTTAAGGTCGGCATCAACTAAAATGACCGCCTTTGGTCTAAGACGATCAACCTCTTTAAAGAGATTTCTCAGATTGTTACCTTTCCCTACTACCCCACTTTCTGTACTTATATATTTTTTGGGCACTCCTTCCGTATCTGAATTTAAGAAAGCATCCCTTGTATTATCCGGAGAGTCATTATCAACGTTAATAATTAACGATGAAAAATTGGGGAAGTACCTTTTTGCCCCTATGGCTAGCTGATTGGCCACAAAGGCGATATTATCCTCTTCATTAAATGATGGTATTCCCAGCAGTAAGTCTGTCTTTTGTGTTTTCTCAGAAGTCATTATGCCTCTCCTTGATAGAAGTTTTGAAAGATAGGTCAAATGCGTCTTATCAATTGAACGCAATTACACTGAACGGATTGAAAGCCGTTCAGTATCCAAAGATTAATAGAAAGATGACACCACTGATTAGCAATCTTTATGCCAAAGAGATCAACTCACAAAGATATGTTCGTAACCAACTGGTATTGTAGTATTTTTTTCTAGGTTGATAATGGATGCAAACTTATTCCTTATTGAAAAAGTAGGAAGTGTTTTCGCTTTTGGTGTAAACTTTTTCTCTTTTTATCTATAAACTTCCACAAGAAAGAAGGTGGTTAAAGAAACACACTGGGTTTGTGTGACTGTACAGGTCGGGATCTTTTGGCCTACGCAAAAATGTGAGCGCTTATTATTTTATCTTAGGCAACTCTCATGCCACCGTACGCCTAACAAAACAAGATTTTAGGCTGTTTGTTTAACTATATGAAATAACAAATGTATCTACGTTTAGAATGGTGGTAACATGATAAATAACCGCCCTTGCTCCAAACAACATCTGCCAACAAAGTTGACGATTGCCTTGCGATGTCACAAAAAACAGTTTTGGACTTACTGCCTTATTGAGTATCCATCCAGAAATGAGATAGTTTTTGCAATGTCAAGGAAGACGAAGATTTTAACCGTATGAATACATTGGGTAAGTATGGGCACATTGCAATGTATCCATACATCTGAGCCTGACCTGTCTGCGTGCTACGCACAGGCAGGCGCAGAGATTGCGGAAAATAGCAATTTATGGATGGAAACCTATAGTTATAACTTCGGCCAAAGTATCGGATAGCTTAAGGTGGAGTTTTTCATCATGGGTAGATTTATTTTGAAGAGTATCTAAGGGACGAGGCCTAAATAGTGTCCGTCCATAAATCTGCCCTCGACCCCGATCAGGGGATGGCCTGAAGATGAGATGCACAAATGGGGAAGTTATTTCGTCTTTGTCCCTAAGGTATGTCCTGAAATGAAGGAGGGGCTGTCCATGTTGTCAAGATAAGATGCATATGCAAAGATTTGGTGTAAATTCAGTTAACAGCTTGCTCCTTTCTGCATCCTTCAAATATCAGTTTACACCTGTTGAAATAATTGCTGCTTCAACAGCAATCAAATTTTAACCCGTACAGAACTATCAGGAATTTTGAAACTCATTTGAATTATGCCTTTAAGCCATTGTCAGGGGGGGGCTATTCATTTATTTCTTATGAACTACTTTGTCATAAGGTATTCGTTCTTCGTGTAATAGTGGATTATCTATATTTGTGTAGAGGACAAGCTGAGTAAGTATCCCTATTTGAGGTCAAGGATTGAGTCAATATTGGATATCGTTCGAGACAAATCGTGTAGTGTGGATAAGGCAGATGAGGCGGAGGAGCTTTTAATTGAAGAGATGAGGCAACTGGGTAGAGAAGCGCTGCATGATTGGGCAGTGGGCAAGGAAGTAAATAAGGTTGACGAATTTCTTGAAGATTGCAGGGGCCTGGTGGAAAGAAAATAATGCCCATAACATGTTGGCTCTAAGAACTCTACGAGCAAATAACGACTGGGATGAATATTGGGCAAACTATTATAGAAAAGCTGTTTAGGGAATCTGACCAACACTTTTAATTGCACCCGAGTGATCCTTATAACTTGACAAACAACTACAATTTTTTTATACTATTTTCCCGAAATGGAAAATTTCTGATGCTCTTCCGCTATTACTTTGAAAATAAAACTGTAGTGTTTTCAATGGGTTGAAGATTTGATGGCAATGATATTTTCGATTAGAACTTACGGTTTTCATACATTTCCAATCGCACCGATTAATAATCAAAGTGTTAGCGGAAGAGCATCAAATTTCTTTCAAGAAATAAAAATGCCCCATGTCTCATTCCAGAAATTTTACCTTGTTTCCAGTAAATATCCCCTATTATTTGATGTTAAAGATGAATAACGTTTTGTTATCTCATTTTTCCAATATTTTGCACCTTCTGGAAAACTTAATTGACCGATAAAAGAAAAAAATACGAATTCTGCACATATCACGGCTTGAGGAATCATCGGAAATCGTCAGTTTTTCGATTATCTTTTGGTCAGGTATAATAACATGGAATTGATTATTTTTCAGTCTTTCGGTGGTCTTGGGATGTTTCTTTTTGGCATGAAGATCATGTCGGAAGGACTTCAAAAGGTAGCTGGAAAGAGAATACGTCAGATCTTGAAACTGGTTTCCGACAACAGGTTTATTGGATGTGTGGTTGGGGTCCTTATTACGAGCATCATCCAGAGTTCCAGCGCCACTACGGTCATGATAGTAAGCTTTGTGGATGCTGGTCTTATGACTCTTGTTCAAGCTACTGGTATGGTTCTAGGCGCTAATATAGGCACAACAGTCACGGCCCAGCTCATCGCCTTTAATATACAGTCTTATGCCTTGCCCGCAATTGGTGTTGGAGTCTTTTTGAAATTTTTCGTAGGGCGGAGGAAATGGGTATATGTAGGGGACGTCTTAGTGGGTTTTGGCTTAGTGTTCTATGGGTTGAGTATTATGAAGGCAGGTTTTGCCCCTTTAAGGGAAAGTGAAACATTTATCTCTTTCTTTACCAGATTTAACGCCAGTAATATGCTAGGTATCCTGCTTTGCGTAGCGACTGGAACAGCCCTTACCATGATCTTACAAAGTTCAAGCGCTACGGTAGGTATCACTATGGTCCTTGCAAGCCAAGGCCTGTTGACATTTGAGGCCGGTGTAGCTGTTATTCTTGGCGACAATATAGGCACCACTATTACAGCAGAATTGGCGTGTATCGGAGCTAATATTAATGCCCATAGGACTGCGAGGGCCCATACCCTTTTTAACATTCTCGGGGTTCTGAATATCCTCCTATTCTTCTCGCCATTCGTAAAGTTGGTCTTGTGGACTACCACATCTTTCATGGATGTTGGACCGCCGGATCTTGTTGTCGCCGGAGAAAAGCCGAATATTGCCAGATATATTGCCAATGCTCATACTATGTTCAATGTAATCAACGCCTTGTTTTTCCTGTTGGTCCTTCCGTACCTTGTTAAGGTGGCCATCTGGCTGACACCGTATAATAGAGAAGAAAATGAACTGGATGAACTATACCACATTCATTACCTGGATTTAAAGTTTATAGATACCCCTTCGATAGCCCTGGCTCAAGCTAGAGCAGAGGTAACAAGAATGAGTAAGATTGTCCAGATTATGTATGATGACGTAATAAAATCGCTTAAGGGTCGGAAGCTTAGGGAACTCTCAAAATGGAGAAAGAGGGAAGACACCATTGACATTCTCCAGAGGGAGATAACCCAATTTTTGGTGAAGGTTATGCAGGGGCGGATAATGGCGGAAGAATCAAAAGAGGTGGCATCTTTGATGCGTATAACCAATAATCTGGAAAGAATCGGCGATGCTATAGAAAACATAGCGGAGTTAGAAGAAGATCTTATTGAAAATGATCTGTATTTTTCAGAAGGAGGGATGCGTGACTACGAAATAATATCCGACGAGGTTAAACGATTCCTAACCCTTATGCTAAAAGCTATACGGCGTGAAGATAAGAGTATTATGCCCCAGGCCCAGGAAATTGAAGATAATGTCAACCGCATGAGAGAAGAGATGCGAGAAAGCCACCACATGCGCCTCCAGATGGGCGTGTGTAATGTTGATTCAGGCCTGATTTTGATTGACATGCTCACAGCCTTTGAAAAAATGGGAGACTATTGCTACAATATCGCTCAGGCGCTTGCTGGTATCAAATGAAAAGTACCTGTTCACTGCCGGCCTTCTATCCCTGCCCAGATCTTTTCTTTGTCCCCTAATATTATTAATTACACTACGATTGTTCTCCAAGGTGATACAAATGGTGCGAAATCCTCTGCGATATTTGTCACCTCGCATATAAAGCTATCTAATAGGCCCGCATGTTCTAGGGTTTCGTACAGGTGAAGCATCCCTAACATGAAGTGCATTAGTCTGCAGTTTTCTGACATTTTGTCGTAAAGCCTTTTTAAATCTTGTTCTATTACGGCAGGATCGATCATCTTAAACCCCTTTGTCAATTTTGGGTCAGTAGTGTCCGGTTAGAAAGTTGCAAGAAAGAAAATACGGGGAGTTTAATTGTTTTTTCCGCTATTGCGAATAAATTTCTTGAATTTCTAAGTTTGCTCCGCCAAAATTGCGGAACTCGCTTGTGCCTCGCTCAAACAATCGCAATTTTTTGGCTACGCTGCACTAAGAAATTCTACGAAATTTATTCAATACGCTACAAAAACAATTAAACTCCCCTCACGCAAGATTCTAACCGGACACTACTGATTTTGGGTTGAAGGATTGAATTTTTTTTCCCATATGGGTTTTAAAATTTTACCACCGTTGAATCCGTGTTGAGACAGTATGACCATTGTGAAAAGAGTTATACAAGAGGTTAAGCAATATATGTGCCAACACAAAAAAGGGTCTTGTTTTGGAGGATGCCTCCATCAAGTAACGCTAAAAAAAGCGTGGGTATGATGAATGTAAGTTCTGCTTGACACACAAGGTCAGCTTCTCTATACTTTTTGGCATAAAAGGCGGGCTCTTAGGGACTGGAAATAAATAAATCATTGGAATTCGCGCTTTGATTTAGGTCAGGTTTAGTCGATCAGATTGAACAAAACCGCAGGCATAGCAGGACTATGTCGAGGATTTTGTGATTGAGGATCGGCTGAAGATGGCCTGAAGCAGGGATGCGAAAACGATGAGTTATTTATTTCCAGTCCCTTACCACATAACAGGAGGTGACAACATGAAAAATGACAGGAGAGAAATAGAAGATAAGGAAAAGAAATGGAAGGAGACTACGCTTAAGGATAGCCTCCAGAGGTTAGGAAGGGAGAAGCCCTATACCCATACATATTCTCCACTGGATCTTAGGGATGACTGGAACTACTTAGATGATCTAGGCTTCCCCGGTGAATACCCATTTACCAGAGCAAGTTTTGCCACTTACAACCCGCCTATGGACAGAGGTATAGACTCCGGCGGTGTAGTCTCCAGTGGTGTTAGGTCAAGAGCAGGAGAGTATAGCGGGTTTGGCAGACCTGAGGATACTAGAGATCTTTGGCGGAGCGAAGGCAGAAGGGGGGCTAATGTAGCATTTGACCTGCCAACCCAGTGCGGTTACGATTCCGATAATCCTCTTGTTCATGGAGAAGTAGGCGGTACTGGTGTGGTGATAGACACCTTAGAAGACTTTGCCACCTTGTACGATGCTTTTGAAGGGGTAGTGACCCTGGATCAGATGGCATCTAACTGGACGATAAATGCTCCTGTTAACATAATTATTGCTATGTATGCTGCTCTTGCGGAGAAGCAAGGAATTCCCGTAGCCAAGCTCAGGGGGACCCCCCAAAATGATATATTGAAGGAAATACTGGGAAGGGGCACCCATATATTTCCGGTGGCTCCATCAATGAGAATGGTAAGAGATACCATTGTCTTCTGTACAAAGTTTATGCCTCTTATGAACACCATCAGCATTGCCGGAGACCATATGAGGCCGGCCGGGGCTCTGACGCAATCGCAGACAATCGCCTTTACCCTTTCCAATGCCATTGCGTATGTCAAACTGGGACTCTCCACAGGGCTAAGTGTGGATGAATTTGTGCCGCGCTTCACATTCCTCGGTCTTGGAGGGGGACCGGATTTTTTCCGTGAGATAGCTATGCAGCGAGCAGGAAGAAGGATGTGGGCAAAGATTATGAAGGAGCGCTTCGGCGCCACAAATCCCAGGACAATGATGTTCCGATGTGCATACTCTGCCAGAGCAGATGCAGACTGGTGTACGCTACAGCGCCCTCTGAATAATTTAGTTCGCAGTGTTATTGGCGGCGTGGCTGGGTGTCTTGCCGGTGGCCAGGCATCTGGAGGCGTACCTTTTGATGAGCCTTTGGGTTTAGGCTGGAGTTATGAGGCACGGCAGCTACGGGACGATGCAACCAGAATAATGAGGTACGAATCACACCTGGAAGAGGTTGTTGATCCACTGGCAGGTTCCTATTATGTGGAATCCTTGACCGATGAGATCGAGGAAGAGGCATGGGAAATCATCAACGAAATCGATTCATTGGGTGGTGCTGTGGAGACCATAAAGAGCGGTTGGTCTCAAAGCTTTTTTGCGCGCCAGGCATGGGAGCATCAAACTAAGATAGAACAACGCAAGATCATAATTGTGGGAGTCAATAAGTTCACTGGTGAAGATGAACTCGAGGTGCTCCCCAAGATGCTTGTGCCTCATCCCTACGACGTCGAGAAGAGGGAAAAGGCAGAAGAACTACAGATTGCCAAATTAAAGAGATTCAAGGCGGAAAGAGACAGTAGCATGGTGAGTTCCGAACTAAAGAAGATAGAGATTGCTGCTAAGAAAGAAGATGAAAATTTGATACCCTACTTCATTGACGCAGTCAAGGCGCAGGTCACATTAGGTGAGATATGTGATGTATTGAGGAATGTTTTTGGGGAGTACCAGGAAGTAAGTATATAGTCATTCCCTTCTGTCCCCTTTCTAGGGCATCCCTAAGTTATTTCCAATTCCCTTATCTAAAAATAATAAAAATCAGATACAATTGCCACTGAATAACAAGAATAAAAGGAATAGGAACCAGGAAAAAAAGTACCCTTGCTTTGACTTTATTTCTGAATATATAGAAATCCTTGCTAAAAAGGAGAATGATAACTGATGCGCATGTAAGAAAATACTTTATAATAAAAAAGAAGAGTGGCCCTCGCTCGAGATAAAAGGCCAACAAAGGATTTATCTCTTTCGCGCCAAGGTTAACCAGATTCAATGTAAATATTGCGTCTATAATGCTTAGCGAAATAATTACCAGGATGATTCCAAGTATCTTTGGGTTATATCTATCAACCCTTTGAGGTTTTTCCCTATCCTTTTTTCTTCTGGGTGCCCCACGTCTTCCTGTTAGCCAGTATTTGCTGAATAATGGAGGTTTTCTTTTCCTTCGATCAATACCAGAACGTATTTCAATCATGTTTATGTTGTTTTCCTTGTATCTCATAAGAAATATACAAAAATAGCAATTGATTGTTTGAAAAATTCATTGTCTATAAAGCGAAGGACCTTTTAAATCCAGTTAAAGTATAGTTTTTTAATATATCAGAAAACCTATAGTTTGTGTTCGTTGCGAAGACCATGCCAAAAAAGAATGTTATGTATTATTCTTAGTTATTTCAAGATGTTGTGTGATTTTAATTATCTGAGAAAAATAAACGTGTGGAAAAAATACTTCTTTTTTGGGGAAATTGATTCCACTTTATGAAAAAGGTTTTCTTCGAAGTTGTTTCGGCCTCGTCCCTTAGCAACTACGGATTTCCATATACAGAAATTATGAAACTCATCTATAGATTTCCATATATTAAATTTCACTGCGTTATCGGTCGGAACCCTCGACGACGTACTACAATGTACGACTTACTCGGTTTCCTCCCTCTGGCCTTGTGAAATTTAATATCTGAAAATCTATACTTTGTCATAAGGTATTCGGTCTTCGTGTAATAGTGGCTTATCTTCTGAAAACCTATACCTTGTAAAGAAGGAGAATTACTATGTTTGAGCGATTACTTGAGCCCATTACAGTGGGATCATTGACTTTAAAAAACAGAATGGTAATGCCGGCGGTTGCTACAAACCTATCTGAGTTTGGAAAGGTATCACAGCGTCTGATAGATTTTTATGTTGCCAGAGCCAAAGGCGGAGTGGGTA
>Ga0209345_10002486_pt1 | contig 20300 bp, 15 predicted proteins | sample Cruoilmetagenom7_FD_187294 | JGI IMG/M metagenome (GOLD analysis project Ga0209345, IMG submission 187294) | Oil polluted marine microbial communities from Coal Oil Point, Santa Barbara, California, USA - Sample 7 (SPAdes) (version 2) | ecosystem: Environmental > Aquatic > Marine > Oil seeps ... | reverse complement strand
GGGCGCGCCGATGCCGGCGGGCACACCCTGCGCCACGACCTCGATCACCGCCCCGACGGAGGAATGCGCCTTGCGTATCCCATCCAGATATTCGGCGTAATGCGCGGCGGCGGCGGCGTCGGGGGTCCAGAACGGGTTGTTCTCAACCTCATCCCAATCGCGCGCATGGGCCATGTGCGGCCCCATCTGAACCAGCCCACCGATGATGCGCAGACCGGGGGCGAGGGTTTTCAGAACCTCCCGCGCGATACCGCCCGCCGCGACCCGTGCGGCGGTTTCGCGCGCGGAACTGCGCCCGCCGCCGCGATAATCGCGGATACCGTATTTCTGCCAATAGGTGATGTCCGCATGCCCGGGGCGGAACGTCTCGGCGATGGTTCCGTAATCCTTGGAACGTTGGTCCGTATTCTCGATCATCAACTGGATCGGCGTGCCTGTGGTCTGCCCCTCGAACACGCCGGACAGGATGCGAACCTCGTCAGCCTCACGCCGCTGGGTCTCGAACTTGGTCTTGCCGGGTTTGCGCTTGTCCAGCCAGTGCTGAAGCATCGCCGCATCGACCGGAACACCGGGGGGGCAGCCGTCCACCGTGGCGCCCAAGGCGGGGCCGTGGCTTTCACCCCAGGTGGTGACACGAAACATATGACCGAAAGAGTTGAGGGACATGTGCGCAAGCTCCTTTACAGCCGTTTACAGCGCCGGGCTGCGGGCGTCCATGCCGGTGCGAATTCACTTTCCAGAAATATCCCCGCCGGAGGCCGCTGCCGCACGTCCGGCATCGGTTACGTCATACAGGCCCCGCCCGACCCTTTCGAACCAGCCATAGTGGTTTGCGCGCATCATCGTCGCGGCCTTGCCCACATCGACCGCCCTGCCCGCGACGGCGGCCTTGCTGGTTCCATGCTCCGACAGATAGAGGGCAAGGCGCAGGCAGCCCTGACGATAGGCGGTCATCACGCCGCCGCCGGGGCGGCCGCCGACCTCCGGATCGCCCTGTCGCAACTGGAACTCGCGCAGCAATCGCCCCTGTCGCCGGGCATTCGGACGCGGGCTATAGGGGCCGGGGTCCAGCCGCACCTCCGCCACGCCGTCCTTCACCACGATCAGACCCAGTCCGAGCCGGCGCAGCAGCCCCCGGATCCGCACGCCGTCCTTGCGCCCGCGCCCCGGCAGGCGCGGAACCGCCAGATAGACCGCTTCGCTCATCGCCATGCGATCGACCCCTTGCAGCAACAATGCCATGGTGAGGCCCGCCTTCATCTCGACGATGACGGGCGGTTCGTCGCCGCGCACGGCCACGATATCACAGGGTCCGATCTCACCCTTTACGGTATAGCCCTGCGCATGCAGCAAGGCCTTGATCGGTGCGTATAGATCGGTTTCAGCCATGCTGCATGGATAGCGTGCATTGCATCGCGCGGGAAACAGGATAAGTCCCGTTCAAGCGAGGAGTTCCAGATGAGCCATTTCACAGCCCGAGAATTGCGCGACGCCTGCGGCGCGTTCGCGACCGGTGTGACCGTGGTAACAACGTCGAGCGCCGAGGGGCCGTTGGGCATCACCGCCAACAGCTTCTCGTCCCTGTCGCTGGATCCTCCGCTGGTGATGTGGGCCCCTGCCCTACGCTCCGCCCGGTTCGAGGCGTTCGTTCAGGCCGAGCGGTTCACGATTCACATCCTGAACGCGGAGCAGATCGACCTCGCCGCAGCATTCGCCGGATCGGGCGACAGGCCGTTCGCGGCGCATGAATGGTCGGATGGCCCCGAGGGGGTTCCCGAGTTTGCGGGCTGCGCCGCGCTGTTCCGCTGCACCCGACACGCGGTGCATCCGGGCGGCGATCACGCCATCGTCGTGGGCCATGTCGACAGCCTGGAACACGATCCGACACCGCATCCGCTGGTGTTTCACGCGGGCCTGTATCCACGGCTGGCTTGATTGTTATGTGAGCCCCTTTGGGGGAGCACCTTGCTTGCCCCCTTCGGGACCATCCGCTAAACCCGCCGCAATCCCCATTTCGGGTTCGAGGACTGATTGATGGCCAAGACCAAGCAGAAGAAGCCCCAGCGCCCCAAGGCCGCCCCGCCGCGCGGATTTCGCGATTATTTCGGCCCCGAGGTCATCCACCGGCAGGAGATGCTGCGCACCATCACCGGCATCTATCATCAATACGGCTTCGACCCGCTGGAATCCTCGGCGGTGGAGACGGTGGAGGCCTTGGGCAAGTTCCTGCCCGATGTGGACCGTCCCAACGAAGGCGTCTTTGCCTGGCAGGACGATGACGAAAGCTGGATGGCCCTGCGCTATGACCTGACCGCGCCGCTTGCGCGCGTCTATGCCCAGCATCGCAACGATCTGCCAACGCCGTACCGGCGCTACGCCGTCGGGCCGGTTTGGCGCAACGAGAAGCCGGGACCGGGCCGGTTCCGCCAGTTCTATCAATGTGACGCCGATACCGTCGGCACCCCCACCGTCGCCGCCGACGCGGAGATTTGCGCCATGCTGGCCGATGTCCTCGAAGGGGTCGGAATCCAGCGCGGCGACTACATCGTCCGGGTGAACAACCGCAAGGTTCTCAACGGTGTGATGGAGGTTGCCGGCCTGTCGGGGGAGGACAAGGCGGTTGAGCGCGGCATCGTCCTGCGCGCCATAGATAAGCTGGACCGCCTGGGTCAGGACGGCGTGCGCGCCCTGCTGGGCGAGGGGCGCAAGGATGCATCCGGCGATTATACCAAGGGCGCCGGTCTGGGCACCGAGCAAACCGACATCGTCATGGGCTTCGTCGGCGCATTGCGCGACAGCAACGCCGCGACCTGCGCCCGCCTCGGCGAATTGGTCGGCGGCTCGACCATCGGGTTGCAGGGTGTGCAGGAGCTGGAGCGCATCGCCGAGATGGTCGAGGCGCAGGGCTACGGCCCTGATCGCGCGCTGATCGACCCCTCCGTCGTGCGTGGTCTGGGCTACTATACCGGCCCGGTTTACGAGGCGGAACTGACCTTCGAAGTGCTCGACGAAAAGGGCCGTCCGCGTCAGTTCGGCTCCGTCGCCGGGGGGGGGCGCTATGACGATCTGGTCAAGCGTTTCACCGGGCAGGAGGTTCCGGCCACCGGCGTCTCCATCGGGGTGGACCGGCTGCTGGCTGCACTCGACAACCGACTGACCCGCGCGGATGAGGTTGCAGGCCCGGTCATCGTCACCGTGATGGACCGCGACCGCATGGCCGATTACCAGTCCATGGTGGCGGAACTGCGCAATGCCGGCATCCGGGCGGAGGTCTATCTGGGCAATCCGAAGAATTTCGGCAACCAGCTCAAATACGCGGACACCCGCAACGCCCCGGTCGCGATTATCGAAGGCGCGCAGGAGAAGGAAAACGGCATTGTGCAGATCAAGGATCTGGCGCTGGGTGCCCGCCTCGCCAAGGAGATCACCTCGAACGAGGAGTGGAAACAGAACGCCGCGCAGTTCGAAGTCAGCCGCGCCGATCTGGTCAGCGAAGTGCGCGAATTGCTCGCACGGGCGAAATGACGGGCCCGTCGGCATGAGCGCCCTGGCCCGTCGCGGCAGCGAATACCGCAGGCTTGTGGACCTGTCCGAAACCCTGCTCGACGGGTTCGAGCAGGCCGGATACGAGCGGATCGACCCGCCGATGCTGCATGACGCCGCGCATGTCGGCCTGGGCGGGCAAACCTTGCTGGACCTGACCTATCTGATGGGCAACGGTCTGGCCCTGCGCTCCGATTTCACGGTGCCCGTCTACCTGCTGCACGCGGAGCGGGGCCGCGATGCCGGCACGCCGCGCTATTGCTATAGCGGCCCGGTGTTCCGCCGCAGCGGCCCCGGTGACGACCGCCCGACGGAGTACATGCAGTTGGGGATCGAGTATTTCGGATCCCTGCGGCGGGAGGCTGCGGACGTACGCATCTTCGCCAACATCCTGTCCGCCCTGCACCGATCCGGCCTGTCCGACGTGCCGGTGATGACTGGCGATGTAGGTCTGTTCCATGCGGTGCTGGACGCGCTCGACATATCCGAACGTATCCGCACCCGCCTGCGCGGTCTGTTCTGGCGGCCCGAACAGTTGCGCGCGCAAATCGAGCGGATGCAATCGCCGGTCCCGCTGCCCGCCGATCTGACCGGTCCCGACATCGAGGCGCAGTTGCGCGACCGTCACGTCATCCAGGGCAAACGCACCCCTGCCGAAGTCGCCGAAATGCTGAGCGCCCGCGCCACTGACACCCTGCCTGCGGAGGCAGCGAACACCTTGCTGGCCTATCTCGACATCGCTTGTCCCATTGGTGAGGTTCCCGAGCGGGTGCGCGCCGTGCTGGGCACGCGGCTGGACGATGCCCTCACCCGGTTCGAGGATCGCCTGCGCGAGCTGCGCCACCGCCTGGGGCCGGAGACGACGACCCTGCCCTTCCGCGCGGATTTCGGACGGCGGCACGAATATTACGACGGTTTTGTGTTCGAGATGACCCATGCGGATCAGATCGTTGCCGCCGGGGGGCGCTATGACCGGCTGGCGCAGAAGGTCAGTGATGCCGACTGGCCTGCCATCGGAGGCATGATCCGTCCGCAAATCCTGCTCTCTGCCCTGGATGAGGTGGCACCATGAGCGCGCTTAAACTCGGCCTGCCGTCCAAGGGGCGCCTGCAACAGGACGCGATCAACTGGTTCGCCAAAGCGGACGTGACCGTCGCGCGCACCGGGTCGGACCGGGAATATGCGGGGCGGGTCACGGGTCTCGACGGAATCGAGCTGGTGCTGCTTTCCGCCAGTGAGATCCCCAGAGAGCTCGCCGCCGGGCGCATTCACCTCGGCGTTACGGGTGAGGATCTGATTCAGGAAAAACTGGCCGACTGGGCCGCGATCACGCCCAAGGTCACGCATATGGGCTTCGGCTTTGCCGATCTGATCATCGCCGTTCCGACAAGCTGGGCCGACGTGACGACCCTGCGCGATCTGGACGATGCCGCAGCACAGTTTCACGCCAATCACGGCCATCGCCTGCGGATCGCCACGAAGTACCACAACCTCGTGCGTGGTTTTCTAAGCCAGCACGGCGTCGCGGATTTCGAGATCGTGGATTCGCAAGGTGCCACCGAGGGCACGATCAAGAACCAGACCGCCGAGGCCATCGCCGACATCACCTCGAGCGGTGCGACCCTGACCGCGAACCACCTGCGCATCCTGACCGATGGGGAGATTCTGAAATCGCAGGCGACCCTGTTCGCCGCCAGAAACGCGCACTGGTCGCAGGCGAACCGCGAAACCTTCGCCACGTTATGTGAACGTCTGAACCTGTCGCCGGACCTCGGTCCCGATCTCTAACGCACGCCCAGTGCGGCGAGGGCGCTGGCCAGTTCGGGTGGCAGTGCCGTTTCATTCAGCCTGTCGGCGCTCAAATCCGCCGGCGCGTCGGTCATGGAAAGATAGCGCCAGCCCTGAAAGGGGCGGCGCGGCACGGCTTCCGTCTTGATGACATCATCATGCAGCACGATACCGCAGCGGCGGATGCCATCCTCGCCGATCACCTCCTCCAGACGCAGGACCCTTTGCCGGGCCAAAACCACACCCTTGAAGACCCAGTAGAGCGAACCGCCCGCCAGCAGCTCCGCCTCGCGCTTGGGCCACATGCGGGTGATGTGGCGATGCTCCGGCGGCTCCCCCCGTGCGGTGCGGATCGCGCGCAGACGTTTTTGCCAGTCGAGAAGGTCGTCGATCCCCTCGGCGCCCACGCACAGCTTGATCAGGTTGACCGGTTCGGTGGACATGTAGGGGTCCTCTCAGGTTTCGCATCGTGATAGGCAATTATCCGATGCCGCATAATGGGACGGATTGCCACCGGTTGACACGTGTTCAACGCACTTCATACTCAACCCGCCCCCCACGAACAGATTGCAGGCCGTACCATGTCCGATTTCGCAGCCCCTATCGCGCAGCAGATTTGGGAGATGAAGTACCGTTTTCAACCGCCCGAAGGCAGCGGGGACGAGACGGTCGCGGATACGTGGCGTCGGATCGCCCGCGCCCTGGCGCAGGATGAGGACGACCCCGCCCATTGGGAGGAACAGTTCTACACCGCGCTCAGCGATTTCAGGTTCCTGCCGGCCGGACGTATCGTGGCGGGCGCGGGAACGCAGCGCAGCGTGACCCTGTTCAACTGCTTCGTCATGGGAACGATCCCGGATTCGCTCAGCGGTATTTTCGAGGCGCTGCGCGAGGCGGCGCTGACCATGCAGCAGGGCGGCGGGATCGGTTACGACTTCTCGACGATCCGCCCCAGGGGCGCGCCGGTCGCTGGCGTCGGGGCCGATGCCTCCGGTCCGCTCAGCTTCATGGACGTCTGGGATTCCATGTGCCGCACGATCATGAGCGCGGGCGCCCGGCGCGGCGCGATGATGGCGACCCTGCGATGCGATCATCCCGATATCGAGGATTTCATCACCGCCAAGCAGGACCCGATGCGGCTGCGCAACTTCAACCTGTCCGTCCTCATCACCGATGCGTTCATGGAGGCGGTGGAGACCGGGCAGACCTGGGACCTGACCTTCGGCGGCACGGTCTATCGCACCGTCAATGCCCGCGATCTGTGGGATCTGATCATGCGGTCCACCTATGATTACGCGGAACCCGGCGTGATCTTCATCGACCGGATCAACCGGCGCAACAACCTGTACTACGCCGAGGAGATCTCGGCCACCAACCCCTGCGGTGAACAGCCCCTGCCCCCCTATGGCGCGTGCCTGCTCGGCTCGATCAATCTCGCCCGTCTGGTCAGCGACCCTTTCACCGATCAGGCGACGCTGGACGATGACACGCTGAGCGATCTGGTGGCGCTGGCCGTACGGATGATGGACAATGTGGTGGATACATCCCGCTTCCCCCTGCCCGAACAGCAGGAGGAGGCGCAGGCCAAACGCCGGATCGGCCTCGGCGTCACCGGTCTGGCCGATGCCCTGCTGATGGTGGGGGAGCGGTATGGATCGAAGGAAGCCGCGCGGCGGACCGAGCAGTGGCTGCACCGGATCGCGCGCGCGGCCTATCTGGCCTCCGCGCATCTGGCGCAGGAGAAGGGCGCCTTTCCCCTGTTCGATCCGGAGGCCTTCCTCGCCTCCGAAACCATGATGGAGATGGACGCCGATGTCAGGCGCGCCGTCAGCAAGCACGGCATCCGCAACGCCTTGCTGACCTCGATCGCGCCCACCGGCACGATCTCCCTCTTCGCGGGCAATGTATCGAGCGGGATCGAACCCGTCTTCGCCTATTCCTACACCCGCAAGGTTCTGCAAAAGGACGGCACCAGGACGGAGGAGGAGGTCGTGGACTACGCCGTGCAACTTTACCGCGACCTGCATGGCGACGGCCCGCTGCCCGATCATTTCGTCAATGCCCAGACCCTCGACCCGATCGAACATGTCCGCATGCAGGCGGCCGCGCAGAAATGGATCGACAGTTCGATCAGCAAGACCATCAACTGCCCCGCCGACATCGACTTCGACGCATTCAAGGATGTCTACCTCGAAGCATGGGGCACCGGCTGCAAGGGCTGCACGACTTATCGACCGAATGACGTCACGGGGAGCGTGCTGAGCCTGACCGAGGCCACGTCACCCCCCGTGGAAACGCCAAAATTCGAAACGCCGATCGACCGGCCCGATGCCGTGGATGGCATGACCTACAAGATCAAATGGCCGAACTCGGAACATGCGATCTACATCACGCTCAACGACGTGATCGTGGATGGGGTACGGCGGCCTCTGGAAATCTTCATCAACTCCAAGAACATGGAGCATTTCGCCTGGACCGTCGCGCTGACCCGCATGATCTCCGCCGTGTTCCGCCGCGGCGGCGATGTCAGCTTCGTGGTGGAGGAGCTGAAGGCCGTCTTCGACCCGCGCGGCGGTGCGTGGATGCAAGGCAAATACGTGCCCTCGATCCTCGCCGCGATCGGAGGCGTGATCGAAAAGCACATGATCTCCATCGGTTTTCTCACCGCCGAAGGTGCCGGGCTCAGCATCGATCCAGTGACAGCCCGCATAAACTCCGCCACCCCCGGCCCCGCCTGCCCCAATTGCGGCGCATTCGAGATGCGGATGCAGGAAGGATGCCTGACCTGCGGAAACTGCGGCTATTCGAAATGCGGCTGAGCCTCCAAGGCGGGAGGTGAAACTGTTTAGCATAGCATAACATGACCATTATGAGGGTTTTTTGTCCTCTCGACACAGATCAAATGGCCACTGCGAGCCTTGCTTGCGGTGTTTTCTCATTTCTTTCAATGGGTTGCCGAAATGGTTGTGAACTGTTCCTCTGAACAACCCCAATTGTCCGCACCGCTGCGCGGGATGCCAGATCCGCGCCTCGGGCGATTGCTCACCCTGCGCCAATCGGCGTGAACACAGACCGGGCTCCGGTCGCGGCTGGATGAAAGTTCAGTGGCAGGTCACTATCTAAAACCCCTTGGAAAGGAGCGGTCGGTATCATCTGGCGACCTGTTGGTGACGGTAAAGCCTCAGAAAAATTCCCTTTCAATGTGCGGGATTTCGATTTTGCATGACGGGACCATCCATCACGAGTTCTGCGGTGACCTCCGTCACATCACCCGGGCCATCGCCTCAGCCTGCTTGAGAACAAGCTTTACTGCATCTGCCTGCAGATCGGGTGGGTATCCATAGCGCCGTAAAATCCTCTTCACGGCAACACGCATCTTGGCTCGGACGTCATCGCGCTGCCACCAATCAACGCCAGAATTCTCGCGAAGGGATTTGACCAACTCGGCGGCGATGACCTTGAGCTGCTCGTTATCCATGACATCAACGGCGCTCTCATTCTGGGCAAGGGCATCATAGAAACTGCGCTCTGCCTCGGACATGTCGTCTTCTGGCTCAGCGCTGAGATCTTTCGCCATGCCGATCAACTCCTGGATTACCTGCAGAGCGTCAATGCTGCGGTTATGATACCGCGCGATCACCTTCGTAAGGCGTTCAGAGAATTTCTGATTCTGCACGACGTTGCCCCGGGTGCGTGCTTTAATCTCGCCATTCAGGAGCTTCTTCAAAGCTTCAACAGCAAGATTCTTGTGCTGCATGCTCTGAATTTCATGCAAGAATTCTTCCGATAGGACGCTGATATCCGGCCGGTCGAACCCACAGGCCTCCAGGATATCCACGACCTCAGTCGAGGCTACAGCCCGATTCAGTAGCTGTTCGATGGCGAAGTCCGGCGAGGAGTTTCTCCCGCGTCCTCCCTTCACATCTAACTTCTGCAGGGCCGCCCGGACCGCAAGGAAGAAGGCGACCTCTTCAGCAGCGACCGATGTCTCAGGGGAGCCGGCTGCAAGCTTGAAGGCCTTGGCGAGTGCCGCAACAACATCATGGAACCGCTTTCCGAAATCCTTATCGGAACTGCTGATTTCCTCACGCGCCTTTCGAAGAACGTGATCTGCCGCAGCAGGCAGGATCTCTATCCGATCTGCGGCCGATCCCCCAAGAACACGCGAATAATCGAACCTGTGGAAAAGTCCTCGAGCGACTTCGAGGGCACTCAGGAATGCGGCTACGGCTTCACGTTCATCAACACCGGTTTGAGCCTGATCCCCTTGGGAATAATGCGCCAATGCTTTCTTCAAATCCGCGGCAAGACCGATGTAGTCGACAACCAGACCTGCCGGTTTCCCGGCGAAGACCCGATTGACGCGTGCAATTGCCTGCATCAGGCCATGACCCTTCATAGGCTTATCGACATACAGTGTATGCATGCACGGCGCATCAAACCCGGTCAGCCACATGTCCCTGACGATGACGAGATGTAAGGGGTCAGAGGTATCCTTATAGCGCTTCCTCAGGGCCTCAAGCTTCGTCTTGCTCCGGATGTGCCTTTGGAAAGCTTGTGGGTCAGTAGCGTTACCGGTCATCACGACCTTCACCGCACCAGTTTCGTCCGTGTCAGAGTGCCAATCGGGGCGCGCAGCAATGATCCGGTCGTAGACATCGACGCAAATTCGGCGGCTCATGCACACGATCATGGCTTTTCCATCAATCGCTTCGAGCCGGGCACCGAAATGCACGAGAATATCGGCAACGACGGCATCGAGACGCGGTCCCGCGCCGACGAGTTTTTCAATCTGAGACCATTTTTTCGCGGTCGCAGTCGCCTCATCATCCTCGAGAGTCTCAGTTGCCTCGTCAAACTCCTCATCCAGGACTTCGCGTACGTCCTCGGCGACTTCTACCCGTGCGACGCGCCCCTCGTAGTAGATCGGCACGGTCGCGCCATCTTCGACTGCCTGGGCGATGTCATAGACATCGATGTAATCCCCGAAAACGGAACGCGTATTAGCCCCAACGAGGTCTACCGGTGTCCCGGTGAACGCAACATAGACCGCGTTCGGCAACGCTGAGCGGAGGTGATGCGCGAGCCCATGGCGCACATCTCCGGTCGCCTGGTCCATCTTGGCATCGAAGCCGTATTGTGTCCTGTGCGCCTCATCGACCATCACGATGACATTGGATCTATCGGTCAGCTGCGGGAAACCCTCGCCTCGCTCAGGGCGAAATTTCTGAACCGTGGAGAAGATAATCCCTCCAACTTGGCGATTGAGCAGCGTCTTGAGATCGCCGATGCTATCCGCCTGTACTGGGTCTTCACCAAGAAGATCCCGGCAGCGACCGAATGTCGTGAAAAGCTGATTGTCGAGGTCGTTGCGATCCGTTAGCACGAGAACAGTAGGGTTCTCTAGTTCCTTGAGATGCATCGCCCTGCCCGCAAGGAAGGTCATCAGTAGGGATTTTCCGGATCCCTGAGTGTGCCAGATGACACCGCCCTTGCCATCATCGCCACGCGCGCTGAGGATTGACGTCATCGCCTTCCTGACGGCATGGAATTGATGATACCCGGCTGCCTTCTTGACCGGGCCCTTTCCATCATCCTCGAAGACAACGAACCACCGCAGCAAATCCAGCAGAACCGCCCGGTTCAGCAGTCCTTCCGTAAGAGTATTGAGCGCAAGCCCCTCACGCTCGGAGAGGATTTTCTCGCCATCAATGGTCCTCCACCGCATGTAGCGATCGAGGCCCGCAGACAATGTGCCATAGCGGGCATTCAGCCCGTCCGAGATGACTGATATGAGCGAAGTCCGGAACAGGTTCGGGATATCGCTTTTGTAGGTTTCGATCTGATTGAAGGCCGCCTCGATATCCGCGCCCTCGGTTCCCTTCAATTCCACCACCACCAGCGGCAGGCCATTCAGGTAAATGACGAGGTCAGGGATTCTGGGGTTCCGGCCGACCATGTCGACCTGATTGAAAGCATGCCACGCATTTTCAGTGTCGTCCCAATCCACCAAGCGAACGCGGTCGTTCCGCTCCTCGCCCTGGCTAAAATAGGTGATCGGAACCCCTTTGATCATCAGCCCATGGAGGCGGCGGTTTTCGGCGATCAGGTCACCGACAAACACCTCATCGGTCACACGCGCTGTGACCTCCTGAACCGCACCGTCGGGAAGATCCGGGTTGAGCCGTCGGACGGCCTTGTCCAGAACCTTCCTCAGCACGGCGTCGTGGAAACTTCGGCGCTCAGGATCCCGCTTCTCGGGAGATATTTCGGCGCCTGAGGCAGCGGCATAGCCCAGCCCTGCCAGCTTCTCCATCATCCAATCTTCCAGGTCGGACTCAGAGTTCCAGGCCATCAATCGCTGCCCCCTGGCTTCATTCGGCTTGCAAGCGCGCGCACAGGTTCGGTGAATGCCTTTTCCATCTTCCGGTAGTGCTCCACCAGCCAGGCGGTCATTTCAGGCCAGTTCTCCTTGCTATAGCCTTGGACTGGCGTCTTGCAGACCACCATGCTGACCTTCTTATCGTCCATGCGCCGCCACTCCAAAGGCTCCCCCACGGCACTGTCGTAGCGACCTTTATCTTCAGCCAGCTGGTCGAAGAGCCATTTATTTTCTTCTCGATCAGAACGGTTCAATTGGAATTCCACGCGGACTTCGTGACGCAGGAAGATGAGCGTAAGGGTACAACCTGACACGCCGATACTGGAATTGACCCAGTGATCCTTAGACGGCGTGATGTTCTGCCACCGCTCCAGTCCGGCTCCTCTGAGCGCCTCGAGTGCCAGTTCCCAGAACTCAATGCGCATCTGGTGGCTCCAGCGCTGAGCACCCTTGGCATTCTTCTCCTCGGTGTCCTTCTCGGCCATTCGGATCATATAATCGGCCGCCTCGGGCGTAGGGATGACCTGCTGAATGTCGATGAACATTTCTTCGGCGAATTTGTAGGGCACCACCTTGATGCAGCGCGCGTCGATCTGGTGATCGCGCAGCCACAGCACAGTTGCTGTTACCTCGCGCCGGAAATTCGCCGCGATGAATACGATCCTTTGGTTTGTGCCATCGTTCAAAACGACCTGATCGAGAGCGTCCTCACCCAGGAACTCGCAGATGGTGCTGGCCGCATCCCCAGTGCCGTACCGGTCCAGATATTTCTGGAAGATCCCGACAATCTCGGCCTTCTTGAGGCTGGAGCAGTAGGCGGCGTATTTCAGGGCCTGCCAAACGACATCGCGACCGGAATCGTCCAGCTTGTTCTCGATGACCACCAACTGCCCGCTCTTGTCCAGCGCCAGCAGGTCGAGCCGTTCACGGGTGCCGTCGAACCCGTCAAACTCCTTCTGGATGATCAGCAGACCTTCCTCGCCCTCGCTCATCGCCTCACAGAGCGCATCGGGCATGGTGGCCAGCCATACCTGGAGATGCTCCCGCTCCCGGAACCCGACTTCGGAGAAGCTGGTGCGCTCAAGCTTGCGCAGGCGGTTGGCGGAACGGTCAATCTGGAACATTAAGGTGCTACCTGTGTTTGCTGACGCCAGACCCTATCCAGTGCCTCGAAAATCATGGTCAAGCTTTCACGAAGGGCTACGAAATCCACCCAAATTTCGGGATCATTGAGCGGCGCGTTGCCAAAGCTGACCTTTGCGCCGTCGCGGTAGCGAAACGCCATCGATTGGGGATCCAACATCGCGAATTGATGCAAGAAACTTGTAAGCGCTGCTGTGTGGTCCGTGTTGGCGTATACTTGGTCCCATCGGACACGTAATACGTCGACAAGGTAGTCGATATGATGACGCGTAGACGCCTTCTTATCCCGACGAGTTTCCCAATCGGGCACAAGCCCTTTCAGGTATAACTCCAACGTATGGCGCGCCATGTACAAGGCAGGAAACGCGGCCTCTGGGTCGTCGAGGTTTTCGAGCCCGTAATCTATACTTCGCAAGGTCATTTGGGCGTAACACGCAGCCAAGGCGCGTGGGTCCGCAGTTTCGGTGCGGCCATGATTTACCAGTAGAAATCCCGGGAATTGTTCCTCAGATCCATCATGGTCCTGAAACACGCGCCCAAAGGGGAGTTCATCACTCATGCGACCTCCTCGATCTGTTTCTTGGCCTCGCGGATGCGAAGTTCTCCGGACATGAGGCGGGGGAGAAGGGTGTCGCGGAGAGTGGCGAGGGTTCTGGATTCTTGAATACCGATGACCATCTTTTCCGTCATAGGCCGGACTAAGTCCGAAAATGATTTGGCAATTTCACCGGAAGGAACCGCGACATCGTAGCGCGACATGTCTTTCCAATTGGAACGGGGCATCCGCGTTCCTGACGACGAGGCGTTGGCGTGATCTACAAATGACTTCGAAGAAATTATAGCAAGCACAAGTTCTCGCCATTCATCAGTTTTGGCATCGATCACCAAAATATCTGTGGAGCAGATACCGTCAGTCGGAACGACGCCGACCTTGTGAAAATATGGTCGAAGCTTGCCAAAAAGGAATTGCCCTTTCTTCATCGCTGATTTCGCGCTCCCAACCTGGCCAGCACCACCCCATTCGGACAATGCAATCGAACGGCGCGGCATATGTTCAAGGCCGATGTATGGGGTGTCTGCGTCGATTTTGTCAGGCTTGACCTGCTGACGAACGTTCTTTGCAATGTCCCCAAGGCATCCTGCCTCCCACCCCTTGGGCAGGCCGTCGGGGCCGAAGCTGTCGGGGAAAAGAGCGGCGGTGGTGGGGTCCATGTGGGCGGGGGAAAGGCCTGCGGCGCGGGCGTGGACGGGGTCGAAATCCACGAACCAGGACCGATAGAGCGCCCGCGCCATCTCCTCCAACGTCGCGCTCATCCGGCGGTTCAGCTCGATCTTGTCGTCGAGAGCGCCAAGAGTTGAAGCTATATCTTGTTGCTCAGAGATCAAATAATTCGGGATTTCAAACCGAGAAATCTCACCCAAGTTCAGATTCGGTTGAGCCGACTGCGCTACTCCGGCCAAAGAATTTGCAACAAAACTTGGGTTCCGTAGATAGTACTGTACGAATTCAGGGTTTGCTTTTTGGGGGTCCACTCGAATGAGTGCAACAGCTTGGTTAGTGTTGGCAGGCAAGATATGTTTTTTAGCCATGCCAACCTTTCCCAGATTAGCTCCCGCGATAGACATCAGGATATCTCGTTCTTGCAAGATGGAGCGCTTCAATTTTTGGTGGGTCGCCTCGGAAATACAGACGAACTTGGTTTCATCTACTCCACCAGAATAGCTAAGGCTTTCCGATTTCACATAGTTCACTCCGCTATCTGAAAAACCGCCAAGCTTGGCATTTGGCGTAGTGCCCTTCGTGATCAGGGAACAAACATCACCCAATGGCAAGAAATCACTCAAACCAGCCCCTCCAGCCGCGCCTCAATCACCGTCTCCAGCCGCCGCCCCTCGGCAAACTGCCCCTTCAACTCTGCCGTCAGCCGCTCGAATTTTTCCTCGAAGGGCTCGGCGTCGTCCTCTGTCGCACCTGCGCCGACATAGCGGCCCGGGGTCAGGACAAAGTTGTGTTTGGTGATCTCCTCCAGCGACGCGGCCTTGCAGAACCCCGGCTCGTCTTCATAGGTGCCTGCGTCCGGCTCCCCCCGCCATGCGTGATAGGCGGCGGCAATACGCGCGATCTCTTCCTGCGACAATTCCTTTTGCTTTCGCGAGCCTGCCACCAGCGCGCCCATCTTGCGCGCGTCGATAAACAGCACCTCACCGCGCCGGTCGCGCAGCTTGGCGTCCTTGGCGATGCCGTTCGATTTGTCCTTCGCCAGGATCCAGATGCAGGCCGGGATCTGCGTACCGTAGAAGAGCTGCCCCGGCAGGGCGATCATGGCGTCCACCGCCTCGGCCTCGACCATGGCGCGGCGGATGTCGCCCTCGCCGCCTGACATCGACGACATGGAGCCGTTGGCCATTACCACGCCCGCAATGCCGGTGCTGCCCAGCTTGTCGTAGATATGCTGCATCCAGGCAAAGTTTGCGTTGCCAACCGGGGGTGTGCCGAATGTCCAGCGCCGATCCTCGGCCAGAATGCCGCCGCCCCAGTCCGAGATGTTGAAGGGCGGATTTGCCATGGCAAAGTCGAATTTCTCATCCGGGAAAGCATCGCGCAGCAGAGTGCCCTGATCGTTCCATTCGATGCGCGCCACGATGCCACGAATGGCAAGGTTCATGCGGGCCAGACCATAGGTTGTGTGGTTGAGTTCCTGCCCGTAGATCGCCAGATCCTCGCGCCGCCCTGCATGGTGGTCGAGAAAGCGTTCGGAATGCACCATAAAAGAGCCGGAGCCGCAGCAAGGCTCATACATGCGGCCCTTCATCGGTTCGATCATGTCGACGATCAGTTCGACCACGGGTTTGGGCGTGTGGAAGTCGCCGCCGCGCTTGCCCTCGTTGCTGGCGAATTCGGAGATGAAGTATTCATAGATCCGGCCGATCAGATCGAAATCCTTGCGGGTGCCTGCGAACTCGATGTTCGAGAACAGATCGATCAGGCCGGTGACAACATGGCTCCCCAGGGCCTCACGCCCGAAGACCTTTGGCAGCGCGCCCTTCAGCTGATCGTTGTCGGCCTCGATGGCGCGCATGGCGTCATCCACCTTGACGCCGATCTTGGGATCTTTGGATTGTGCCGAAAGCGTCTTCCACCGCGCGGCTTCCGGGACCCAGAAGATGCCATCCGCCATGTATTCATCGACATCCTCGGCGACGTCCTGCCCCTCGGGCAGAAGTTCGTCATACTTGCGCTGGAAGGCGATTGAGATGTAGCGCAGGAAGAGCAGCCCCAGGGCCACGTGCTTGTATTCGCCGGGGTCCATCGACCCGCGCATCTTGTCTGCCGCCGCGAAGAGCGTCTTTTCGATGGTCATCTGCCGTCCCTTTTCTGGCGCTGACTCGCCAGTTGGTTGTTTTTCTTTGGGCTTTTATCCATCGGATTTCGGTATGGATCAATTGCGAGGATCGATCTTTTGGAACTTTGCGCCATCCAGTTGCCCATTGATCCAAGTTTTGCATCAAAGATTTTTTCCCTACGTGAAACGTAACCATCTTCTCCTTGCCATCCCGTGAGGATGGTAGCGCAAGGTAAGGGTATTACCGACGCTTACCATTATCCAAGGGGAGCCCACATGGCCCAGAAGACCAACCCGAACACATCTTGGACAAGCGCATCTGCGAAGCCGTCAAGGAACTCGGGTCAAAGGGGGAGAGCGTCACAAGTGCGAGTGTGAGGGCGATCACCGGTGGTTCATTCCGTACATCACGCCTGTACTGAAGCGGGTCAAAACCGAACTGGAAGAGAAATTACGCGCTGATCGCGCCGTCCCAGGGATGCCAGAGGATGTTCTGGACGCAGCCACCGAGTTGTGGACGCTGGGATGGAACAAGGCTGACGAAATCGCGGCAGCAGAGCGCCGGGGGCACGCCACTGAAGAAGACAACGTCAAGGCTGATCTGGAAGAGGTGGTGGCGATCGTGGAGGACGAGCGCGACCAGGCGCGCCCAGGACTCCGAAGCAGAGCTCGATGAGACCCGGAAAACCCTGCGCGATGCGGAACTCACGATCGCCGAATTGCGGGGCAGGCTCGCTGGGCGCCTGGATCAGGAAAAGGCCTCTGATGCGCCCAAGGGACGCCGGAAGACGGTCAAGCAGGGCTCGAAGCCAGAAACTGACGAAGATGATGATCAACCGGACATGTTTCCCGACAGCCACAAGACGCCAGATGACCCGGAACCAATCGCCGCCGAGTGAAAAATCGACCACTCTCTCGAATTGGCGTGGATGACGTCTGGTGCCCGCCAGATGACATCTCCGAGACTCGCTCTCGGAACCTATTCAGAAACCAAGAGAACCGCCGCAATGCTAATGCAGCGACCATTTTTCAAGAACACCCTAATTTTCAAGAACACCCTAAAATTATAGTTTCCGAAGATTTTCGCTCAAAAGGGCCAAGAACACCTTGAAGGTAAAGTTCTCCCTATCAGCAATGGATGCGTATGCGGCGGCTGATAGGGAGACATTTAGCGAGGCCTGCAATACCAAACAATCTCCATCATTGAAATTGTATGAATTTGGTGCATTTACGCCACAGTGCAAATGTTGAAACCCATGTTATCGAAAAGCTTTTCTTGATACCGTCCCGAGGGTCATCCATCTTTTACCCCATGAACAACACAGTACATCATATCGCTTCCCGTCTCATACGGACCGCCTAACAAGGCAACCTTGGCGCAAGTCTTTGCGCCGGATCCGTAAGAAGCGTGCGAAAGCGATCAACGTGTTTTTCTCCAATCCCCATCCTCTTGGCTCTGTCCGAGCGACTCTCGTGCGTTGCGTCGCAGAACGCCTCAAGTTGCCTCGCGAATCTATGGGTTTTCAAAGCCAGATTCGGTCGCTTCAGGGAGGCCCAACTTTGAAAAATAATCTCCGATTCAAAAAGTCGGGTTTATCTTCGCATGTGTGGGGGCGGTTAAAACTGGGGGAGGTTACACTGGATTTGGTGACGCTAACTTTGCCCGACACCAGTCAGGCGGGTTTCACGCTTGTGAAAAACAAACTCGTCGATCTTTTCGAAGTATCTGATTTCAAAAAGAAAAAAGTTTTCTCGAACTGAAATCTTAGCTAACGTTAAGACAGCTCGACGATAAATAAATTTAACCGAAAGGAAGCAGGATGACCTGACTCAAAAATGAAAATCGCGACCTGCGCCAACAGACCGCGACTTAATACGAAAGACCGAAGTCTCTCGATACTTCATCTGAAATGTACTACCTTCGGCGGGCCGTTTCAAGGACATCGGTTTTTCAACACATGACAGATCCCACCCAACTCATCTTCGGATGTGAATGGGAGAGCTTTGCCTACAACAGCTTCACGAAGGCCACCTGCGCCCTCTGAAAAGCTGGTGGGACAGCTATCGGGATCGACCGCCCTCCGATTGCCCGGTGGAGCGTTCCCATTGATGTTCGAAAGAAAGAGACGAATATGACCTATCACTTTCAGCCCAGCGGTATCCGCCTTCCCGAATTCAGCCGTGGCAACCGCAAGACGCAGGTGGGTTCCACCAAGCACTTCACCGGCGGCCTCGTCCTTGGCAACCGCGAAGGCGTGCGTCTTGGCACAGAGAGCCATCTTGAGGCCAATGCCGCACTGCTGCTCAACTATCGCCCGACAACGCTCGACCTCGTCGAACAGGTCCAGTTTGCTTGGTACGACGAGCATGGCGAGTTTTCCAATCATTTCATCGACCTTGTTGCCACCCGCGTTGATGGTTCTGTGATCGGTTATGCGGTTCGCCCGATGTACAGGGTCAGTCATGCTTATGAATGCAAGCTCGCCCGTATCAAAGAGCAGGCCATTGCTCAGTGCTTTCTAGACGATTTCCGCCTGTTCACCGAAGAGGACGTCTGTCCAGTCGAGCTGCACAACGCAAAGCTGTTTCATTCGGTGCGCCGCCCGGATGACCTTGCGGATCCTGTCGTTCAAGACGTGTCGCGCAATGTACACGGCATCACCACGGTCAGCGAACTCGTGAAGCAAACACACCTGGAGGGTATGGGGTTTCGCGCTGTCGTTCGCCTGATCCGGTCTGGCCAGCTGCAGATGGTGCGCTTTGAACACATCGCCCACGGCACAGAAGTCTTCCGGTCGCACGTGATCTGATCTTCCCCCTAAGAGATCGGCCGACCGCAAGCATCTAGGTGCGGCCGATCTTCAATTCTCTTTTTCTGCTTTCGCCTAGGTGTTCAGTCCCGGCATCTGGTGGATCGGATTTAAGATGAATCGATCTGGCTCTGAAGTCCAGATCTTGCAGATGTATTCGTAAAGCGTGAGGCCGCTGAGGGTCTTGAGCCTGCGGGCGAAGTTATAGGCGGCCATGAAGTCGGCGAGGTGTGTTCGCAACTGATCGTGGTTGTCGTAATGGTATCGCTTCACTGTCGCCTCCTTGATGGTGCGGTTCATCCGCTCGACCTGGCCATTGGTCCACGGGTGATTTGGCTTGGTTAGGCGGTGCTCAATCCCATTTGCCTCGCAGATCATGTCGAACCGCATCTGCCGCGAATATGCAGTGTTCCGATTGCGGGGCTGTTGGGCGAACTGGATACCATTGTCAGTGAGGATCGTATGGATGCGATAAGGGACAGCCTTGCGCAGACGTTCGAGGAATTCCCACGCTGTCTTGCGATCTGCCTTTTCCACGAGTTGGGTGACTGCAAACTTGCTGGTCCGGTCTATGCCAACAAAGAGATATAGCTTTCCCTCCGCCGTCTGGACTTCAGCTATATCGACATGGAAATATCCAATTGGATAGCGTTTGAACTTCTGCCGCTTAGGCTTGTCGCCCTCAACATCCGGTAAGCGTGAGATGCCATGCCGCTGAAGGCACCGATGCAGAGCTGACCGTGAAAGATGCGGAATCGACGGCTGGAGAGCGTAGAGGCAATCATCCATCGGCAGCAGCGTGTGCCGCCTGAATGCAACGATCATTGCCTCCTCCGCTTCTGTGAGAACAGTTGAGCGCGGCTTTTTCGGACCGGTTTTCAGATCTTCCACAGTCGAACGCTTGCGCCACTTGGCAACGGTCTTGGGATTGATACCCAATTCCTTGCTCAGCTGCGCGAGCGAAGCTTGCGATCGCTGTATTGCAGCTCTGACGACGTGCGTGGTCGTGGCGCTCCCATGACGAACTTGTCCCATAATGCTTCCTTCCATTCCTGAGAAAGGATCGCACCATCAAACCGTGGGATCAAACACCTAGGGTCTGTCCCCATAATCAGGCTTCCCCATTCGTTTGTCGCGTGATTCAGTATCTCCGACAGAGGAGGTTGTGATGCGGCGACATGAACTGAGCGATGAGGAATGGGCGGTTATCCAGCCGTTGCTTCCGACGAAAGTGCGGGGTGTGAAGCGAGTGGATGATCGCCGTGTGATCAACGGCATCCTTTGGCGTTT
>Ga0209345_10002485_pt1 | contig 20301 bp, 9 predicted proteins | sample Cruoilmetagenom7_FD_187294 | JGI IMG/M metagenome (GOLD analysis project Ga0209345, IMG submission 187294) | Oil polluted marine microbial communities from Coal Oil Point, Santa Barbara, California, USA - Sample 7 (SPAdes) (version 2) | ecosystem: Environmental > Aquatic > Marine > Oil seeps ... | reverse complement strand
CAGCTTAGAGAGGAGCATGATTACGACAGTTACATTAAACAACTTATCAGACAGGTTTTACTAACCAATTTAGGTGAACGAATTAACCGTCCTGATTTTGGTTGCAACATAAAAAGTATGGTTTTTGATTTAAATAACCCGGCGACGTCATCATTTGGAAAAACCATTGTTTATCAGGCCTTAACTCAGTGGTTATCAGGTTATATTAAAACGGAAGCAATAGAAGTTCTGTCAGAAGAGTCAACGCTCTATGTGAGTGTCGAATATACCGTTATTGCAAATGGCGAGAAACGATTTTTAAATGTGGAGCTTAGCATCTAATGTCTAATCAGGATCGAAAAACAGCATTGTGTGCTCAACCGATACCCGCTCAATTGACGGGGATCGACTTTGTTCAAATAAAGGACAAAGATATTCAAACCACATTACAGGTGTTTTTTATCGTAGAGCCTGATGATTTAAGCGCCCCACTGGTTGATGGTGGAGCCTTACCCGTAGCATTAACAGCAGCGGAACGAGATGCTATAGAAATATACTCTCAGAGTAGCGGCCAACACATTCAAGTTACCAGTGCTAACTGGATCGAAAAAGACAGCTGCACCACAGATTCAGGTGCAGACACTCGAATCATTTTAGAAATTAATGTCCCTGAACCGGGTGGTTTTGAATTATATGAGCTAACTTTACATTTTGAGCAACTGGATCGGTTTTTCAATTCGAGCATCTTTAGTTTTAAGCAAGCATGTCCGACAGGTTTGGACTGCGGCAAAGAAACTGAATGTCCAATTGAAGGAAAAAAAGATGTCAACGTGGATTACCTTGCTCGAGATTTTTGGAGTTATAGAAGTGCTTTAATTGATTTTGCATCCCAATATTACCCAGAGTGGGAAGAAAAAATTGAAGCCGATCAAGCTATGATGATTTTAGAAGTCATGGCTGCGCTCGGTGATGAGTTTGCTTATACCCAAGACCGTTATGCGCTGGAAGCTTATCTTTCCACAGCCACTCAGACTCAAAACGTTATTAATCATGCAAAACTTGTAGATTACGAAGTTGGCCGTGGCCAATCAGCGGTTACTACACTGATTGTTGGTGCTACCGGATTACCACAATACACTCGAATACGTGACGATAGTTCCAGCGTAGAGCCTGACACCGTCTATGCTCTTAAAGAAAGCATTGGAGCAATTCCATTTCAATTGATTGAAAAAAACTGGCTTCATCCTCGTTGGAATCAAGCGCAAGTGCATATGCCTGATGCAGGCGAACCATGTCTTGAGATTGGAGCTACCGAGGCTTATCTCAAGTTAAGCCCTCCAGTGGACAGTGAACTGCCTCCTGACGTTGCTTTCAGTTCCGCAGAAAATTTCTGGTTGGGTAGACGCATGATCCTTCGTTCAGGAGTAGGCATTCCTGATGAACCTAAGCGTTCTTGGATGGTTGTCATCACAGAAGTCGAACCCTATGAAGACCCATTGATCTTAGATCCGGATACGGGCTTGCCTACAGTGTTGACGCGTGTTGCCTGGTCAAAAGAACATGCATTACCGTTCCAGATGCCTTATTCCAGTGCTTATGCTTACTTGAATTGCGTTGATGCAATAGCAGGCGAAACAGTAAAAGAATACTTTCGTATTGGCTCCACACAAACGATTACTGAAAAATACACTTCAAGTCTTAATGATTTCGAGCTCGCCCAACTTGCTGATTTGCCGCCAGCTGTTGAGCGATTAGGTGCTTGTGTTGAAAGTCGAGGCCTCATACTACGATACGGCTTAGTCGATAGTATTAGTGAGGGTATTGCCTGGTCAGCCGCCCAGCAAGGGCAGATCAGTGAGCCATTGATTAGCATAACTGAAGTTGAGCCTGACGCATCAAATCCAGAGAGACTACAATACCAACCCTTCCCGGGCAGTTTAAATTGGCAATATGTAAATTCAGTTCTTAACGCCCATAGTGAAAGCGCGATTTACACGGTAGAGCATGGTTACTGGGGAGAGGTCAAACGATATCAAAAACCATCGGGTGATGTGGTTCATTATGATTATGTCAGTAACGAAGGTTTTAGTGTGCGTTTTGGCGATGGAACTTTCGGAAGGCTACCTAACGAAGGCGCTATTTTACAGGTTACTTATCTAACGGCGCCGGGAACCAATGCAAATTTATCCAGCGATACCATAACATTGCTGGCATCGCCTACCGATAACTCTATCAGCTTGGATTATGCTGAATGGGTAACCAATCCATTTAGCATTAATTCAGCAACAGAGGCAGAAAGCATTGAGTCAATAAAAGACAATGCGCCGGAAGCGTATCAGCACCTACCTTTAAGGGCCGTCAAGTTAGAAGACTATCAAGAAATTTTAGAACGTGATGAAAGAGTACAGCAGTCTAGAGCGAGCAGTCGCTGGACGGGGAGTTGGACTACTGACTTTATCTCGGTTGACCCTATGGACACAACATTCATGAGTCAAGAGTTAAGAAATGGTATCAAGGACACTCTTGATTGTATTCGTCAAGCCGGTCGCTCGGTGTGTCATAAAGCTGCAATTTATTTGCCAATCGATCTCAAGGTGGAAGTGTGCACTAAAAGTGATTTCCAAAATGCCAAAGTTATTCGTTCGATACAGTCTGCATTGACAGATCGAAATAACGTTAATGCTTTTTTTCACCCTAATAATTTTTCATTTGGCGACCCACTGATTCGATCAAAACTTGAAGCAGCTATCCAGTCAGTTGATGGGGTTAAAGGAATCGAGAACATACAAATACGCAAAAAAGGTGAGAGTAGTTTCAAAAACTTTGATGCTTCTTTGCATGTGGCTGCACATGAAATTATCCAGATTACTAATAATCCTGAACATCCCGAAACAGGGCATGTCTCAATTAATGCTCATGGAGGTGGCTGATGGCAACATGTCCTTGTGATAACCATTTAATAAATGACTGCCTCAATATTTCACCAGGCCTTGAAGATTTGCCGCGTCAATATATGACCTTCAATGATTATCGAGGAGCCATGCTAACTGATATCGCTAGTCAGCCTGCATTAAATGGATGGTCCGGTGAGGTTGAGCATGACCTTGGTGTCATGCTATTTGATATGTGGTCATACGTATTGGATGTAACGCAATTTTATGACGAAAAAATTGCTGAAGAATCTTATATAAGAACAGCAAAAAGGGCAGTGTCAACGAATAGAATCGTTGAACTGCTTGGTTATAAGAGAAAACCTGCGCTAAGTGCAAAAGTTAATTTGTCAGTCGAAATAGATGGACATGACAAAGTAACACTGAGCTCAGGAGTGCGTTTTCGTTCCGAAGCTTTTGACGACCAACCTCCACAAGTTTTTGAATTAATCTCTGATGCAGAAGTTAGCCCACAGTTTAACAAGTGGCAGCTAGTTGATATTCCAGATTCAAAATTTCCGGGTAGGATTTTAGTCAAGCCTAAAGGATCCGGTGTGCCTCGAAGTGGCATTCTAACCATTGTAGATTCTTCAGAAGAAGAGGTATGGGGCGGCTATATTGATTCAATTGAAGCCTACACGGCTGCAGATAGCACTAAATACCAAGAAGTAACCTTAGTGCCCGATATTAGTAGTAGCTTGATCGATAAAGACGTTTCTAATTTACGCATGTCCCTTATGGGGCTAACGGCTCATCAGTCGCCTTATAATGATTCAATCTCAGGTTATAAAATATATTTAGATGGTGTTTATCCACAGTTAATAAAAGATCAACCTGCAGTTTTCGAAATCAATGGTCAGCTATACCCATTCCTGATTAGCAGTGTAACTAAGGTTAATGTGGCTACTGGTATAGATGATATAGAAGTTCCTGTCACTCAAATTGGTTTCCCATCTTCTTTATATTCAGAGGTGAATAATGCAACTGGGTTAAGACTTCACTCTAATCCAATTTCAGTTGGTAAGCTTACGGGGCTAAATAAATCACGTCTGAAACTCAGCGACCTGGAACCTGGAGCATCACTCAAAAAGCCAGCAATAGAGATGGTTGATAACTCTTTGTCGGCACAATTTATGTTAATAGGGCAGAGTAAACTGGGCAAAGAGCTTTCAGGAACAGTCAGTCGCGATGATTTCAATAATTATCACTTTAGTGCAGGGATGGATACTACTGACTTTGAACATCCCTTAAAAGTTCCGGTTTCACTTAGAGGAAACATTATTACCGTTTATCGCGGTGAAAGTGTTAAGCAAGAAGTTTTGGGATCTACCGACTCCGGGACTGCCAGTAATCGGTTTAAATTCAAAAAACAACCGTTGAGCTGGATTGAAGACAGCAGCAATGAATTAGGAGCCAGACCATTACTTGATCTATATGTCAATGGCGTACTCTGGAAGCGAGTAGACTCTCTTTTTACAGCCAAGCCTAACGACCGAGTGTATATCATAGAAACGGATGAAAATGGAGACTCATGGATCAGGTTTGGGGATGGTATTCGTGGAGAAAGACCTGCATCTGGAGTCAACAATATTGTCGCGGACTATTATTATGGTGCAGGCGAATCGAAACCACCAGCCGGAAGCATCCATTCAATAGCAAAAGGAGCAAAGGGACTTAAAGCTGTGTATGGAGCCACTCGAGCTAAGGGAGGGCGCGATATTGAGAGTCCAGAAAGTATCAAAGCTCATGCCTCCTCTTCGGTTTTAACTTTGGGGCGCGCCGTTTCTATTCAGGATTTTGATGCGCTCACTAGAAGCTACACCGGTGTGCTTGGCGTAAGTTCAGGTTGGGCATGGGATCCTAGTAAACAAAGAGCCGTTGTTAAAATATGGATCATCGATGAAGGTGACATTGATTACCAGACATTACAAAACTGGTTAAGATCCATGTCTGCTCCCAACACTCCTATAGTTGTCGCAGCAGCAACACCTCTTGTTCGTGACCTGACAATTAACATTTCATACAGCTCGAAGGTTCCTAAAGAGACAACCCATCAAGCAATCATTCAGTTATTGCAAGATAACGAAAATGGTCTTTTATCCAAGAAACACATTGGCATACACAAGGTTTTATATCGCTCGGAACTGGTTAAGCATTTACAAGAACTAGAAGGCGTTGATGCTGTAACCAGTGTGCGCTTTGACGGTAGTGAAATGGAGTGGGCCATACAAGCCCCTGCTGGTCATTACTTTAACTTCTTAGATTCAACTACGGTGAATTAAATGGCAGGGATGAATAGCACAGCAGGAAAAATAGCCAATGATGGATTTGAAGCCTTCTACGCTGAAAAAATCTGGTCATTAATTCCGTCTATTTATAAGGATGAAGATTTTTACGCTAGTAACCCCCACCAATTACGAGCTTTTGTAGAAATTCTCGCTAAGCAAGCAGCAACAGCAAGACGTAGTATTGATCGTTTAGGTGACGATACTAGTATTGCTGACTGTGATGAGTGGGCAATTCCCTATATAGGCGATCTCTTTGCCACTCGCTTAGTCAGCTCGCAAAACCCAATCGGCAGAAGGGTTGATGTTGCTAATACTTTAAAATACAGACGCCGTGCCGGCACCGTTCATTTACTGGAATTGTTAGCTAATGATATCACTGGCTGGGACGCTGTAGCATCGGAAAGCTTTAAAAGGCTTCATCGTAACTGGCACAGCTTAGACTGTGTTCAAGATTCAGTTAAAAAAACTCCTGCTGGTGGGTTTGCTAACTTAAAAGAAAAACGGATTGATGAAAAGAATCGGACGGCCTTTGACAACCTTGCCTATTATCCAGAATTTCGCCAGCTAAGAGGAGCGCTTGGACGATTTAATATTCCTAAAGTGTTTCTCCACTTATACCGGCAGCTAGCTCTACCCTTGATTAATTCAACGCCGTTTCAATTTGATCCGCAGCGCTACACGCTTGATCCCTCTGGCAGAGATATGGCGCTTTTCATGCCCGGTCGTGAAGCGGGTGATTCTTGTAATTCTCCAAAAGAGTGGGAAGTTCGTTCTCCAATTCCCTGTAGCTTGTTCAACTCAGCAGAATACAGCATTACCAACAGTGCAGACATAACCGGTGTAGATAATCCTCTCACCGCTTTATTTGATGAATCATTCCACTCTGCACATGACATCATTAGACGTGTAGAACGTTTAAAAAATATTAGTGATGGGACTCCTGTTGTATTGAGTGATAGTCAGAAAGTTGAACTTCTTGCAAACAGCATTAACGTTGATAGCCCTAAATTACAATTGCTCGAGATGGCTCTGGTTTTAGCTTTGGGTCAAAACTCGGGCGAGATTGTAAAACCTTCGCAAATCACTGCAGGAACACTTAGCGATTGGGATAGTATCACACCAAATTTATCAGGCTGGCAAGACCTGCTAGTCGACCCTGACAAGGGCAGGGTGTGGCTCAAAGAAGATCCTGCAGATGATTCTCATTTATTTTTAGTAAAAAGTTTCTACGGCCAGTTTTACCCACTAGGTGCCGGAACCTATGAACGCCGACAATATTTATCCGATACGGTTGATCACACTTTTGCCAGCGTAGCGACCAATGCACAGCAAGAGGAATTAAGCCCAGGACCGATAAGTGATTTAGCTCTTCCGGGAACCGACTCAGGACCAGCGGGAGAGGGTGTTTACCAGTTTCAAGATTCCAAAACCTATTACAACGATCCTGCTGCAAATCCTTCTAATAGCGTAGAGATTACAGGCGAGCTTATTATCCAGGCGGCTAATCAGTCTCGCCCTTATATTTTGCTAACACCAGACAGTGGAGAAGAAGAGTGGGTTTTTGAATCACAAATAACAGGAGCAACTTTAATTCTTGATGGGTTATGGCTAGGTCTTATGCCATCCACTCATACAGAAACCGATGATGGCGATTTACCAGCGCCGAAAATGACTAAGCTAGTGCTTGATGGTAGCTTTGATAAAGTTGTACTACGTCATATGACTTTAGATCCGGGCGGCGAAAGAGCAAAAACTAACCCCGGTCAAACTTTCATCATTCCACATGTATGTTTAGAGCTTAGAGGTGAAATTGATGAGCTGATAATAGAACGGAGTATTACAGGACCCATTGTTGAGGTTAGTGACATCCTCAATCCTTGTTCAGCCAAAAATATTACCATTTCTGACTCAATCATTATTAGTCAAACTCCACAACCAGCAATCGCTACTCGAATAGCCAGTGTTGTCATTCAAAGAAGCACTGTGGTAGGCGATGTGCAAGTCGCAAGAATATTTGCCAGCGATAGTATTTTTCAGGGCAATTTCTGTGTCGATGATAATCAAAACAGTTGCTTGCGATACAGTGCTGCCATTGAAAGTGCACTGTCCAAACTTCCTAAAACTTACAAGTCAGTATTATTTAATGCTGTTATCCCAAATCATTATTTTGTTTCGAGAAGATTTGGTGATGCAGGTTTTATGCAATTAAGCGAAAGTGCAGCAAAATCAATCAAACGAGGCGCAGAAAACACCAGTGAAATGGGTGCTTACAATAGCGCCATCGCTCCAATTAAGGAGGATGACTTGATATTCAAACTATTTGAATTCACGGGAATAAACGTCATCCCACAACTGATAAAGGAAACATAAAAAGCCATGCAATCACTAGACATTTCAAGAGACTCCTTCCAAAGGGATAAAAATTACTCGCGGCTAAAACAGCAGCAGGGTCGTATACCTTTAGACTCTGAAGCTAATGAGGCTTTATCCATTAATGCTGAAGAACTAAGACGAAGCATTCATGACCTTATTTGTCACAGCGGCACACCTGATAACGGTTTTAAGATCAGCTTCCCGGCCGAAGCAGAAGATCTGGAAGAGCGGTATAGGCTGTACGATTTTGATATCAGTAAAGGGACCTACTACATCGGTGGCGAGAGATATGACAACGTGCAGGACTCAACCTTTCTGACTCAGGGTGACTGGTTACAAGTTGCAATAGATATACAGCCACCCCTTGCTCCACCTGACCCATCCACCACAACAGATGTCAGGTATGACTTTGTATGGCTTGAAACATGGGAACAAAATGTTTCGGCAACGGAGGATTCCGAGTGCTTTGAAAGAGCGCTAGGCGGCCCTGACGGGGCAGGCCGTATGCGACGCATGAGTCGTGTTCATGTTATGCAAGATGCTGCTGACAACTGTCTTGATGCTTTTGATGAGCTAAAAGAGAGTGAAGAGGGGGGAACCATAGATCCCGACACTATGCGAGTGATGTCGGATATTCGACTGACGGTAGATCTAACCTCTGAAGGTACGCCAGAAAATCTATGTGCACCACAAACTCAGTCAGGTTTTTTAGGGGCTAACAATCAAACTTATAGAATTCAGTTAACGTCACCCACCAGCTATATTTATGGTAGAGATAATGCCGCTCCTTTATACCGGGTTCAGATAAGCGAAGTAACTGATGGTGACGGTCTGGGGCTGCGCAAAATAACGTTCTTAACTGAACCGAAAGATGTCTATGCACAACCACTTTCCGGGCATGCCGTAGAAATCTTTCGTTGGAATACATACTTACCTAACCAGGAAAAACTTGCAGAGCCAATTGGCAAATTAATTACGGTAGAGACTGATTACGATCCTGAAGATAGCTCTATTATCTTATCAGAGCCATTGCCACAAGAATGGGTTGATTGGTTTTCAGGAGACGGATCGGATTTTATCAGTGAGCTTGATGACCCATCTGCAAATAAATATTTTTATCTGCGAATCTGGACCGGTGGATCAGGGGATTCAGTCAAGCCAGACTATGACATTGATTATGGCAACCCAAATCCATTAGGAAATACTGGACTAAGTTTAGTTTTTACTGGCGAAGGAAGGGATGGTGATCATTGGGTTGTTGCCGCAAGACCCAACGCTCCGGATATCGTGACACCTTGGACTTTGCTCGATCAGGCTCCGCCAATGGGACCGGTTAGACGAATTGCTCCTTTAGCGTTAATTAAGTGGGAACAGAATGCGGCCACAGAGTTTGTGCCAACAGTGCATGATTGCCGTGAACGGTTTAGAAAGCTCTGCAAAATACACACCTGTTGTAAAGTTACGGTGGGTGACGGTCAGCATTCATTCGGTGATGTTAATTCAATAGCCGCTGCAATTGAATCCTTACCTGAAGAGGGTGGCGAGATTTGTCTACTTGAGGGAATCTTTTCTGAGAATGTGATACTGGACGACAAGCACAATATTATCATTAAAGGTTGTGGTGAAAGAACGGTATGGCAGGCGGATGACGAAGATGATTCTCCTGTACTAACAATGCATCGATGCTCAAACATCAAAGTAATGCATCTGACCATTGTCTCACAAATCAACAGTTGCATACATTGTGGCGATATCGCTGATATAGAAGACGAGCACTCATGGAATGAACAGATCACTTTTGAGAAGCTCCAGTTACATTGTTCCGATAAATTAGCAGTATGGGCTACTGGTTGTTATGACTTTGCAGTAGTTGACTGTGAAGTATTCTGTCACGCCTTGAGTCGACCTCGATCTTCGTCAGATACACCTGAAGACTTTTTCGGGCAAGATCCTGCAATGTTTATTATAGGAGTTAACCTGGAGCTTATTAGTAATTCAATAATAGTAGATTCAGATATTGATGCTCCTTCCAGGCCTTTTGGTGGAATACAGATAGGTGGACAGTCTCATAATGTCGTTATTCAAGGAAATTATATTGATGGTGGCGTGGGTAACGGTATTTGTTTAGGCCATCTCGAATGGATTGAACGAGAGACCGACACGGCTCCTATAGATGAATATGAAGTGGATGGTGCCTTTGGTTACGGTACCAAAGTGATCATCACTGCTGATGGCTGTATCGGAATCCCAACTCAGCCTACGCCGCCACCTACTGATAATGAAGTAGAACTGATTCCAGCTTCAGGCGGTGAAATTCAGAATTTATCCATTCAATCAAATCAGATTCTAAATATGTCTCTGAACGGAATTGGGGTGTGTCACTTCTTTGATTTATCAGAAAATCCAGACTTTATTGGGCTAGACAATACACAAATAACACACAACATCATTAGTAATTGCTTAAGAGGAGAGTTCGAGAAGTTGCCAATGGAACAAATGATGTTCAAAGCCATAGGTGGCATTGCACTGGCTTCATGTGATTTATTGGATATTTCCAATAATAAAATATTTGGTAATGCTCAGTCAGTTGAAGTTTCGAATTGTGGTGTGTTCGTATTGCATGGCAGTGGGTTCAAAATAAATGATAATCAGGTTTACAATAATGGTGCCACCCCACAAAACAATGAATACTTTGAGCCTTTCGGTAGAAGAGGAGGGATTGTCATAGGTTGGTGTAACTCTCCTGCCCCGAGCATCGTAGCTGATAATCCGTTTAGTGGCGTGGAAGCGATTACCACAAGTATGGCACAAGCAATTACACCATCTGGTTATACTGCTTTATCCTGCCATCGGAACTTTGTAGATTCCTCGCATGGACAAGCACTTAAAGTTGTTGCGCTAGGTCCAACCATAATTACCAATAATCGATTCAATGGTGCAGGCCACTCTAATGCGCTTTTAAGTTACTTCGCATATTTCTTTGTTCTATCTCCCGGAGTAACAAGCTTGTTCTTATTATTAGGTGCTCTAGCAAGTTACAGTATTGTTGATAGAGATGATATTAACGCTGATTACTTATTACTGAGTGAACTGTTCATAGCAGCCCTTGGAGGTAGCGCCGTATCAGTCTTTAATTCAGCCTTCGCAGAAGATATCTACATGGGTTCGAGCACGACAGATCCAGATGGAGAGATATACAGAGGTGGAGGGGAAACGCTCTTTAATGATAACCAGGTTTCACTGAGAGCCCATAGCCGCTCCTCAGAGGGCAACATTTCATCGGTAATGGTTAGCAGCTTAGACGACGTCTCATTTGGCAACAATCAGCTTGAATGTGAAAACGATATGCCTTTCGTTCTAATTAATGGTTTTATCAGCGGTACATCCGTTAGAGTCATAGGTAATCGTTTCCAGGAGTCATTATGGTCTTCGGGTGGCAGTGAAGAGGCTTCATTAACAAACTTATTGTCTGCTTTCACTTTCTCTTTGGTAATGAATACAACCAGCAATAATCAGGCCACTCACTGTTATTCAATCAATAATGCAGAGTCTTTAAACTTTCGTGGAACTCCTGATGGCCACACAGTTAATGAAAACAACTTGAGTATAATTAATGAATTATATTCGATTGATAATGGATTTTGTTCATTGATCGGGGAGTTCGGTGGTAAAAGGGCGTGGGGATCGTACGCTTTTTTAAATAAAGGTTATTAGCAGCCGAAATTATCGAATTTAAAACAAGGATATTGTGATGAACATAAAGAATCTTAATAAATGCTCTGACGAAATGAGCGAAAGTGCCTCTGCTTTGCCAAACATTGCTCCTATGGCTAGAGTCGCCAATTTTAATACTGGAGATGTTTTCAGCAAAGCCAAACAGCGACAATTAAAGCGCGAATTAAGCCGCTCAAAGAAGAGGGGTGATAAAAATGGTGCGCAACTCATAGAACATAAGCTGAGACTTGAGGAAGCACAAAATCGATATATCGTTACTCAAAAGCAGCGAGAAGAAATAACCCCAGTAACCGCTGAAGAAAATCAAGTTGTTATTCAAGGCCGGGTGACATTAAAAGGGATTGGGATTGGTGTTGACTGCCATCTTGTCAGTCTGGTTAACGAAAAAGGAACCCTTTTACAAAAAGCTACGACCAATAAATCAGGAAGCTTTACCTTGGTTGATGAATCAGGTTCGGCTTATGCCATAAAGGTTTCAAATAAGGAAGGAAAAGTTCTTTATCAAAACTCAGAGCTTGGCCTATCTCAAGAGAGACCAAAAATTTACATGGAAATTGAGCTGTCTGAACTTGAACAAGACTGTGATATTAAAGATCCCCCTCAAGAAGATCCAAAAAAGAAAGTCTCTGTTCCGGGCTTGATCGGCTCTGAACAAGCTGCAGCCCAGAAATTGCTTGCTACCCGAAAGCTTCGTCTTGAGGTTGTTGGTACCGTTACGACAACTCAACATATTGACAAGATAGCTAAGCAAGAGCCCGCAGCAAAATCTAAAGTCGAAGCAAGAAGTGTGATAAAAGCCTGGATTGGTGAAAAGCGAAAAGACATAAAGACCGTTGATGATTTTGTTGGAAAATCTATAAATGCGACTGGCAAAGTGATTGATAGTAATCAACAGTATTCTCTGGATAAAGTTGATTTTGACAAGTCCGGTGAGTCGGGCAAAGTTGTGTCACAAATTCCAGCACCTGGTGAGCCATTAACAAGCCACACTGTCATTAGACTTAAAATCGGAGTGGGTGATGATAAAAAAGACCTATCTACAGCACTCTTTATTCTGAAACGGGATAAAGAATTCCAAACCTTGAATATCACTCAGGGTAAATTATCTAAAGTGTTGAAGGATAAAAAAGTGGAAGGCTTGACTGATTTAAGAAAGCTTTCAAGAGCAAGCATGAAGAGTCTGACAACCACCTTCGGTCTTAAGGGCATTGATGAAGCCAGAACTCTAAAGGCCATATTGGTTGATGTTACTAACCAATTAAAAGGTTAGTACTCAGGTATCCCAATGGCTCAGCTCAAGCACCCGCACAAACCAGCAAAAGCATCGCCTAAAAAAGCAATGCCTTTGCAAAAAAAGTTGAGTGTAAACCCAGCGAATGATCGCTATGAGCGCGAAGCTGATGCTGTTGCAGATAAGGTAACAGCTCAGAGGGGCTCGCTTCCAACGGCTGCTCCGCCCACAATATCACGATTGTCTCAACCAGGGGCACAAAGAGCGCCAAGCGGTAACAATCCCAGCGCTAAAAGTAAGAGCATAAAAACCACCAAAGTCGAAGATGACGAAAAGGATAAAAACAAAAAAACCGTTCAGCGTCGTGCTAACGGTGTTTCAACCGCAACACAGTCCACCGAGTCTTCTATCAACCGTATGCGCGTAGCAGGTGGTTCTCCCTTATCACCTAATACCAAATCTTACATGGAACCAAGATTTGGCAGAAGCTTGAATAATGTTCGTGTTCATACAGGTGCGCAAGCTAATAACGCTGCAAAGTCTGTCGGAGCTCGAGCTTTTACTGTAGGCCAAGATATCTTTTTTGGAAAAGGTCAATATCAACCTGATGCACCTCACGGACAACATCTGCTTGCTCACGAATTAACCCACACAGTCCAACAACAAGGTATTGCTGGTACAGGCCAGGCAAAAACCATACAAAGAGAAGGTGATGATGATCCTGAAATAGAAGAACCGGGATTGACGCATGCTGCTCGACGTTCTGTGGGAAGTATTGAGCTCAATGAAGGTGCAGGAGGTGTTCTCAATATTCCCACCTTAGAAATACCTACCATTAAACGGGGAATTAAAGGTGCCAGCGACCATCCTTTAGCTCCTGGTGTTCCAGCGGAAGGTAAAAACTCAATAACGTCAGGGCAAGCTTTCGTGTTTAAGGGAAGAACTGACAGGGGAAGCACTACAGCAAGACAACGCTGGTTAAATGATGCAGATACAGAAATAAAGCCGAGGCTGCAAGATGTCATCCCTAATAAGGTGCTTAACTGGGATCAAGGTGCTGAAATTGATGGTAAAAAATACGTTAGGTTAAATTCTAGGAGTGCTTCTAGCTCAAGCATGATCATTCCAGGAACTGTCCAAGAGCTGGCGAATCATGAGTTGTTTAAGCTACCCACTTGGGATCGCGATGGTCAGATTAGTTTTATGGATGTCGACCACTCACTCGAACTGCAGCTTGGAGGCAAAGATGATTTTGACAACTTCTGGTTATTGGATGAGAGCACTAACCGTAGCTCGGGAAGCAAAATAGCTAGTAGGTTTCGCAGTAGCGTGGATGACTTATTAGAAAGTGCGGATGATGCCGATTTCTGGCGCGGTTCAAATACCAGTAAAAGGCCAAGTTATGAAACCATAAAGGCGGGTGAGAATAGTTGGACCATAAACTTTGCCGGATTTTCAAATCTTCAGGTCAGGCGGCAGAATACTAACGCGTATTGGACCCAACAAGAGATTAAAGATGGCGATCATCTGGAGCACCTTAAAGCATTAACCGAGCAAGAAGTGGTCAGCGAAGGCTTGGCTTTTGTTCAAGGCCAGGTTCCAAACTTTGTCAGCATATTTTCTAGCCCCACGGGTGGTTGGAGAAGACGCCTGGAAAGGCAGGGTGACGTGTGGCAAGCAGCAAATGGCCGTGATTTAAATGACTTCTATAAGGGATTCAACTTAGAAACAATCGACTACCGTTTGCCCACATCTGGAGCGGGTGGAGAAGAATTAGGTTCATTGACAGGTGAGATATTCAGAACATCTGATGGTGAACAATTTTTGCGGGCGGAGCGCTTCTCGTTAAAGATAATACACGCTCCACACTTCGGTTTTGGAGGCTATGTTGATCAAACAGAAATGCGTCGAGCGATTCGAGCCATTGAAGGACATGTCACCAATGCCAGCCCAGTAACCTTTACCGAAGCAGGCATATCACCTTCCGGTGAACTCTTTGCCAATGGTGAAATTACTGCCACCAAAGCATTGTTCCCTAATCTGAACATCCCTATTCGCATCCGTGGCAGTGATATATTTATAGAATTCCCCATCCCAACCGATAGGCTTAATTTCGGCCCAGTAAGTGTGACCGAGGCATCGATTGCGATGGGGGTCGGAGAGAATGGCATTTTCCTTGAGGGGGGCGCGCAGCTCGAAGTGGCACAGGTTGGCTCCGGAAACATTCGTGCACGGGTTGAAGACGGTAACACTATTTTCAATGGTACCTTCGATGTCGATATGGACTTTTTAAACCCTGCTCAAGCCGAAATGACCTATAACTACAATCAGGACGAGCTTACTGTAAGTCTAACGGCCGGAGTAGAGGAGGGTAGATTACCAGGAGTCGAATCTGGACAAGTCACCGTCACAATCTCCCGAGAAGGTGTTGATGTGGGTGGAGAGCTTCAGTTGGCAGGCCCACTCAGTGGAACAGTCATTACCGTCGATTACAGCGAGGAAAATGGGCTAGTTATTGGCGCAGAAAACATCCCGCTACCTGTAGAAAATGTACCTGGCGTTACTTCTGCAACAGCTTCTTTATTCGCCCGAAAAAATCCTGAAACGAATGAATGGGTTTTTGGAGGAAGTGGTACCGCTGTTTTAGGTATTGCTGGCGCGACCGGTGAAATTACCATTGGTGTAGAAGGCGACCAGATAATATTCAGAGGTAATTTAGATGTTGCTAAAGGGCCAGCAAGCGGCTCGCTCTCATTCACAGCAACCAATAAGCCTATGGACGAAGAGGGCAACATCGTCGAAGGCGAAACCTCAAACGAGATTCTCATTTTTGGCCGAGGCGAAGCTGAAATCACATTTGGACCGGTCCTGAAAGGAACAGCAGGCATTGAGCTTTCACCTGACGCCAGCGTAACCATTTTTGGCTCGATTGGGTTACCGCCAACCTTTGAAGTTTTCGAAAAACAAGAATACAACAAATCTTTGCTCTCAGTAGAAACACCAGACTTCCCAATCTGGGGAGTATCGTTGGGTGGCGTTGGTATTGGCATATTTGCTTTTGCTGATGCGGAACTATCATTTAATGCTTATATAGGGCCTGGACAACTCGTCGATACGGAAGTGACAGCAACAATGGATCTAGACGCACCAGAAGATGCTGAAATAACCGGTAATGCTCGTTTCTTTGTGCCTGCTGGGGCTGGCCTTAAATTGGATATTGGTGGCGGTTTAAGAGCAAGACTTGCGGTAGCTTTCGTTGAAGGGCGTGTAGGCTTAGACAGTGAGTTGGGAATAGAAGCTGATGCTTCAGCAGGGGTTTCAGTCAATTGGAATCGTCGTGAAGGCTTATCGGTCGAAGCAGATGTGGAAGCAAATGCTCGTCCAAAATTTAGAATAGGCGTTAATGCCAGTGTAACGGCAGGAGTTGACTTGCCGTGGCCATTGCCCGACATCACCAAAACGTGGGGGCCTTGGCGTAAGTCTTTGGGAGAGTTTGGTCCCGACATGGAAATGGGTGTCAAAGTACCGGTTAAATGGAATGAAAATACCGGTATCGATTTCAGCATGGAAGATATTGAAGTGAAGCAACCAAACTTTGATTCAAAAGAGATCCTTAAATCCGCATTTGAAGAGTTGGTATAACTCTTCTCTATCCTTTAATTCTACCGATAACTACATAGCCTGTAGTAAAGAAAACCAAATTTTTTAAATCTATTAAATCCAAACTAAGACTCCGGTGCATCAAATATGTACAACACTTTGGAGTTTTAATTCATAAAATTGATAATCTACAAAATATTATGCGGTATTGGGCTTATTGTATCGGTACACCAAGCGAGTGCCTTAATGCCAAAAGCTTGTACAGCAAAACGCCGAGGGCTTCAAAACAGGGGAAGCTGTTTGGATGAGAGAGTGGATTATTTATTATTTGATAGAATCAGCCCTTTAAGCAACGAGGTCTACGATTTATTAACTCTATAACTGCTGCTTATTTGACAAAAGTATCCTCACTTGATTAACTGCATTCCACTTGATACGCGTGCTAGACTAGAAAAACTATGTTGTACTAATTGGGTTATGCTAATTGTGTTGTGTTAGTAGAAAGGGGCTTTTATGAATGAACTAATAAGCGGTTTATCGTTAATGCTGGTTGGCATGACAACGGTATTTTGTTTTTTAACATTGCTGGTTATTTGCATCAATATTTCCTCAAAAGTCATTAATCGCTTTTGGCCTGAAGCACTCTCTTCAACAGAGTCTACAACACAGCGAAATACATCTACTGATGATGAAGTGGTAGCGGCAATCACCTCTGCCGTTCATCAATACCGTAAAAAACATAGCCACAAAAAACATCAATAATTTGTACGCTCAGCTAATTCGAAAGGATAAATATTGCAATGAACGATAAACCCTTAAAAGTTACCGATGTTGTTTTAAGAGATGCACATCAGTCGTTGTTTGCCACCAGAATGCGCCTGGATGATATGCTCCCAATAGCAGAAAAACTTGATCAGGTTGGCTTTTGGTCACTAGAAACCTGGGGCGGAGCGACCTTTGATTCATGCATCCGTTATCTTGGAGAGGATCCATGGGAACGCTTAAGGCAATTAAAAAAAGCGATGCCCAACACGCCGATGCAAATGCTGTTCCGCGCGCAAAACATATTGGGTTACCGGCATTACGCTGATGATGTGGTCACAGCCTTCGTTGAGCGAGCCGCCGCTAATGGTATGGATGTGTTCCGTATATTCGACGCAATGAACGATCCGCGAAATTTAAAAACCGCCATTAAAGCCGCGGTTGATTGCGACAAACATGCTCAGGGGACTTTATCCTATACCGTCAGCCCTGTGCATAATATCGACAAGTGGCTTGATATGGCCAAGCAAATTGAAGACATGGGCGCTCACTCAATTTGTATTAAAGATATGGCCGGCTTATTAAAACCTTATGTTGCAGAAGAGTTGGTCAGCCGTTTAAAAGAAACGGTCAATGTTCCTATTGCTTTACATTGTCATGCGACCACTGGCTTAAGCACCGCCACCATAATGAAAGCTGCTGAAGCAGGTATTGATATGGTGGATAGTAGTATTTCATCCATGAGCATGACCTACGGCCACTCGCCAACCGAGTCTATCGTATCTATTTTTGAAGAAACCTCACGCAGCACAGGTCTAGACTTGGCACTGCTGGAAGACATTGCGGCTTACTTCCGTAGTGTCCGCACAAAATACGCCCAGTGGGAGGGCAGTTTAAAAGGTGTCGACTCTCGTATTTTGAGATCGCAGGTTCCCGGAGGCATGTTGACGAATATGGAAAGTCAGCTTAAGGAGCAGGGCGCAGAAGATAAGTTTGACGCCGTACTGGCTGAAATTCCTAAGGTTCGCAAAGATCTGGGGTATTTACCTCTCGTCACCCCAACCTCGCAAATTGTTGGCACACAGGCCGTACTGAATGTGTTAACGGGTGAACGTTATAAAAGTATTAGCAAAGAAACGTCCGCGGTATTAAAAGGGGAGTATGGAACGCCTCCGGCATCTGTTAATGAAGAACTGCAACAGCGAGTGCTTGATGGTAAAGAGGTTATCACCGAACGTCCTGCTGATTTATTAGAGCCAGAGCTTGAAAAGTTAAGCGATGAGCTGGTGGAAATTGCTGAAAAAGAGAACATCAGCCTGGAAGGTGAGTTAATTGAAAATGTTCTTACTTATGCTTTGTTTCCGCAGATCGGTCTTAAATTCCTTAAAAACAAAGGCAATCCAGAAGCGTTTGAGCCAGCGCCCAGTAACGAAACGAGTAGTGGAGAAGAATCAAGCGTCAATCAACCGTCAGCATCTACTAGCACGATGTCAGGGCCTGAGTCCTATCAGGTGTCCGTTAACGGTAAAAACTTTTCCGTAACGGTTGCGCCGGACGGACAGATAGCTGATATCAAGTCTGCGTCTCAATCCTCTCAAACCGAGGCTCCGTCAAATGTGCAGTCAAATGGTGAAGCACTCGAAGCTCCTATGGCCGGGAATATTTTTAAAGTAGAGACTAAAGTTGGCGAGCAGGTTGAAGCCGGTCAAACTCTGATTATTTTAGAAGCCATGAAAATGGAAACGGAAGTCAAAGCAGTCAACTCCGGAGTGGTGTCTGAAATACTGGTCGCCGAGGGTGATTCAGTAAAAGTTGGTACGCCTTTAGTCATTTTATAAATAGTATCCAGTCAATAAAACTAAACGAGTATATTAATGGACGGCTTATTAAAACTTTGGCAAGACACCGGTATTGCAAATTTTACCTGGGGTCAATTGGTCATGATTGGCATCGGGTTTTTATTACTTTACCTAGCAATCTCGAAAAAATTTGAACCTTTATTATTAGTCCCCATAGGTTTTGGAGGCATTCTAGCCAACATTCCTAACGCAGGCCTTGCGTTGGACGCTGTTGAAAATGCTATTTACGTGGCGCAACCGGAAGTTATGCAAGCCATAGCTGGAGCGCTCAGCGTAGAGTTTCAAAATACTGCTCAATTGCTTAACGACTATCATCAAGCAAATCAAGCCGGTGTTTTGGCCAGTATGCAGGTAGCAAGAGACGCTGGTTTTGCTAATGGCATGCTCTACAACTTCTATACGATCTCCGTTGCTAGCGGTGCCGCTCCTTTACTTATCTTTATGGGGGTAGGGGCCATGACCGACTTCGGTGCGCTTATTGCGAATCCCCGAACATTATTTTTAGGTGCAGCCGCACAGTTTGGTATTTTTGCAACTCTGATTGGTGCTATTGCCCTAAACTCTGTGCCCGGTTTTGAATTTACCTTACAAGACGCCTCGGCCATTGCAATTATCGGCGGGGCAGATGGACCTACGGCAATCTTTTTAGCGTCAAAACTAGCGCCAGAATTACTCGGAGCCATTGCTGTTGCTGCATATTCTTACATGGCCCTGGTTCCCATTATTCAGCCCCCCATCATGAGACTCTTCACTAATGCTGAAGAACGAAAAATAGAAATGAAGCAACTGCGCCATGTGAGTAAGACAGAGAAAATAGTGTTCCCGCTTATTGTACTCGCGCTTTGTGTCATATTTTTACCATCCGCCTCCCCCTTGATCGGGATGTTCTGCCTTGGCAATTTAATGCGTGAGTGTGGGGTGGTTGAGCGCCTTAGTAATACTGCACAAAACTCCTTGATTAACATAGTAACCATATTTCTAGGTTTAAGTGTGGGATCGAAGTTAGTGGCTGAAAAGTTCCTAGCTTTGGAAACCTTGGGGATTTTAGGGCTGGGAGCCATCGCTTTTTCAATCGGCACCGCCTGTGGTGTATTAATGGCTAAGTTGCTCAGTAAATTCAGCAAAAATCCTATCAACCCATTGATCGGCGCAGCCGGTGTTTCAGCAGTACCTATGGCTGCTCGAGTGGTCAATAAAGTAGGCTTAGAGGCCAATCAGCATAACTTCTTACTGATGCATGCCATGGGTCCCAATGTGGCAGGAGTTATCGGCTCAGCTGTCGCTGCGGGTGTATTGCTGGCTCTCGCAGGTTAAGTTAAAACTTTCAAGGCTGCAGTTGCAGCCTCTGACCATTCCACTAACCCAGTGCCAACCAGATGCCGACTGCCATCATCAAGCTACCGGAGAGGCGGTTGATCAATCGAACGTTATCGCTGCGCTGCAATACTCGCCTTAAAGTCTTGCCACCGGTGGCATAGAGCATCAAAAACATAAATTCACTTAATAATATGATGACAACCAGGGCAGCGAGCTGTGGTGGCATC
>Ga0209345_10002484_pt1 | contig 20306 bp, 26 predicted proteins | sample Cruoilmetagenom7_FD_187294 | JGI IMG/M metagenome (GOLD analysis project Ga0209345, IMG submission 187294) | Oil polluted marine microbial communities from Coal Oil Point, Santa Barbara, California, USA - Sample 7 (SPAdes) (version 2) | ecosystem: Environmental > Aquatic > Marine > Oil seeps ... | reverse complement strand
ACCAAATCCGATCTGGTTTAAAGCGCGCGCAGCCAGGCCAGGGTTTCGCTGTCGTCCCAGCGTGCCTCTCCGGCCACGGTAAAGACGTGCTGGCCCTGCGGGTTCACGATTGCCGTGGTGGGCAGGCTTGACAGGCCCAACACCGCATCCACGTTTTCCCCATCGCCCAGATAGATGGGCAAATCCGTGATCCCGACCTCGCGGTAAAATTTGTTGACCCAAATCGGCCCGCGCCATTCGAAAGCCAACGGAACAACCGCGAACCGCTCAGGGTCCAACTGTCGTGACAGGTTTTCAATCGACGGCATCTCGCGTCGGCAGGGCAGGCACCAGGGTGCCCAGAGGTTCAGGATCACCCAACGGCCGCGCCAGGCCTCGGCCAGAACGGGGGCGCCGGCCTCATCCGTGATGTCCAGCCCGCTGATCGTGCGGGGCTGCGCCACCGGTTGCGCCAAGCTGGCCGCAGAAGGGGGCGCGTCTGATGCGCACACAGGTGTGGCGACCAGGCTGGCAACGCCCGCCAGAACCTGGCGTCGAGATAGGATCACTGCGACAGAACCTCGTCCATCGTCGCGGTCATATCCGCGGTGATATCATCTGCCGACATGCCATGCGGGAAGCGCCGGATCAGATCGCCGGTCGGGGACATGAACGCAATCGAGGCGGTGTGGTCGACCGAGTATTCGTTCGGCTTGGCGGGATCCGGCACGTGGAATTCGTACCGCGCGTTGAACGCTTTCACCATGTGGTCGGTATAGGCCTTGGGCCCGCGCAGCGCGATGATGCGGTCATCAAAGAAACCGACATAGTCGCGCAGCAATTTGGCGGTGTCGCGGTCCGGGTCCACGGTCACGAACAGAACGGCCAGATGGTCGTTGCGCGCGCCCAGTTGCTCCATCACATCTGAAATGGTCGACATCGAGGTCGGGCAGACATCCGGGCAGCCCATATAACCGAAATAGACCAGCACGAATTTGCCCTGAAGGTCTTCGTCTGTCACCACGTTGCCATAGGTGTCTTCCATCAGATACCGGCGGCGAATGGGTTGGTCGTCCGATCCCGGTTCGGGTTCCAGATCGGCATGTTGCGCCCAGCCGGGCAGGGCGGCGGTCAGGCTGACCATCGCGGTCGAGATCAAAAAAGCACGGCGGTTGGACATTGTTCGCTCCTTGGGTTCAGGGGGACAGATAGCGGGGCGCGGGGCGGTGCGACTTGACTTATGTCAGACTTTGCCGCTTTCCAGATGCCATACACGCGATGATGAACAGGGGACCCCATGGCCGAGCTACTTGCGAAACTTCTGCCGATTGGCCTGATGCTGTTGATGTTTGTTGTCGGCCTGCGGCTGGAGGCGCGCCACCTGGGCGCGGTGTTTCGCAACCCACGTGCCCTGGGCATCGGCCTTGCAGTGCAGCTGATCGGCCTGCCGGCGCTTGCGGTTCTGCTGGCTGTGCTTTTGCGTCTGCCCGCGCCGATGGCTGCCGGGCTGGTGCTGGTGGCCGCTGCCCCGGGTGGGGTGACGTCGAATTACATCGCCCATCTGGCGCGCGCGGATCTGGCGCTGTCCACGGCAATGACCCTTGTCACGACCGCGCTGGCCAGCGTTACGATCCCACTGGTTTTATCACTGGCGGGGGCCGCTGACCTACCTACGGCGGGCGGATTGGCGCGGATCAGCGGCCTGATGGTTGGCGTGGCTTTGGTACCGATGCTGTTGGGCATGGCCTTGTCCACCACGGCACCCGGTGCGGCGAAAACCGTGATCAACGGGCTTGAGCCAGCCTCGCGCATCGTCTTTATCGCCATGGTGGTGGCAACCTTCATCCAGAACTGGGGCGCGATGACGGCCCATTTCGCCAGCACAGGGGCCGCCGTCGTGGCGTTGAACCTGGGGGCGCTGGCGCTGGCATTCGGCGTTGGCACGCTGGCCCGGCTGCGCAGAACACAGGTCCGCGCGATCATGGTCGAGGCCTCGTTGCAGAACGTCGCCGTTGCCCTGTTCGTGGCAGGTGCTGTGCTGCACGATCCGGCCATGTCCGTGCCTGCGCTGATCTATGCCATGGTGATGAATGTCACCGCCCTGGCGCAGATCCTGTTGGGGCGGGCAAGGGCTGGGATGGCACCCGCCTGATCGATCCGGGGAAAACAGCCCGATTACCCACACTTTTTTGATGGTGGTCAGGGCAACGTCATCCGTAACAACGAAGGTGGCGCCATGGTCTTGGATCGCCTCGAACAGGGCGCATTCCGGGGCTTCTCCGTAAAGAAACGCAGTTTCGGCGTGCCGGGGACGGCCCACATTTTCGAAAACGCCTAAAAAATAAGATTCGTCAATTTTTCCCATTGATTTTTAAGGAATATTTTTCACCCCTGGCTTGATTTCTGTAGAAAGACACAGGGTGAGAAAAAGGGCCGTTTTTGAAGGGTTTAGGCGTGTTTCCATAGGCCAAATTCAATAATAAGAATGTGTAAATTATTGAAAACAAAGGGAAAATTCTGATGTTTGGCTTTGATCTGAATCAAAAAATGAACAGGGGAATAGGGCTGGGCATGCCGTGTGGCCAGCGCGGAGCGGGCGAGCAAGGAAGTACAGTGAACACGGCGACCTCCAGAAGAGCATTCCTGCGCGGGCAGGTAAGGGAAACTCCCCGACAGCGACCGGTTGGCGCGCGCGGAGAGATCGCGTTTCACGAGACCTGCACCCAATGCGGCGACTGCGCCCGGGCCTGCCCCGAAGGGATCGTGCTGCGCGACCGTGAAGGGTTCCCGGTGCTCGACTTCAACGCCTCGGCCTGCACCTTCTGCGGCAAATGTACCGACGCTTGCGAAACAGGCGCTTTGGTGGTGGACAATGTCTGGCCCTGGCGTGCGTAGGTGGCGCAATCCTGCCTGTCGCTGAACGCCGTGTCATGCCGCATCTGCCAGGATCACTGCGACGCAAACGCGATCCGGTTTCAATTGCGCCCGGGCGGCAATGCCCAGCCGCAATTCGACACCGAGGCCTGTACCGGCTGCGGTGGCTGTCTTGCCTCGTGCCCGGTCGGTGCCATCACCCTTTTTCAAATCACATCCGAAACGGAGGCCCGCCCATGCTGAACATCTGCGGCTGCCTGGTTCACACGATGCCTGACATGACCGATCAGGTCATGGTGGCCATCGCTGCGACCGAGGGCGGCGAAGTTCACGCCCATGAAGACGGACGCATCGTCGTCACTGTCGAAGATATCGAGGGCAAGCGCGCCTCGGAGCAGATCATGGATATGCATCAGATCCCCGGCGTGCTGACCGTCACGCTGACCTATCACCATTTCGAAGAACTCGATGAAGATGTCGATGCCGCTTTGCCAACCCAACACTGAACCCGGGAGACCCACATCATGACAGAGTCCACGTCCCGCCGCACCTTTCTGAAAGCATCTGCTGCCGCCGCAACGGCGTCGGCTGCTGGGATTACCTTGCCCAACGGTGCCACCGCACAGGCCCGCAGCCCCGACATTCGTTGGGACAAGGCCGCCTGCCGCTTCTGCGGCACAGGGTGTTCCGTTCTGGTCGGTGTGAAAGACGGCCGTGTCGTCGCCACACAGGGTGACCCCGAAGCGCCCGTGAACCGCGGGTTGAACTGCATCAAGGGTTATTTCCTGTCCAAGATCATGTATGGCGCTGACCGCCTGACCACGCCCCTGTTGCGCAAGACCAACGGCGTTTACGATAAGGAAGGCGATTTCGAACCGGTGTCCTGGGACGAAGCCTTTGACGTGATGGCCGACAAGTGGAAGGCCACCATCAAGGAAAAAGGCCCAACCGCCGTGTCCATGTTCGGGTCCGGCCAGTGGACCGTTTGGGAAGGCTATGCCGCCGCCAAGTTCATGAAGGGTGGGCTGCGCTCAAACAACATCGACCCGAACGCACGCCACTGTATGGCCTCCGCCGTGGCCGGCTTCATCCGCACCTTTGGTATTGATGAACCGATGGGCTGTTATGATGATCTGGAGCACGCGGACACCTTCGTGCTCTGGGGCTCGAATATGGCCGAGATGCACCCGATCCTGTGGTCGCGTCTGACCGACACGCGCCTGACCAAGCCGGGCAGCGAAGTGCATGTGCTTTCGACGTTTGAGCATCGGTCGTTCGAGCTGGCCGACAATGGCATGATCTTCAAGCCGCAGACCGATCTGGCGATCCTGAACTATATCGCGAATTACATCATCCAGACCGGCGCTGTGAACGAAGACTTTGTTGCCAAGAACGTCAATTTCACCAAAACCGCGACCGATATCGGGTATGGTCTGCGCCCGACGCACGAGCTGGAACAAGCCGCTGAAAACCCGGCCCACGAAGGCAAGCACGGCAAGCTGACGCCGATCACCTTTGAGGAATACGCCGCAGCCGTTTCCGAATACACCGTTGAAAAGGCGTCGGAAATTTCGGGTGTGCCGGTTGCAAAACTGGAACGTCTGGCCAAGCAATACGCCGACCCGAACCGCAAGGTCATGTCGCTGTGGACCATGGGGTTCAACCAGCACACACGCGGGGCCTGGGTGAACAGCCTGATGTACAACGTGCACCTGTTGGTTGGCAAAATCTCCGAGCCGGGCAACTCGCCCTTCTCGTTGACCGGCCAGCCATCGGCCTGTGGCACGGCGCGCGAGGTCGGCACATTCGCCCACCGTCTGCCCGCCGACATGGTCGTCGCCAAAGAGGCGCACCGCGACATCTGCGAAGCCTCCTGGGGCCTGCCCAAAGGCACCATTCCGCCCAAGCCCGGCTTCCACGCCGTTCTGATGCACCGCAAACTGAAAGATGGTGATCTGAACTGCCACTGGGTTCAGTGCACCAACAACCTGCAAGCCGTGCCGAACATGAACGAAGAAGGCCTGCCGGGGTATCGCAACCCTGACAACTTCATCACCGTGTCCGATCCTTATCCGACCGTCACGGCGCTGGCCGCCGATCTGATCCTGCCCACCGCCATGTGGGTCGAGAAAGAAGGTGCCTATGGCAACGCCGAACGGCGCACTCAGTTCTGGCGCGAACAGGTGTCGGCACCGGGCGATTCCAAGTCGGACGTCTGGCAGGTCATGGAGTTCTCGAAGCGCTTCAAGACCGAAGATGTGTGGCCGGAGGAGCTGTTGGCCCTGAAGCCCGAGCTGCGCGGCAAGACCTTGTTCGAAGTTCTTTATGAGAACGGCAAGGTCAACAAATACCCGACCAGCGAAGTCGCCGAAGGGTTCAACAACCATGAAAGCACCGATTTCGGGTTTTACGTCCAGAAAGGCCTGTTCGAAGAATATGCCGACTTTGGCCGCGGTCATGCCCACGATCTGGCCGACTTCGATGTCTATCACAAAGCCCGCGGTCTGCGCTGGCCCGTGGTTGACGGCAAAGAGACGCTGTATCGCTTCCGCGAAGGCTATGACCCCTATGTGAAAAAGGGCGAGGGCGTGAAGTTTTATGGCAAGCCCGATGGCAAAGCCAACATCATCTATGCGCCTTACGAGCCCGCCGCCGAGGTGCCGGATGATGAATACGACCTGTGGTTCGTCACCGGGCGCGTGCTGGAGCACTGGCACTCGGGGTCGATGACCCGTCGCGTGCCGGAACTGCACCGGTCCTTCCCGTCCGCCGTGGTGTTCATGCACCCCGATGACGCCAAGGATCGCGGTCTGCGCCGGGGTCAGGAAATCACCGTGTCCTCGCGCCGTGGGGATGTTCGGTCGCGGGTCGAAACCCGTGGTCGCAACAAACCGCCCCGCGGTGTGGTGTTCATGCCCTGGTTCGACGAAGGCCAGTTGACCAATAAACTGACCTTGGATGCAACTTGCCCGATCTCGAAAGAGACCGATTTCAAGAAATGCGCCGTGAAGATCGAACGTGCCTAAGACTTGATGCAACGACTATAAACCGAGGATAAGACCATGCCCGCCGCGAAGAAATGCAATCCCAGTGCCATGGATCGGCGCCGCTTCCTTCAGGACGCTGCGCGGGTGACGGCGGGCTGTGCGGTGGCGGGCATGGCGCTTTCACAATTCGTAACGGACGCCAAGGCTCTGCCGACCCGGTCGATCCGACCGCCAGGCGCTTTGCCCGACGAAGCCGACTTTCTGGCCGCCTGCATTCGCTGCGGCCTGTGTGTGCGCGATTGTCCCTATGACACGCTGAAACTGGCCGAACTGGGCTTGGATGGCGCCGCCACCGGCACGCCGTTTTTCACCGCCCGCGATATTCCTTGCGAGATGTGTGATGACATCCCCTGCGTCGCCGCCTGTCCGACGGGCGCGCTGGATCACGGGTTGACCAACATCGACGACGCCGACATGGGCCTTGCGGTTCTGATCGACGAAGAAACCTGCCTGAACGCTTTGGGGCTGCGCTGTGACGTGTGTTATCGGGTTTGCCCGGTGATTGACGAGGCGATTACGCTGGAGCGTCGCCATAACGAACGGTCCGGCCACCACGCGATTTTCATGCCCGTCGTGCATTCCGACAAATGCACCGGCTGTGGCAAATGCGAAAAATCCTGTGTCCTGCCCGGAGAGGTCGCGATCAAGATCCTGCCATGCCGCATCGCCATGGCGGACGCCGCCGAGCACTATAAGCTGGGCTGGGAAGACCGCGAACAGCTGGTGGATGAAATCATCGACCTGCCGGACCGTTTGCCCGGCGAAGGCACGGACAATCTGGTTGCCCCCGGTGGATACCTTGATGGTCTGCCCGATCCTTCAATGGAGGGTGGTTTTACGCCCAGCGTGACCCTTCCCGGAACAGGGGGGACGAACTGATGTCGGACAAAACAAAACGTCCTGTCGGCCAAGAGGCCGTTGACGAAAAGGGCTGGTGGCTGGCCCATAAATTCCTGGTCCTGCGTCGTGTCTTGCAAGCCTTTTTCCTGGGCCTGTTCCTGCTGGGGCCGTGGTTTGGTATCTGGTGGGTCAAGGGCAACCTGTCCGGGTCGCTGACCTTTGATGTTCTGCCGCTGACGGATCCGTTCATCTTTGTGCAGACGCTGTTTGCGCTGCATTGGCCCGAAACCACCGCCATCATCGGTGCGCTGATCGTCGGGGTGACCTATGCCCTGATCGGCGGGCGGGTCTATTGCAGCTGGGTCTGCCCGATCAATCCGGTGACGGACGGCGCGCATTGGCTGCATGACAAGCTGGGCCTGCAAAAAGGCTGGCAGCCGAAACGGTCGACCCGCTTCTGGGTCATGGGCATGGTTCTGGTCGTGTCCGCCGTCACTGGCACCATCGCCTGGGAGGTCGTCAATCCAATCTCGATGCTGCACCGCGGGCTGATCTTTGGCATGGGCTTTGCCTGGACCTTTGTCCTTGCCGTGTTCCTGTTCGACCTGTTCGTGTCGCGCCGGGGCTGGTGCGGCCATCTGTGCCCGGTCGGTGCCTTTTACGGCCTGCTGGGAACCCGCTCTGTCGTCCGCGTCAGCGCGGTGAAACGGTCCGAATGCGACGATTGCATGGATTGTTTTGCGGTCTGCCCGGAAATGCACGTGATTACCCCGGCCCTGCGTGGGACCGACGCCGACACGCCGATCATCCTGTCGGCGGACTGTACCAACTGCGGTCGCTGCGTGGATGTCTGCGCGCCGGACGTCTTCAAATTCACCACCCGTTTCGATGACACCCCTGCGCCCGCACGCACGGAACGGAAGAAACCCAAACACCAATCCGAGGCCAGTCGCGCGGCCTAAGACAACCACGGGAGATGCCCCATGAAAAAGACCATTTTTATCAGCGCACTTGCGGCTTCGGCCATGCTGGCCGGCCTTGCCTTTGTCCAAACGGCCGGAGGCGTGGATACCCTGCGCGGCGCCGCAGTCGACGAACCCGTTGCGGTCGAAGACGTGTTTCACCAGGATGAAACCCGCTTCACGCGCAACTATCGACAGCAACCGCCGCTGGTGCCCCACTCGATTGACCAATACCAGATCGACCTGAAGGCCAACCGCTGCCTGTCCTGCCATGACTGGACCACGGCGGGCGATCGTAAGGCTCCGACCCTGTCGATGACCCACTATCTGGACCGTGAAGGCAACCAGATGGACACCGTCGCCGGGACCCGTTGGTTCTGTAATCAATGCCACGTGCCGCAGGCCGATGCGCCTGCTCTGGTGGAAAACACCTTCGAAGCGTCGAACTGATCGCGGCTGAGCGAAGGAAAGGATAACAGACATGTCTGAAACGAACCCAGGATTCACCCGCCGCTTCTGGCGCTTCTTCTGGTCGCCCTCGGGTGTCCTGTCGCTGGGCTTCTTGTTGGTTGTCGGTTTTGTTGTGGGTGTCGCCTTTTGGGGCGGCTTTCACTGGGCGCTTGAGGCCACCAACAACGAAGATTTCTGCGTCTCATGTCACGAGATGAAGGACAACGTGTACGCCGAATACCAAGGCACCGTTCACCAGAACAACAGCTCAGGCGTGCGGGCAACCTGCCCGGATTGTCACGTGCCGAAAGACTGGTGGCCCAAGATCATTCGCAAGATCCAGGCTTCAAAGGAGCTGTATGGCCACTTTGTCACCGGTGTGATCGATACCCCCGAGAAGTTCGAAGAACACCGCCTGTATCTGGCCAGCCGCGTCTGGACCGCGATGAAGACGACGGATTCGCGCGAATGTCGCAACTGCCACAAGTTCGACTATATGGACTTTACGTTGCAAGAGGGTCGCGCCGCTGACAACCACCAAATCGCCCTGGACGAAGGCAAGACCTGTATCGACTGCCACCAGGGCATCGCCCACAACCTGCCCGAAGGGTGGCAGGACGCCTATGAGGACCTGTCGGCAGACCTGGCCGCCAATGGCCACATGGTCGCACCGCGCGCCCGCGCTGTTGCCGATCTGCAAGGGTATCTAGATGGTGGCGAAAGCGACTAGTCGAAAACACAAGTCGGGCCGCGCTTGACGGGCGGCTCGTTTTGCCAAGGATGAACATATGAAATTCGCCTATACCATCGCGCCGGGGCGCGGAGAGACCAACCTATTGCTGGCCGATGTGGCCGGGGTCATGACCTCGGCTGGGCTGCGGGTCTGTGGGACGGTTCAAATTGATACCGATCGCGAAAAGGTCCACCATTGCGACATGGATGTGCAGGTGCTGCCCGATGGTCCGCTGATCCGTATTTCGCAATCGCTGGGGACGCTGTCGCGTGGCTGTCGTTTGAACACTGACGCGTTAGAGCAGGCCGTGGCGCTGACCGAACAGGGCCTGACGGATGGCACCGACATCCTGCTGGTCAACAAGTTTGGCAAACACGAAGCCGAGGGGCGCGGTTTCCGCAATGCCATCGCCGAGGCCCTGTCGCGCGACATTCCGGTGCTGGTCGGGGTGAACAAATTGAACGTCGAGGCCTTTCAGACCTTCTGTGGCGGCGAGGCCGTGGCATTGGAACCCAACCCCGCCGACATCCTGGCCTGGTGTGGTCAGGTGACGGCAACCCAGGGGCTGTCCCGGATTGTGGCACAGCCGTTGCAGACCAGCGAAAAAGCCTGAATTCCCCCTGAACAGGGAATCCACGCCGCCGTCTCTTTGCGAAACGGCGGCGTTTTTACGCGAAATATTCCGAAAAAATGACGTGGTGTCTCAGCAATAATGCGCAAGCGGCATGTTAGCGACGAAACAGGCTCGCGAAATTTTCAACCTTTTCATGATCCCTTTCACAGGCAACACGTTGCTTTTGTTTGAGAATTTTTCCATCAGCGAAATAAATTTACAAGGCTGTGACGGTGTAGTTAAGGCGATTTACACAAAAACTGTTGTTTCCCACGGGGTTATTTCCCTATTTTCACACGCGGTGGGGGAAGGCTTTCGATTTGGTCAACCAGCGCCCTGCGCGCCCGGCGCGCTGAGGAGGATTTAGAGGAGGAGGACCCCGAATGTCGTCGCAAACACCCAGCGGCCAGACCTACGCACCGTCTGCCGATTTCACTGCAAAAGCCCATATTGACGAAAAGCTGTACGATGAAATGTACGCCGCATCGGTCAACGACCCGGATGCGTTCTGGGGCGAACATGGCAAGCGTATTGACTGGATCAAGCCGTTCACCGAAGTGAAGAACACCTCTTTTGAGTTCGGCAATGTGAACATCAACTGGTTTGCTGACGGCACGCTGAACGTCGCTGCCAACTGCGTTGATCGCCACTTGGTGACCCGCGGCGATCAGACTGCGATTATTTGGGAACCCGACAGCCCGGAAGAGGCTGCCAAGCACATCACCTATCAGGAATTGCATGTTGCCGTCTGCAAGATGGCCAACATCCTTGAAGAACTGGGCGTGCGCAAAGGCGACCGGGTCGTGCTGTATCTTCCCATGATCCCCGAAGCGGCCTATGCGATGCTGGCCTGTGCGCGGATTGGCGCGGTGCATTCGATCGTGTTCGCGGGTTTCAGCCCCGACGCCCTGGCCGCCCGGATCAACGGGTCCGACGCCAAGGTCGTGATCACCGCCGACTATGCCCCGCGTGGCGGCCGTGCGACACCGTTGAAATCCAACGCCGACGCCGCCCTTCTGCACACCAAAGACACGGTGAAATGCCTGGTCGTGAAACGCACCGGCGGTCAGACCACCTGGGTCACCGGGCGTGACTTTGATTACAACGAGATGGCGCTGGAAGCCTCAGACATCTCGAACCCCGCCGAAATGAACGCCGAAGATCCGCTGTTCATCCTCTATACCTCGGGCTCGACTGGTCAGCCCAAGGGCGTTGTGCACAGCTCGGGTGGCTATCTGGTCTATGCCTCGATGACGCATGAATATGTGTTCGACTATCATGACGGCGACATCTTCTGGTGTACTGCTGATGTGGGCTGGGTCACTGGCCACAGCTATATCGTCTATGGACCGCTGGCCAATGGCGCGACCACGGTGATGTTCGAAGGGGTGCCGACCTATCCCGACGCGGGCCGTTTCTGGGACGTGTGCGCCAAGCACAAGGTGAACCAGTTCTACACCGCCCCGACCGCGCTGCGCGCCCTGATGGGCAAAGGCAACGAATGGGTCGAAGGCAAGGACTTGTCGGCCCTCAAATTGCTGGGCACCGTGGGCGAACCGATCAACCCCGAAGCCTGGAACTGGTACAATGAACAGGTCGGCAAGGGCAATTGCCCCATCGTCGACACCTGGTGGCAGACCGAAACCGGCGGTCACATGATGACCCCGATGCCGGGCGCCCATGCGACCAAACCGGGGTCCGCGATGAAACCATTCTTTGGCGTACAGCCGGTGGTTCTGGACCCGCAGTCGGGCGAAGAAATCCACGGCAATGGCGTCGAAGGCGTCCTGTGTATCAAGGACAGCTGGCCTGGCCAGATGCGCACCGTTTATGGCGACCATGAGCGGTTCCAGAAGACCTATTTCAACGACTATCACGGCTATTATTTCGCCGGTGACGGCTGTCGCCGCGACGAAGATGGTGATTACTGGATCACCGGTCGCGTTGATGACGTGATCAACGTGTCCGGCCACCGTATGGGCACCGCCGAAGTCGAAAGCGCCCTGGTTGCGCACCCGAAAGTGGCCGAGGCCGCCGTGGTTGGGTATCCGCACGACATCAAAGGGCAGGGCATCTATTGCTATGTCACGCTGATGAACGACGTGGAGCCGACCGAAGAGCTGCGCAAGGCGCTGCGCACCTGGGTTCGCACCGAAATCGGTCCGATTGCCGCGCCTGATCTGATCCAGTGGTCGCCGGGTCTGCCGAAAACCCGTTCCGGTAAAATCATGCGCCGTATCCTGCGCAAGATCGCCGAAAACGATTTTGGCGCGCTGGGCGACACCTCGACCCTGGCGGAACCCGGTGTGGTGGACGAACTGATCGACAATCGCATGAACCGGAGTGACGACTGATGGACGGCGCAAGTACCGCGAACGCCGCGCCCGTCTTGATCCTGCTTGGCCCCCCCGGGGCCGGCAAAGGCACCCAGGCCCGGATGTTGGAAGACAGGTTTGGCCTGGTTCAGCTGTCGACCGGCGATCTTCTGCGCGCAGCTGTTGCTGCGGGCACGGACGCTGGCAAGGCCGCCAAAGCCGTGATGGAGGCGGGCGGGCTGGTCAGCGACCAGATCGTCATCGACATCCTGCGCGACCGTCTGGCTGACGCTGATTGTGCCAAGGGCGTGATCCTGGATGGCTTTCCACGCACCACGGTTCAGGCCGAGGCGCTGGACACCCTGTTGGCCGAAAGCGGCCAGCGCATCAATGCGGCGATCAGCCTTGAGGTGGACGACGCGGCGATGGTGACGCGCATCGCGGGCCGCTATACCTGTGGTGGTTGCGGCGAAGGCTATCACGACAGCTTCAAGCAACCCACCAAGGATGGTATCTGCGACAAATGCGGCGGCACGGACATGAAGCGCCGGGCCGACGACAACGCCGAAACCGTGGGCAGCCGGCTTGAGGCCTATCACGCGCAGACGGCGCCGCTCATTACCTACTATGACGGTAAGGGTAGCCTGCAAAAGATCGATGCCATGGGCGCGATTGGGGACATTGCAGATGGGCTGAACGCAATCGTCGAACAGGCGACCGCGTAACGGGACAGGTGGGGTCACGTGCGGTGGCCCCATTCGAGGAAGCGAAACAACAAGGGGAGGGGGAGTTATGTCCGAAACGTCCTCCAACAGCGCGTCTTGATCAGCCTGGTAATCTAGGCCGTGGTCTCATTCGGGTTCGGAATTCTGCTGCGCCCCATGCTTTCGGGCATCCGCGTCGGAGGCACAGATCTGCGCTTCTGGTTCGCTCAGCAGGGGGCGATCCTCGTCTTCTTGGTGCTGATCTTCAACTACGCCTGGCGCATGAACAAGCTCGACCGTGAACACGGCGTCGACGACGCATAAGGACCCAGGGACAGGTGGATCAGTTTGCAATCAACCTGCTGTTTGTTGGCGCGAGCTTCGCGCTGCACATCGGTATCGCAATGTGGGCCCGTGCGGGCGCAACCTCGGAATTCTATGCGGCTGGTCGTGGGGTTCACCCCGTCACCAACGGTATGGCAACCGCCGCTGACTGGATGTCGGCCGTGTCCTTCATCTCGATGGCCAGCCTGATCGCCTTTACCGGCTATGACAACAGCACGTTCCTGATGGGCTGGACCCCTGGCTATGTGCTTTTGGCGCTGCTGCTGGCCCCTTACCTGCGTAAGTTCGGCAAATTCACCGTGTCGGAATTCACCGTGTCGGAATTTATCGGTGATCGCTTCTATTCGCCGACCGCGCGCCTTGTGGCGGTTGTCTGCCTGATTGTTGCATCGACCACTTACGTGATCGGCCAGATGACCAGTGTGGGCGTGGCCTTTGGCCGCTTTCTGGACGTCAGCAACACAACCGGCTGATGATCGGTGCCTGTGTTGTGTTCGCTTTCGCCGTGTTTGGCGGCATGAAAGGTGTGACCTTCACCCAGGTTGCGCAGTACGTTGTGCTGATCCTGGCCTACACCATTCCGGCGATCTTCATCTTGCTGCAACTGACGGGCAACCCGATCCCGGCCCTGGGCCTGTTCGGCGTCCATGTTGATCTTCAGGCGCTGGCTGCGGAACAGGGTTGGCCAGCACCAGGATGTCACGGTTAAACTTGGTCAGCTGGGTGATCGGTCTGGTTGCCGCCGATGGTCTTGCCGCCGTGCTATCGACCGCTGCTGGTCTGTTGCTGGCGATTTCCTCGGCTGTGTCGCATGACCTGATCAAAGGTTCGCTGGACCCGAATATCTCGGAGAAAAACGAACTTCTGTCAGCTTGGATCGCCATGGGTGTTGCCATTGCGGTTGCAACTTACCTGGGTCTGAACCCTCTGGGTTTTGCGGTGCGAATAGTTTCCCTGGCCTTTGGTCTGGCGGCTGCGTCGACCTTCCCGGCGCTGATGATGGGTATCTTCTCGACCAGGATCAACAACACTGGCGCGGTGGCTGGTACGCTGTCCGGTCTGCTGGTGACGTTGCTCTATATCTTCCTGCACAAGGGGTGGTTCTTCATCCCCGACACGAACAGCTTCATCGATGCTGATCCGCTGTTGGGCACGATCAAGTCGACTTCGTTCGGTGCGATCGGTGCGATGATCAACTTCGCGGTTGCCTATGCTGTGTCGAGCATGACCAAGCCGACACCGGATCACCCGCGGCCTGTCGGGCAAAGTTCTGGCCGAAGCCCTGCCGGTCACGACCCCGGTGGGCGACATCATGACCGCCAATCCGATCACGCTGGCCCCGTCCGCGATCGGGTCTGACGTGCTGCACGCGATGATGGAACGCAAGATCGGCCATGTGCCAATTGTCGAAAGCGGCAAGCTGATCGGCATCGTCACGCAAACCGATCTGACCCGGTTCCAGGCGGTCAGTTCCGTCGAACTGGTCAGTGAAATCGCCCATGCGGCCACAGCCGAAGATACGGCCAAGGTCACCGCCCGCATCAGGTGGTCACGCGCCTGATTGCCGATATCGCCGACCCCGTGATCCGCCGTCTGTTGATGCTGGCCGAAGAAACGCTGGGTCCGGCGCCCGTGCCCTATCTGTGGTTGGCTTGTGGCAGTCAGGGGCGTCAGGAAGAAACCGGCGTGTCTGATCAGGGCAACTGCCTGATCCTGAATGACGCGGTGACGGACGCCGACCGCGACGGGTATTTCGCCCAGATGGCCAAGATCGTGTGTGACGGGTTGGATGCCTGCGGCTATATCTATGCGCTTCAGGGCCCTTTGAGCAAGGTGAACACCCGCGCTCGGCTGGAGGCAGGGATCCACGCCGGTGTGCTGTCGAAATCCGGCGGTCGACACGCTGTCGATCCGCACCCATGCCGTCGCGCCTGACCTGCGCATGGTGGATACCCTGTTCCTGGGCTGTTGGGCCGCACCAAGCAAGCTGATCGTTCTGACCGATTGCGCAGGCGCACGGCGCGCGCCGCTGTTTGACAGTGTCGATTTCGGGCCGATTTCGGCGCAGATGGCTCCTTCACCGGGGCCGACTGACTGAGCATACCAGAGATGATGCGCCTTTGGTCGTGATCCGCGCCGCTGAGGTGCCGTCATGACCCGGCTCACAGGCCTGTCGCTGCGCCTTCGGGGATTGCTGTTCTTTGCCCTGTTGGCGGTCGGAAGCATTGTTGTCGTCGGGCTGGCGTTGTGGGTCGGATACCTGCGGGTCGCGGCCTCGGGCGCGATGTCCGGCTTTGTCTTTGCCGCCGTGCTGGCGGGGTTTGGTCTGGTGGCTTTGACCTCAGGGAGCTGGTTCCTGTTTGACGAAAACGTCGCGCGCCCGATTGAACGTCTGGCGTCGGGGCTGCGCACGCAGGGGCAGGTGGGGTCGACACCCATGCCGCGCGCTATTTGGGCGTTCTGGCCCCGACCGCCGAGGCGGTGTCGGAACAGTTGATGCAATTGACCATGGATCAGGCAGGTGTCGTCACCGCCGAAACCGCGCGCCTGCTGGCTGATTTGAACTGACGCAACGACAGGCTGGGGCTGTATAGAATTTCGTCATGATATGGTGGTAAAGCGGCCATGTCATACGGCGGCTTGCGGTGACGACGGTTCGGGGGCTACACAATGATGGATCCCGGCCGGGGCTCCTCCCGCCAATTCTGTCGTGTAAGAGGTCCCGAATGCTGCGAACCAACAAACTCTATGACGATCTGAAAGTCGGCGACAGCGCGTCGTTGAAGCGGACTTGCACGGCGAATGATCTGTTTGTCTTTGCCCACGCCTCGGGCAACCTGAACCCGATCCACCTGCCCAATGATGAACATGACAATCACGAAGCGGTTGCGCCGTCGATGTGGGTGGGGTCGCTGTTCAGCTCGGTGATCGGGAACACCCTGCCGGGCCCTGGGTCGTTTTACCGGGCCCAAACGCTGGAGTTTTTGGGCCGCGCCCGTGTGGGGGATGAACTGACGGTGACGGTTACCGTGACCAAAAAGCTGCCCGACCAGATGATCGCGCTGGAGACACAGACCACCGGCCGCAATGGGCGGCTGTTGTGCGTCGGCACAGCCGAGGTGCAGACCCCGACCACCCGTGTGTCGATCGAGGACACGGACGAAGATATTCCCGACCTGGTGATCACCCGTCACAACCATTTCGACCGCATCCTAGAGGAGGTCGAGGGCCTGGCCCCGATCCCCACCGCCGTGGTTGCGCCGGAAGAACGCGAGGCCTTGGGGGGCGCCATGTTGGCGGCCAGGTACGATATCATCAAACCCATCCTGATTGGGTCGAAAACCTTGATCGAAGCCTGCGCTGCCGAGAATGGCGATGATCTGACGGGTATCGAAATCATTGACGTTCCCGGGCATGTGGCCGCTGCTGCCAAGGCCGTGGAACTGGCCCGTGCCGGGGTCGTTTCGGCGGTGATGAAGGGGCATTTGCATACCTCGGACCTGCTGGGCCAGATCCTGAAGAAAGACGGCGGGCTGCGCACCGCGCGGCGCCTGTCGCATGCGTTCATCATGGATGTGCCGGGGCTGGACCACCTGTTGGTCGTCACGGACGCGGCCGTGAACATCGCACCGACCTTGATGGAGAAGGTGGACATCACCCAGAACGCCATCGACCTGTGCTTGTCGCTGGGCATGGACCAGCCCAAGGTCGGGGTGTTGTCGGCGATTGAAACCGTGAACCCGGCGATCCAATCAACGCTGGACGCCGCCGCGCTGTCGAAGATGGCCGATCGGGGCCAGATCAAGGGCGGGTTGGTCGACGGCCCGCTGGCGATGGACAACGCGATGGACGTGAACGCGGCCCGCACCAAGGGCATCACGTCGCTGGTCGCCGGGCGCGCCGAGGTCCTGTTGGTGCCGAACTTGGAGGCCGGCAACATGCTGGCCAAGGAGCTGACCTTCGTTGCCCACGCCGAAGCGGGCGGGCTGGTGCTGGGCGCCACGGTGCCGGTCATCGTGACCTCGCGCTCGGACGGTGAAAAGGCGCGATTGGCCTCCTGCGCCATCGCCGCGCTGTACCAGCAATGGTTGCTGCGCAATGCGCCCGGCGGGCATTGATGGCCCACATTCTGACGCTGAACTCGGGCTCGTCCTCGATCAAATTCGCTGTCTATGCAGCGGGTGCGCCCCCGGTTGAACAACTGCGTGGCCAGGTCGAAGGCCTGGGGGAGACGCCCGGTATAACACTCAAAGCGCAGGGGCGCACGGTGCTGGAGCGTGCCCTGTCTCCAGGGGAGGGCGCGGATCATGCCGCAGCCCTGACCACCATTCTGAGCGCACTGGATGAAGCCCGCCCGGACACGCAGATCACCGCCATTGGCCACCGGGTGGTGCATGGCGGCCCGGATCTGTCAGCACCAATTGTGCTGGATGACGCCCGGATCACGACGCTGGAAAAGCTGATTCCACTGGCGCCGCTGCACCAGCCCGCCAATCTGGCCGGCATTCAGGCCGCGCGCGCCGCATTTCCGCGGGCCGTTCAGGTCGCCTGTTTTGACACCGCTTTTCACCGCGCCCACCCTTGGGTCGCCGACACCTATGCCCTGCCGCATGAATATTACGACGAAGGCATTCGCCGCTATGGCTTTCATGGGCTGTCCTATGAATACGTCTCGGGCAAGCTGGCCGAGATCGCGCCGGATCGGGCCCGGGGTCGGGTGATCATCGCGCATCTGGGCAATGGGGCCTCCATGTGCGCCATTCGCGATGGCCATTCCATTGGCTCGTCGATGGGGTTCACCGCGCTCGACGGGCTGCCAATGGGCACCCGCTGTGGTCAGCTGGACCCGGGGGTCGTGCTGTATCTGATGGCGGAGAAAGGCATGTCGGCGGATCAGATCGAAACGCTGTTGTACCGCCAATCCGGGCTGAAAGGCCTGTCGGGTCTGACCCATGACATGCGGGCACTGGAACAGGCCGACACGCCCCGCGCCCGCGGCGCAATCGAATATTTCGTCAGCCGCGTTCGTCGCGAAATCGGCGGACAGGCGGCGTTGTTATCCGGGGTTGATGCGCTGGTGTTCTGTGGCGGGATTGGCGAAAACGCGACCTCGGTACGGGCGTCGGTCTGTCAGGGGTTGGATTTTCTGGGCATCCGGATCAACCCCGCCCGCAACGCAGCTGGTGAGCAAGAAATTTCTGCCGCCGACGCGGCCACGAAAGTCTTTGTCATTCGCACGGATGAAGAGCAGATGATCGCGCGCCACACCGCAGCCTTGCTCTAGGCGTTCTAGGCCATCGTTTCGCCCCCCTCGCGAAAGGCAAAGCGAACCAGGTGCCGATCGATCACATCCTTGGCCCTAGCCTGTGCCGCAGCATCGGCCAGTTGAAACTGCACGGTCAAGCGGTCAGCTTTCGCCAGCATTTCGGCCCGACCCCAGTCGAACTGACAATATCCACTGTCGCCATCGGCCCCGGTGTCGATCTTGTGGCCAAAGTGTCTGCACAGCTGCGCAATTTATTTTGCACCGTTTGCAGTTTGAAATGTTCCGACAAGTGTCCTGAGTGCCGCCTTCCTGATTGAAATGGTCAGGTAAGGCGCGGCGGCGGTAATCTCATGCTTGTGACATGCGGGTGCGTCGCACAGGTCATGGCCCCGTGAATGACGGCCTGCCCCCGGTGCGGCAATTTGAAGGGTCTTCATCCGTCGCAAGGTTGATTAGGTTTCCGTAACCGACGGAGGGGAGAACAGAAATGCGCATGATGGCCATCGGGGCGATTGTCCTGGCGTCAATCGGCTGGGCCCAGGCAGAGGACAGTGAAGATATCACAGGCTTGATGGAAGGCAGGTGTTCGCATTGCCACGGCGATGCCGGAGAGGCCTCCAGCATGATTTACCCACGCTTGGCCGCGCAAAACCGGGTCTATCTGGAAAAACAACTGCGCAACTTTCGGGATGGGGCGCGGGTCAGCGATGTCATGAATGATATGGCCGCGGACCTGACCGACAGCCAAATTGCCGCATTGGCCGAGTTCTTCAGCAAGCAGCCTGTCGAAACCCACCGCGTTCGGGCGTCCAAACAGTCCCTGGAAGCGGTCGGGTACTATATCTATCACGAAGGTAACGCGTATGAACAAATTCCGGCCTGTAGCGATTGCCACGGGGAATTTGGCGCCGGTGACGAAGACCTGCCACGCCTTGCCGGTCAGCACCGGAACTATGTTGTGGAACAGCTGACGGCTTTTGACGAACGCACCCGCACCAACGATTCTGCGATCATGCATTCCATCGCCAAGCAGCTGACAGAGCTTGAGGTCAACGCGGTGGCCCTTTACGTGAGCGGATTGGGTGAGGAGGTTCAGGAGGCCGGGAACTAGACGCCACACCCTTCTTCACACACGCACATCGCGTCAGGCGGGCCGATAGAGGCATTCGTAGGTCTGGGACCGCGAGAGCCGTACGGAAAAGGCCTTGTGTCCCACCATGTGTCATACTTTACTTTTTGAAGGCCAAGTCTCTGATCGAGAGGGAAATGGAGGCGAGTATCGGAAGCGAACCGGTGTAGACGGATTTGCAATCCATTGTATTTCATCAAAAAAACGAATATTTTTGGCAAATAATGTATCAGGAGATTTGGCGAACAAGACACGAACCTGATACACTTGTTTTGGTAGGCTCAAAGCCATGAGCGGCATTGCGGTGATCTGGGCCGCCAACGTCAAGGGATTGAAATCCGTCGCCAAGGTTTGTGCTGATCCAGCTGGTCGACGTCCACAACAAAGAAACCGGCCAGTGCAACCCAAGCGCCAAGCGGCTGGCGGATGAAGATACTGAGAAAATTTTTGCCGCCTATCCGCCCGACCGTTTGCGCGGCAAAGCAGCCTATTTTGCCCAGATCGAAGAGGCCGTGAAAGAGGGGAACACACCCGAGGAGTTGCGGGGAGTATCCGAAACTCTGTGTATGAGGGTCGGTCCACGCGGTTTTGACGGGTATTTTTGGCCCCATTCGGCCTCAAAGTCCGCCAAGGCCTTCTCGGCCTTGCCGTGATCTGTGGCCTGATAAACGCGCTTCAGCGTTTTGTGCGTCGTGCCATTGCGACGGTTGCGTTGTTGGTTCGAGGGACCTGTATCAGGCTCATGGCCCAGTTGGTTGGCCAGTTCCGTACCCAGCATCTCTCCATCAGGCGGCCCCACAGCTTCTTCATCAAGCCATGATCGCCCAGCAAATCGCCCCCGTTCTCAACCCCGCTTAGCAGCCTGTCTAAAACGTCCCTGGACATGGTCATTGTTGTCATGCTCCTTCAACTTGGAAGCTGGGGCAAATTACGCAGACACAGAGGGTCGGACGCTCTCCCCTTGTGGCAGCAACGCGTCAATTTCGACCAGCGGGTCGTTTTGTTCGCGTGCCGCTTTGCATAACGGTCAGAAAGGTCCGCAGGCCCCC
>Ga0209345_10002483_pt1 | contig 20307 bp, 14 predicted proteins | sample Cruoilmetagenom7_FD_187294 | JGI IMG/M metagenome (GOLD analysis project Ga0209345, IMG submission 187294) | Oil polluted marine microbial communities from Coal Oil Point, Santa Barbara, California, USA - Sample 7 (SPAdes) (version 2) | ecosystem: Environmental > Aquatic > Marine > Oil seeps ... | reverse complement strand
CTCCAGCCCATAGAACAGGGTGAAACCGGCCATGGCGCCGAGATAGAGCATCGGATCCTCGCCCGCCGCATCCTCGTTCAGATGCGCAAGTTCGGGCAGCAGGTGCACGAAAACATAGGCCACCGAGACCCCGCCCGCCGCGGACAGCCAGATGCTGCGCGGCGTGCGGTCGAGCCAGCGCAGCCAGGGCGAGGCGATGTGGACAAGGGCAAAGGCCATGCCGACCGCCAACACCAGCCCCGCATGCGGCAATCCCCCGGTCATCTGCCACCCCCACACGGGCCTTCGCCCCGCGAAACCGCCCCGGCTACCGGAGCCCTGATCGGTACAATGGCGACCGAAGGGAGGAGCGCTGGCAGAACCGGGACGTGTGGTGTCATCGTGAACTCCTGAAAGAGGATGGCATCATAAACCGGCCCGGGGTGGAATTGTCCACCGGATCGAACCTGAGGGATACGCAGGTGTGGCGGGGGTTCGGCAATCAGGACTTGGGTCGATATTTTTAACATAATATGTCTCGAATCGAAGATTGAGAAAGCTCCAGGAATCTCAATTCCCATTGTAAAAATAATATTGAACAAAAAATTTTTATAAATTATAAATAAATTATTACTTTTACTTATGATAACAATTACTTACATCTAAGGCAGTGATTATAAAATATGATAGATTACGCCTATAATCCGCATACTTTATTGTAAGTCTCAGCGAAAAATCTCTGCTTTCTTGCTCTGATTCGGTTGTTTCGCTATTTTCGTTCGGCTTGCCGGAACACTCAACCTAGGGGAGTGGATGCAGCAAGTTCGCCAGCCGCTCAACAATGAAAAAGTTCCTCGCGAACGCGATACAAATAAACAGCCTTTATCGCGTCAATAGATTTTTTTAGCTATTTTTCATAGGCATCAAGGAAAAACCGGGTATGCTCCCCGATATAACGTACTCAAATGATCCCTCGGTCAGCCCATGTTCGCAAAATCTACTTTTTTTGCAATCATCATCGCTGTGATGATCATAATTCTTTCAGCGCTACTGTTGATGGCTTGCAGCCTGTCGCTGCCTTGGTTCAGCCCGATATGTCGTGGCTCGGAGCAGGTCAGCGCGGTGTCGCCGCATGCGGACGACGATCTGCGGCGCACCGTACTGGAGGCGGAGATAGCCTCGTTGGAGCGTGCCCTCGCAGGGCGGCAATGTCTGCCCGAAACCCCGGCGCAAACGCACACAGATGTCATTGATGAGGATCGCTGGGCACAGGGTGATGTCGGTTTGCTCGAAGGATGCTGGGACCTCGATTCCGACTATTCCCTGCGGGACATAGATACGGACGAAGTCCTTTCCGTCACGCAATGGCAGATGTGCTTCGATGCTGCGGGCAACGGTTCGCAAAGCATGACCTACAACAATGGAAATATCTGCGAGGCCGACATCCATGCGCAATTCGGCGCGGACGGGACGCTGGTTGTCACCGACAGCGATGACATTCTGTGTTCCGACGGATACCGGATCTTCCAGCGGGAAATGACCTGCGAACTGGCCGGTGACGGCTCAGCCAACTGCGACTCGCGCCAGCCCGGCCGCGATCAGGACTCCAGCACAACAGTGAGGTTGCGCCGATGAGCGATCAGACGTCCCCCCCCACACCGGGTGAGCAGCAACCGCCCGCCAGCCCGCCAGACCATACTGACCGGCCGCGCGTCGCACATTCGCTATGGCTATTCTGGCTGCCGCCGATCGTGTTGTTGACGATACTCGTGCTGACGCTGATCTGGCTGCTATGGCCGGGCACACGCATCTTTCCACAGCCACAGACCGTCTACCACGTGCCAGACGAAACCGCGCAATCGGTGAATGGCGACATCATCGCCGCACTGGAGCAGCGCGCCGCCGATCTGCAGACGGCACTGGACGGTGCGATGTGTTCGGACGCCGGTGAATTGATCCTTGACGACGGACGCACGCCCGAGGGCCTGGTGCCCGGCACGCAAGGTGATCGGGCGCAGCCGGGCACGCCGACGGACGGGCGCACCGACAGCGTTTTGCCGCCCTCCCCCGATCGCGTGCAGATTGATCGCCCAACCCCTGAACCTGGTGACGACCCGACTGCAGACCCCGCGCAGGAGAGGAACGACACCCCCACCCTGCTAGCGGCGCTGGAGCAGCAGACCGTGCTGATTCTGGCCGCTTCGGTTGACGGATTGGCGACGGGCACCGGCTTTTTCGTCGGGCCCGATCTGGTTATGACCAATCACCACGTGGTCACGGCCAGCAACGATGTGCGTGTGGCGAACGACGCCCTCGGCGGGGCACTGCGCGCGCAGGTCATCGCGAGCCTTGGCCCGCTGGAGACATCCGGCGGCGATTTCGCGCTGTTGCGGGTCGATGGGGCGAACCAGCCGTTCTTTCCGCTTCGCGACAGTGCCAGTTCCATGCGACTGGAAAACGTCATCGCCGCCGGCTACCCCGGCGCAATCCTTGAGACGGACAACCGGTTCGATGCCATGCTGGCTGGCGACATGACGGCCGTACCCCAGTTGGCGGTGACCGATGGCATTGTGAATGTCGAGCAGGATTTCATGACCGGCACGCGGGTATTGATCCACACCGCCCGCATCTCTCAGGGGAATTCGGGCGGGCCGCTCGTGGATTATTGCGGACGGGTCGTGGGGGTGAACACCTTCGGGCGGACCAGTGACGAACGGCACCTCAACTTCTCGATCGCATCATCCGAGTTAATCCGCTTTCTGGACGACAGCGGTGTCACATCGACGCTGGAAGCAGCGGAATGCGTTCCGCAGGTCAGTCGTGCCGCGCCCCCGCCCCGTGCGGAGACGGACGTCGAGGATAGCGGCGAGGATGACGGCAACACGGAAGGTGAGGCAGCAGACGCCTCGACCGAAGACTGACCCATGGCACGTATTCGCATCACGTCCACCGGCAACGACACGCTGCGAATGCTCGGCACGCCGGGTCTGCGTTCGCATGCCTTGATCGTGACGACCGTGCGCGAACACCTCGGCCCGGCCCATGCGGGTCTGTTCGCTGAACCGGTGCAAAGCGCGGACGGCACGCGCACGGAGTGGTTCGTCGATGCCGCCCGCCGCCCGCAACCCATCGCCAGCCTGACGCCGGAGCAGCAGCAGGACTTGCGTGATCGCGCCGACGCCATGCGCGCCGATATCGTGGCTCTCGCCGCGACGATGGACAATGACAAGAACGGCGGTCAGGCGAAATTGTCCGAGGCGCTGCGCAATGCCGTGACCGTCGCGGATGAGGACGCGCTGTTCGCCATCCCGGATCCGGAGGACGGAACCCTACGCCCGGTTCTGGTAAACTGGGCGCGCACCGCCGATACCGGCGGTCCCTCCACGGGGATGCTGCGCGGCAGCGCCCCACGCCGCCCCGTTCCGTCCGCGTCACCCGCCGCGGACACAGCCGGTACTGCGAACGAAGGTGTTGAGGCCAGGATACGAGAAGTGCCGGTGATCCTCGGCATCCTTCCCAGCTGGATCTGGGTGCTATGGTGGCTGCTCTGGGCGGCCATCGCGGCGGTGACCTTCCTGATCCTGTTCGTTCTGATCGCACCCTGCGCCTTGTCCGTGCCGGGGCTGGACAACCGCTGTCCGGTGGAATTCGTCGAGGACCCCGGCGATCGGGACAACCGGCGCGCCCAGATCGAGGACCGCATCGCGGCGCTTCAGGTGGCCATCGCACGTGCGCAAGCGGCCTGCACCCCCGTACCACCGCCACCACCACCACCGCCGCCGCCGCCTCCCGAAGAGCCTGAACCGGAGCCTGAGGCAGCAGCCCCCCCACAAGACGATATCGACGAGCGAATGCGGCGGGAAAACGCGCAGCGAGGGGACCTGACCATCACGCTGGCATGGGACGACGTGTCCGATCTCGACCTCCACGTCACCTGCCCGGCCGGTGCGACGATTGCATGGAATGACCGTTCGCCCGCAGGATGCGGCGGGCGGCTGGACGTGGACGCGAATGCAAGCAGCAACAACACGACCCGGCGCCCGGTGGAAAATATCTTCTTCGCCGAACCTGTACCGGGCCGTTATCGTGTCGCAGTACGTCTGTTCAGGAACCGTCCGGCCAGGGGCACCCGCGCCTTCACGCTGCGCATCGCGATTGGCGAAGACGTGCGTGACCTTCGTGGCTCGGTGTCAAATGCGAACACCATCTGGACCCACGATTTCGTATATGAGGGAAACTGACCGTGAAAGAGAGCACCTCCCGCCTGCGAAGACTGGCGAACTGGCCCGATGAGATCACCTTGGTGCCGTTTTCCGGTATCCAGATCCTTGATTTCGGATTTTCGAGCACGGCATTGCCCGTGCGCAGCCGCAGCTTCGCCGAAGTCCGCACGCCCCGCCCCGGTCAGGACGATCAGGTCGATTTGATCCTGTTCGACGATGACGAGCGGCGCAGCGAGGCGTTGGAATCTTCCATCACGGGCAAAGAGCAGGACCGCTATGACATCAACGCCAGGGCGGCGTTCGAGCCTTTCCTGAACGAATGGGTCCCCGTGCCCGTGCTGCGGGTCAAGGACCAGGCCGGGCCTCAGGGGCATATCCAGACCGACGATTACCCATCCTGCTGGGCACGGATGCGCGTGGTCGCCCTGGACGAACCCGATCCCGATACCGGGCACGATCACCGCGTGCAACTGGCGCTCGACACCTCATTGGCCGAGCAGGTAGAGGGCATGCCCGCTGTCGGCCCCACCTTCGAGGATGCCCGCCAGCGCGAGTATTTCGCGCTCAACACCCATCCCGACCAGATCGCGTGGTTCCTGCGCAGCCCCATCCATTATGATGACGGCGAAGAGCACGACCTTCAGGCCTGGGCCTCCGACTGGACCGAGCATCTGTTTTTAAAATATCGCCGCCGTCGGTATCCAAAACGCGGCACCACGCCTGCCGATCTGGATTACACGCTGGAACATTGGGCGCGCTATCTGACCTATCTGGCGATTGTCGGCGCTGCCATTTCGCCGCCGCTGATCCGCCTGACCGACATGGTCGCGGCGGATGCGGTGGAAAAGCCCGTGCGCGTCGATCTGGTGCTGGATATCGGCAACAACAGGACGTGCGGTATCCTGACCGAAACCTTTCCCATGGGCGAGGACAGCCCGCTTGACGGCTCATATCCCGTTCATCTGCGCGATCTTTGCAATCCGGAGATCCTGCACGAGGGCCTGTTTGCCAGCCGGGTGGAATTTCGCGAATCCCAGTTCGGGCCGAGCGCATATACGATGGCTTCGCCCAACCCGTCGGCTTTTCTATGGCCCAGCATCGTGCGCCTCGGCCCGGAGGCGATGGCACTGGCCGCAGGTCAGGCCGGGACGGAGACGTTATCGGGCCTTTCCTCCCCCAAACGGTATCTGTGGGATCTGGACACGGTCGAGCATGATTGGCGCTTCCACGGGGTCGAGGATCGCACGGACTATCCTGTCACGGCCAAGCGGATGATGGTCGAGCTGAACCAGTTCGGCGATGTACGCGCCCAGATCGAAGCGGAACGCCGCGCCGGCTTGCGGCGCGCGCGCGACATCACGCCCGAGATGAAGGCCCCGGTGATCTATCCCCGGTTTTCGCGCTCCTCTCTCTATACTTTCATGCTGACGGAACTGATCGCGCAGGTTCTGGTGCAGATCAACGACCCCGCGGGCCGTCTGTCCCGCCGCCATTCCGAAGTGCCTCGGATGCTGGAAAAGATCATCCTGACCCTGCCCACAGCGATGCCGATGCAGGAACAGGCCATCGTTCGGTCGCGCGCCGAGGGGGCGCTCAAACTGGTGTGGAGTATGATGGGGTTGAGCCGCGATGGCGGCGACATCCTTGACATGCCCGAGCTGGTCGTCAGGTGGGATGAGGCCAGCTGCACGCAGATGGTCTGGCTTTACAGTGAGATCGCGACCCGGTTTTCCGGTCAGATCCCTGCCTATCTCGAACTGCGCGGAAAGCCGCGAAAGCAGGAAGAGTCCGGTCCGGCCGAGCCATCGCTGCGCGTCGCGTGTATCGATATCGGCGGCGGCACCACCGATCTGATGGTGATGACCTACTGGGCGCGCAACGAGGTTGTGCTGACCCCGAAACAGACTTTCCGTGAGGGGTTCCGCGTCGCAGGTGACGATCTGGTGCTGGAAGTCGGGATCGACATCGTGTTGCCCGCCATTGCACAGGCGTTGCAGCAGGCCGGTATCGCCGACGTGACACCATTGATGGGGGAGCTGTTCGGCTCCGATACCGGCGGCGGCGATCAGACCCGCACGCACCAACGCCGCCAGTTCGGGCTGACCGTCATCGCCCCGCTGGCCACCGCCATACTGGAACAGGTGGAACGTATGGGCCCCGACGGCCATGCGCAGATCGATGTGGGCGAGGTGCTGAACCTGCCATTGCGCGCGGAACGCGATCCCGATTCCGATCCTGACGCACCACCACGCATGGTCCGCGTCAGCCCGCCGATTCACGGCTATCTCGATACATTCGCCCAGAGCCGGGGCGCGCGGGAGGGGTGGCGCCTGGCCGAGCTGACCTTCGATGTCACCCGCACGCAGATCGATGAGACGGTGCGCAAGGTTTTCGCCCCCTCGCTGGGACTGGTCGGAGAGGCCATTGCCCATCTGGACGCCGATATCGTGCTGCTGTCGGGGCGCCCGTCGCGGCTGCCCGCGATCCGTGACATTCTGGAGGCCCAGATGATCGTCACGCCCGATCGGCTGGTGACCATGCACAACTATCGCACCGGCGGCTGGTATCCCTACCGCGATCTGGCCACCGATCAGATCGGCGATCCCAAGAGCACGGTTGCCATGGGCGGCCTGCTGATGACCCGCGCGCGCGCGCGCATTCGCAACTTCCAGCTGGAGACCGACACCCTGCGCATGACCTCGACCGCGCGTCACATCGGCTTCATGGATCAGGACGGGACGATCCGCGACCGCAACGTGCTGTTTCGGAATGTCGACTTGAACACCCCCCCCGAAGATGGCGAGGAAAAGACGTTCGCGCTGGACGCCCCCCTGCAGATCGGGTCGCGTCAGCTCGATCTGGAACGCTGGATCACCACGCCGCTTTACGAGATCGGCTTCACGCAAACACCTGTGGACGGCGCGTTGCCCTACACGGTGACGCTGGAACGTGCCGACGTGATCGAGACGGACGAGGACGACACCTACGATCACGCGCTACAGCTGCGCGCGCAGGCCTTGCGCGAGGCGTTCGCGCCGACGGAGGTAGAGCTTGCCAACAACGGGCGCGGCGACGTCTCGATGATCCGCTTCCGCCTGCAAACCATCGGTTCGGTCCGCGATTACTGGCTGGAATCCGGTGTATTCAAGTCGCGGTGAGGATTACATGACCAAACAAGAAACCTTCGTGAAGTCGTGCCATGTTCTGGCCAAAGCAACGCGCGATGCCGCCGACTGGGCCGCGCGCGCGCCCAATGCCGAACGGCTGGGCGCCGAGGCGATCCCGACCCAGCGCACCCTGCGCACCGCCGCCCGGCGCGCCCGCAAACTGGCCGATGCCGCAGAACGTAAACCCAGCGTGTCGGTCTATGGTCCAAGTCAGCACGGCAAATCCTGGCTGGTCTCCGTGCTTGCACGTCCGGCAGGCAAACGGTTGGTGACGGATTTTCAGAACACCGATGTGCAATACGATTATCTGGACGAAATAAATCCCGGCGGCACACGCGAATCCACGGGTCTGGTGACACGCTTCACCGTGACGCGCGCACCCGCCCCGGCGGGCTTTCCGATCCCGCTGCGCCTGCTGACGGAGGCGGACATCGTTCGCATCCTGATGAACACGTTCCGCATGGACGGCGACATGACACAGACACCGCCGAAAGCGGAGGAACTGTCAGCGCATATCAACGATTTTGCCGACCGCATGGTCGCACAGCCCGCCCCCGGCATGGATGAGGACGCGGTTGCCGAGATCTATGACTACGCCACCGATCTGATGCGCGGGATGAGCTATGGCGACGCGCTCGACGGTTTCTGGCAGGAGGCGGAACGGATTGCCCCGCGTCTGGGTCGCGCCGACCGTGCCGCGTTCCTCGCGATCTTGTGGGGCAGCCACGCAGAACTGACCCGCACCTTCGAGCGGTTGAGCGCGGAGCTGGACCGGCTGGGCCATCCGCAGCTCGTGCATCTGTCGCCCGACGCGCTGGTCCCGCGCGAAGCCTCGATCATTGATGTGGCCGCGCTCGACGGGATAGAGCAGCCGGACGACCACGGCACCACCTCGTTGAGAATGTCCGATGGCCAGACGATGCAGATCGCCCGCCCGCTGATCAGCGCCCTGGGGGCGGAGCTTGAGCTACCCATGCGCGATCTGCCCTTCGCGTTGATGGAGCATGTGGACCTCCTCGATTTTCCCGGTGCGCGCAGCCGGGATTCCAAGCCCATGACCGAGCAATTGGCCAAGCCGAACGCGGTGAGGGAGCTGTTCCTGCGCGGCAAGGTCGCGCTGTTGTTCGATAAATATGTCGAGGATCAGGCAATTACCTCGATGATGCTGTGCGCCTCGCATCAGAACAACGAGGTCGTGGGTCTGGGCAAGATGATCGAGAACTGGATCGGCAAGACCAGTGGCGATACGCCCCAGCAGCGTCTCGCCGCGTTCGGGAACCTGATCTTCGTGCTGACCATGATGGACGTCCAGCTGGCGGAACGGGGCGGCGGCGTCGATGCCCGGACCTTGTTCCAGAACCGCGTCGCGACCTCTTTCGAGAAATACGCCACCGCATCCAATCAATGGGTCAAGGATTGGACCCCGGGCAAGCCGTTCTCCAACTCAGCATGGCTGCGCAATCCCGAATTTCCCTGCAAGGACGTTTTCGAATACCGGGAGGTCGATGGCAAGACCGCCGAGGTGGCCCGCCTGGCCGAGGGAGAGGCACGGGTCGCGCAGATGAAGGAAGGCTACCTCGCCGCACCGCTGGTACGCGAACGCTTCGCAGATCCAGACGCCGCGTGGGAGGCCGCCTTGACGCCCAATGATGGCGGCGTCTCGTATATCCGTCGCCTGATGGACAACACCTGCCGCCCCGATGTTCGGGACACGCAGATCAAGGCACGGCTGGGCGACATCGTGCAGCTGGTGCGCGGTCGGCTGGAGCGGTTCCACGTCTCCAGCGACGTGGCGGAGCGTAAGCGAAAGATGGCGATCGAGGCCGACCAGCTTATTGACCAGATCTATGATCTGGAGGAACAGAACCTCTACGGCGCGTTCCATGCGGCGCTGACGATCCAGCCCGATCCCATCGCTGACCGGATCATGCGCATTCCCACGGATGTGAACATCGTCTCGCGCGCTGCACAGCCGGCCGCCGCCGCCCCGGGCGCCTCGCAGGCTGTGGGTGGACGGCGCAGACCCAAACGGACCGAGGGCGCACCGAAGCCCGAGCCAACCGCCCCCGCCACGCCCTCCGCAGGGGGACAGCGGCGCATGACCATGGCCGAGTTCCAGGCAACACAGGCGTTCGAGATGTGGTCGGAGCATCTACATGCGGTGACCTCTGACAACGCACTGATGCAGCGTTTGGGCATCGCACCGCGCTGGATCGAACTGCTCGTCACGGAAATGCTGGCCGCGTTCCAGCATGGCAACCGGCTCCACACGCTGATTGCAACGCTCGACGCCAGCACGACATCGCTGCATGTTTCGCAGCGCGCCTTTCCGGCAGCGACCATCTGCGCCAGTTGTTTCAACGACTTCGTTGCTGGCTTCGGTAACCTGGAGCGCCCCCTGACGGAACGTGTCATGTCGGAGGATGCACAGGGCGCCCCGCGTCCGGCCTTCGCGCCGCGTCCGGTACGCGACGACCTGTCCGCCATGGGGCGCGTGCCAGAGGACGTGCGCGGCGATCGGTTGATGGACTGGGGCTACGCGCTCAAGGCAATGTTTATGGATAACGTGATCGCGCAAAGCGGCATGGACGCGGACGATCCTGAAAACGACCGGCTGGGCGACATCCTGCGCACTTACGATGGTGAAACGGCATGAGCTTCGAAGTTCGCCCAGACCCCCGACGCCCGGCAGGCGGGCACGCGATCCTGGATACGGGCGGTCTGGCCGTGCCTGGCGCACCGCTGGCCATCCTTCGCTCTCAGGACGGGCAGTGGCTGACCCCCGATGGCTGGCAGCCTGCGCGGTGCGATCTGGATATTCATGCTGATGCGCAGGGTGAATACGCGCTGCCGCCCGGTGTGGTCGACATGATCGAGCCCTGGACCAATCTGGAGATCCACTGCGACGACATATCCCAGAATATCAGCTGGCCCGCCACGGTGCGCATGTCGCGCGTGCGCAAGGGCAGCGCCGGGCTGAAGGTCGCCGCCGCGCCGGCCCGCACGACACCCCCCGCCCCCACGCCGCAACCGCAGCCAGAACTGGCGCTCGACGACACACCAGTTTCCCCGGTCGCGCCCGATGATCCACCGCCACAGCGCAAATCGCGCCGCGCATTGTGGCTGATCCTGCTTTTGGTTCTGCTGCTGATCGCTGGCGCGCTGGCCTATGTCCTCTGGCCGGAAACATCGGCAGAGGACCCTCTGCCCCCTGCTCCCGACCCTGCGCCGCAGGAGGAAAGCCTGGCACCCGATCCATGCGACCCCGCCGATATCGAAACGGCCATGGGCCAAGGCTATGCCACTGCCGCTGGCTACCTGGATACCTGCGCCGGAACACTGTCGCCCGATTTGGCCCTGCGCATCATCGAGCGGGGCGTGGTGGAGGAGGACGCAGACGCCCTGTTGCGGATGGCCCGCCTGCGCGATCCGGGATTCGACGACTGGATGGCCGATGATCCGGCCGTGGCCGTCGGCTATTACCGTCGCGCCACGGCCGCGGGTGCGCAAGGGGCGGAAACCGCGCTGGAGCGTGTCTGCACCGAGCTGGCCACATCCGACAGTCCGCTCGACCTGATCGCCTACGAAGACGCCTGCTCGCCATAGACCGACCACAGCCACAGGAGGCACGCATGACCCTGACAAACCGTACCCGCGCGTCATTGCGCACTGCCACCATGGCGCTGGTGCTGCTCGCCTCCACTGCGCTCAACGCACAGCAGCGTCCACTGCTTCTGGACGGGTTCGATACGGTCTATCAGCGGGTCCTTACCCGCCCCGGCGCCACGATCCGCACAACCCCCGATGCGGCGGACGGCGAGGTCGCGCCACCTTTCACGCCGCTCTACGTCTTCGCGCGTGAGGGGTCCGCCGTTCAGGTCGGCCAATCGCCATCCGAGGGGCCGGCCGGCTGGCTCGACGTGGGCAAGGCTGTGGACTGGGATCACAACATCGTCGCATCCTTCACCGTGCCCAATGGCCGCAACCGGCAAGTCATGTTCGAAGACGTCGCCGCCCTGCGCGACCTGATCAACCATGAATCCGTCGCTCAGATGCAGGCCGAGCTGCTGTCGCGCGCGGACAGCGGCACGCTGACCCCCGCCGACCGCGTCGTAACGGTGGAGCCTGAACTGCCCGTCGATCTGGACGAAGCGTTCTATATCCTGCCGATCCTGTCGTATGAGGAAGACTTCAATCCGCAGAACTACCGGCCGATGTTGCTGATGGAACTGGCATCCTTGCCGCTGGAGGAGGCGCAAACGCCCGACACCGCGACCCGCGATTTCGACGCGGGCATCATTTTCGTCATGGACACCACCCAGTCGATGGAACCCTACATCCGCAGCACCCGCGACGCGGTCGCGGAAATCATGCAGGGCATGTCCGACCCGACGGTGGGTGCGAATATCCACTACGGGGTGGTGGGCTTTCGTGACGATCCGCAGGCCGCCCCGGGTCTGGAATATCGCACGCGGACCTTCGCGCCGCTGATCCGCCGCGATGATGCGGCACAGGTTCTGTCCGCGCTCGACGCGATGGATGTCGCGACCGTCAGCAGCCCCGGATTCAACGAGGACGCCTTTGCCGGGATCGAGGACGCGCTGAGTGTGGACTGGGCCCCGGACGGGCAACCCTTCGGCGGGCGCTACATCGTGTTGATCACTGACGCCGGGCCCAAGGGGCCGAACGATCCCAACGCGCGCACCGCCATCGGCGCGCAGGAATTGCGAACCCTCGCCTCTGAATCCGGGGCGGCTGTACTAGTCGTGCATTTGCTGACAAATGCCGGAACCGCCAGCCACGACTACGCCGCCACCGCATACCGTGCGCTGGCGCAACAGGAATCCGGGATCCTCTACTACCCGGTCGAGGGGGGCGACCCCGCCGCATTCGCCCAGATGATCGAAGTGCTGGTGCGCAACCTGACCGATCAGGTCCGCACCGCCGCAGGTCTCGGTGCGGAATTCCCCGATGATGCGATGGACCCCGTGCTTGCCGATGTCGGCAACGCGATGCGTCTGCGCTGGCTCGGCCGTCAGCAGGGCAGCACGGCCCCCGATGTTCTGCGCTTCTGGGCCAGCGACATCGCGGTGGACAATCCCAACCGCCTTGCCCTGATGCCGCGTCTGCTGGTCACGCGCAACGAGCTGTCGACGATGGCGTCCCTGCTGTCCGACATCGTGACCCTGGCCGAAGAAACGCAGGAGGAAAACGCCCCCGAGGATCTGTTCCGTCAGGTGCGCGGCGTGGTCAGCCGCATGGCGCGCAGCCCCGACCTGGCCGTCAACGCGCAATTCACCACCCTGGGCGAGGCATTCGGAGAGTTGCTGACCGGTCTGCCCTATCAGTCGCAGATCATGAGCATGACGGAGGATCGCTGGATTGCCTCCGCTGCGGAACGCCGCGCGATCATAGACCAGCTCAAATCGCGGCTGAGCTATTATCGTCGCATCCACAACGAACGCGAATGGATAGCGCTTCATGACGGTGCACCGGATGGTGAGCATGTCTACGCCATCCCGTTCTCCACTCTACCCTGAGAGGCAGATGGATGTTGCACCTGTCCGACCTCAGCGCCCATGCCACCGATGGCGAACGGTCGTTCCGGCTGCATGTCGGGGACATCGCGGTAGCGGCAGGTGAGGTGCTGGCAATCACGGGGGAAAGCGGATCGGGCAAGACCATGCTGATGGAGCTGGTCGGTCTGCTGCGCCGCCCTGACCGGATCGGGCGCATGACGCTCGACCTCCACGGCGCGCCGATGCTGGATCTTTCGGGCAGCTGGGCCGCCGCGCCCGGTCGACGCGCGGCGATCCGGGCGCGGCATATGGGCATCGTGCTTCAGGATGGCGGCCTCATCGGCTGGCTGACCGTGCGCGAACACCTCGACACAGTGCAGCGCGCGACCGACACCCGCGACATTAAGTGGTGCGCAACCCTGTTGCGGCTGCTGCGGTTGGATCCCGTCGCCGACCTGCGCCCCGCCGCCCTGTCGATTGGTCAGCGCCAGCGAGCCGCCCTCGCCCGCGCGCTGGCACATCGCCCGGCACTCGTGCTGATAGATGAGCCGACGGCCCCGCTCGACACGGCACTGGCCGATCAGGTGGTGGACCTGATCGTGACACTGGCCCGCGATGCCGGTTGCTGCGTCCTGATGACGACCCATGACCGCGCGCTGATCGCCCGCCATGCCCTGCCGGCTATAGATGTGGTGCACGACGTAACGAACAGCCTCAGCCACGTCACCCGCAACGCGGAGGTCGGGTCATGATCCTGTGGCTGGCCATGCGGGCGACACTGCGCAACCGTCTGATCTTCTTGTGCAACATTGCCGTGATCCTCGGCGTTCTGGTGCCTCTGCTGACGATGGCGGGACTGCGCAGCGGCCTGCATGAGGCGCTGATCGCGCAGTTGTCGCAGGACGCGGACATCCGCGCGGTGCATGTGCGCGCAGATCGATCGCTGGACGCGGACACCCTCTCCGAAATCGCGGGATGGCCGGAAACCGGTTTCGTTGTGCCGCGCAGCCGTGCGATCGCGAATGTCGTGCAGGTCCGCTCCACCAGTGCGCGCCGGATCGAGAATGCCACGCTGGTTCCCAGTGGCGCGGGCGATCCCGCCTTGCCCGTCGGGGCCACGCCGGTTTCCGGGCTTTCGGTCTATGCCACCGCAGGGCTGACGGGACCGATGGGGCTTGCGCCGGGCGACCGCCTGCAACTCGTCGCGCGCATCGCCACCCGGCCCGAGGTTCTGGCCCTGGACCTTACCGTTCTGGGGCAGGTTCCGCCGTCAACGATAGGCGGGTCGCGTCTGCTGGCCACGCCGGAGCTTCTCGATCTGGTCGAGAGCTATTACGAGGGCTACGCGGTGCCGCAACATGGTGTGATGCAAGGCCGTGATCCTGCGGATCGCATCCCGGTGGCCGAGGGCGTGCGCCTCTACGCGACCGACCTGACGACCGTCGCACCCCTGGCCGCCAAGCTGGAGGCGACACTGGGGCTTGAGGCAACCTCACAAGCCGATGAGATCGTCGCACGCTTCGCTCTGAGCAGAGCGTTGCGGACCTTGCTGGCCCTGATCGCAGGCATCGGCTTCACGGGGATGGCTGCCGCCCTCACCTTCGTGTTCTGGGCCGAGGTCGAGCAGAACCGCCGCGATTACGGTGTGTTGGGGCTGATGGGCCTGGGCACGCGGGCGCAGGCGGGGGTGATCTACGGCCGGGCCCTGATCCTCGGCCTTATCGCCGGGGCGCTCAGCATTGGGGGCTACATTCTCGCCGCGCTGCTGATTTCACGGCTGTTGCCCGATGGGCTTTTCGGGGGTCGGCGTCCCGTTGCGCTCGACCTCACGACAGCGGCGGCAATCATGGGAACGGCGTCGCTGGTCCTGCTGCTGGCCGCGACCCTGGCCGGATCGCGCCTGCGCCGCATCGATCCATCTGCCTTGTTTCGAGGAATATGACATGCACCGTCTGATCCCCCTTTGCATCGCAGCCTTCACCGCGACCGCCGCCGCCGGACAGGCCCCCTGGCCCGTCGAGATGACGGATCCAGCGGCGCTGGCGGCGCAGGACCCGCGGGCAGCGGATCTGATGCTGCCCCTGCCCTGCAACGGGGAAATGGCGTTTCAGCGGGTCGTGACCCCGGTGCAGACCGACAACCCGCTGTCGGATCGCCGCGTGCGGCTGGGCGATCCCGACCCCGCCACGGGTTATTCCGACTATCTGCGCACCACCTATCTACGCGGCCCGTTCCGCGACCCTGCGACCGACGACGCGCAATACTGGATCGGCCGCTACGAGGTGACGCAGGATCAGGCCGCCGCTTTGCGTGGCGACTGCCCGGACGCGCCCACGATACGAGGCCGCATTCCGCAAACGGGGCTTAGCCAGCTCGACGCGATGCTGCTGGCGCGCGACTATTCCCGCTGGCTGTTGGCCAATGCCCCCGACGCCATCGAGGGCGGGCGCGGTGCCTTCCTGCGTCTGCCCACCAATGCGGAATGGGAATTCGCGGCGCGCGGCGGCACAGCGGTGGAGCCCGACATCTTCAACGCCCGCGTATTTCCCGCAGCGCAACAGATGATTAACGTCGCATGGCTACAGGCGCCGGGGTCGGCGCAGGGCACTGCGCGGCCCGTCGGCCTCATCGGGGGAAACCCGCTGGGCCTGCACGATATCTACGGCAACGCGGAGGAATTGACCCTCGACCTGTTTCACCTCAACGCGCTGGGGCGCACGCATGGACAGGTCGGTGGTGTCGTCACGCGCGGCGGGTCATTCTTTTCCACGCCCGAGCAGGTCTATTCCGCCCGCCGCACGGAATGGCCGGCCTACACTGCCAGCGGTGAGGAGATGCGCCAGCCCAGCTTCGGCGTGCGCCTCGTGATCGCGCGCCATGTCGCGGTCAGTGATGGGGAGGTGTCGCGCATCGCACAGGCGTGGCAGGACGGCCTAATCCCCGATCAATCCGGCTCCGACGGCGAAACCCCTCTCGACCGGTTGGAGCAGGCCCTGGAGCGTGAGACCGATCAGGTCCACCGAACCGAGCTTGAGGGCATCCGCCAGCTTGTCCTCGCCCGCTCGGCCGAGATCGAGCAAGTCCGGCAATCGGCGCTGGAGGCGATCATCCTCAGCGGTGCGGTGATGATCGAGGGGCTGCGCGCCGACGACCGTGCCAGAGCCAACGCGCTCAACGTCATCGCCAGACTCGAAACCGCCCTGCCCCTGGCCCCGGATGCCAGCAGCGGGCAGCGTGTCGCCAACAATATCAGCCGAACCCGCGAGGCGCTCCGCGTACGACAGGCGCGGATCGACGCCGCGCTCAGCAGTTACGCCCGCGCCATCGTCAGCACAGTGCAGGACTACTCCGCCGCACAGATCCAGCGCGCAGCCGATGCGCTGGACGCCGAGTTGCGCGCGGCAGGGCAAAGCAGCCTGACGCCCGCTGCCCTCGATTTCCGTAGCGATCTCGCGACGTATCGCACGCAACCCAATCTGCCACGCGACGCGATGCTTTCACTGGCACTCGATTGACCCCCCTCCCGAAAGGAACCTTCCATGATACTGCGATTTGCCAAAACCACGACGCTTCTCTGCGCCCTTGGCGCGATGACCGCCTGCGCACCGAACGCCGACGGCTCCACCAGCAATATCTTCAGCGATATTCAGACGCTCGCCAACGGCGGGACGGGTGCGATGTCGCCGCAACAACGTGAGCTGCAACAGCGCAGCCGGGACTATGCGTCCTCCCGCGTGGGGGCCGCCGTTGGGGGTGCGCTTCTGGGCGGGCTGATTTGCGGGCTTGCCGGCTGCTCGACTGAAGAGACGGTGGCCGCGGCCGCAGTGGGCGGCGCGGCAGGCTATGCCGGCGGCAACTACCTCGTACGGGACAATCAGAACTTCCAGACCACCGCCGAAGGGCTGCGCGCCGATATCGACGCGGCCAAGCAGGACACGCAGCGCCTGGCCGCCGGTGTCACCTCCGCGCGCAGCGTTCTGTCTTATCAGCAAAGCGAGACGCAGCGTCTGAATGCCGCCTACCGCGCGAACAATCTGGAACTGAACCAGTTGCAGGCGCATGCCAACAACATGCAGCGTGATCTGGAGGCGACCCGCGATATGCGCAACACCGCGCAGCAGCGCGTGTCCAACCTCTCGCAATCGGTCGGCACGTACCGCGACGGCGGTCTGAGCACGGGTGAGTTGAACTCAGAGCTCGCCAAGCAACGCGAATTCGTGGAGGCCCTGCGCGAAGTCGAGGACGGCATGATTGACGTGATCGCCGACATCCCGGCAGAGGCACGGGTCTGATGGTACGCGCCGTCCTGCCCCCCGCCCTCGCCCTGTCGATCCTTGCCGTCTCCTGCGCACCGGTGCAGGAGGATGCCTGTCAGGCTGCGGATCGTCGCGCCACGCTGGGCAACCTGCTCGCCAATTCGACCAGCGGCGCCTATGATGGCTGCGTTTCCGATCTAAACGCGGAACTTGCCGGTCTGCGGATCGAACAGCGCGCGCTGGAGATCGAAGGTGCCCGACTGCGGGCGGAGGCCGCGACACAGTCCGGGGCCCGCAGCGCCGCATCCAACCGGCTGGCCGATCTCAATGATCGGCAGTCCGCGACACTGGCCCGTATCTCTCAGGTCGAGACGGACAATGCCGCCGAGGAGCAGCGCCTCAACGACATCCTCGCAGAGGAGCGCACCCTGCGCGCGCGCCTCGCCGCCATGGGTGCAACTGGCAGCAGCACCAGCGCAGAGGCCGACGCCCTGCGCGCTGAACAGGACCGTCTGCTGGCTTTGATAGACAGCCTGCAATAATCTGCCGGGGGCGGTAAGAAACTATCGCCCCCCAATCGCAGCGGCATGGCTGTCACACTCGCCCCTGACGCCCGAACATCATCCACATCACGCTCTGGCGTGCGGATCGACAATCATCTGTCGTGCAGGCCCCGGCCCTACACGCTCGCCTCCGCCTCCAGCGGTAAAAGATCGGCAACAGGATCAGTGCTGACCCCCGAAGACCGTTGAGATGCTCGTCATCATCACCGCACGGATCCGCAGCCGCAGCTATTTGAATCACCCCGGGTCTGTCGGAGAGCTTTAACTTCATTTCACGCGACCATATTGAGCACGTCGCGCTGTGCATAGAAGTTCTCTTCTGCCTCCGCTGGCGGGATATTTCCGATGGCGCCTAAACATTGCCCGTCCCGTTGTCCGGCTGGGGTTTGCGAAGCAACCCAATGCAACAGGCCCGGCTGTGGCTTGTCCTTTTCGCAGGACGAATGTTATGTTGTAACATATCGAGAATCACCTAGCCTTGAACCTACCCTGAAATAACCTCTGCCGCTTCACCGCCCGACAAACGCTTGCCCGTCACGGTGCTGACGGGGTTTCTCGCTGAGCTGGCTTACCCCCCGCAACCCCGCTCCCGATCCGCTCGCGAATCTGTCCGGTCTCGCCCCGACCAGACGCGACATTGTCGCTGCATGACGCGCGAATAGGTTCGGCTTCCATCGTTCTGGACGATCCCATCCCCGGTGCCGCCTTTGACCTTTGGCTCGATACGCTGATCGTATTACGCGGACCGGACATCCTGCGCGTGAAAGGCATCGTGTTCATCGAAGATATCGAGGCGCCCTTCGTCTTTCACGGTGTTCAGCATGTGTTCGATCCGCCCTTGCCGATGTGCGACTGGCCCGGTGGCGACCGACGCTCGCGCATCGTCGTGATCGCGCGCGACATGACGCGCTCCGAACTGGTGCGCAGTCTCGACATGCTGCGCGCGCGGATTCCTGAAACAACCGACACTCTTCGTTCCGGGGACCCCGCATGAAAAATGAAAAACTGCCCGTAACCGTGCTTTCCGGACGCCGGTAAGACCACCCTGCTGAATCGCGTTTTGAACAACCGCGACGGACGGCGGGTGGCGGTCATCGAAAGACCCTCTCCCGCGATCGGCTCACGCAATCGCGTCCTGCGAATCCCTGATCAACGCCGAAAGGAAGAACATGAACCGTCCCGGACTATCCCCCGGATTAGCCCCCAGAGGGCCGCGCCCGTTTCATGTCGTCAATCATAGCGGTTCGGTTGCGATCACCTTCGACAGGGGCGGCTACGCATCCGTTCTCGAAGAGAGCGCGGTTCTGGAGGGCGACCTTGCAGAACAGAAGATCCCGATGAACGTCGCACATCATGGTTTTGTAGCAGATATGGGCGACTATTTCGTCAGCTCCATCGCGGCAGAGGAGCCGATGGAAGAAGGCGAGGCGCACATTTGCACTGACCTGCATGGCGAGACGCTCTCGGGCAGCTTCCTGATGGCCGGATGCAGGGAGGGGATGATTGCGCATGACACGACGCAACCATATTTCACCCGCGTTGAGCTGACCTTTCGCGAGGTCGATTTCATCCTCGATCCTGTCGATCCGCGAATGGCCTACATCTTTACCGAGGACGGATCGCTTCACCGGCTGAACATGCTATCGGCCCAGATCGAGCAGAGCGCGCAGATCACCCGGCCTTATTCGATGGACGGCTACTGGCGCGACCCGCGGCCCCGGATGAGTCTGGCGGATGACCGGCTGATCCTGACCGATCCACTGGAGGCAGTTTTGCGCGTCATCGACACGCAAGACCTGGCCGAGATCGAAACCATCGCAGTCGAAGGCATTCCGTATAACGTGATTGCACTCGGCGGCAGCGGCCTCACACACTGACGGCCAGTCCGGCGCGCGTCCCTTCGCAGGCGCGCGCCAGAACAGATATTCCCCTGCGATCCCTGTCGTGCAAGGCCCGGCCCTACACGCTTGCCTCTGACTTCAGCCTGCGCGCGGCCCCGCCGGGCGCGGCGTCCCAGACGGCGATCCAGCGATAGAAGACCGGCGTCAGGAACAGGGTAAACACCGTGGCAAAACCCAGACCGCCCACGATCACCCAGCCCACGGCGATGCGCGCCTCCGCACCCGCGCCCGAGGTCAGGATCAGCGGCAGCCCTCCGAAGACCGTTGAGATCATCGTCATCATCACCGGGCGGATCCGCAGGCGCAGCGCGCTTCGGATGGCGGTGTCGATATCCTCGCCCGCCTCGCGCAGCTGGTTTGCAAACTCGACGATCAGGATGCCGTTCTTCGCCATGACCCCGATCAGCATCACCAGACCGATCTGACTGTAATAGTTCAGCGAACCGCCGGTCATGGAGATCGCCAGCAGTGCCGCAGCGAGGCCGAAGGGCACCGTCATCATGATGACAACCGCGCTGGCAAAACTCTCAAACTGCGCCGAGAGCACCAGAAGCACGACGATCAGCGCCACGCCGAAAACCATGTAGATGTCGCCTTGGGAATCGTCGAGCGTCGCGGCCTCTCCGGTGAAGGTAATGCCCATGCCGTCGGGCAGAACCTCGTCGGAAATGGCAAGCACGCGGGCCATCGCGCTCGACA
>Ga0209345_10002482_pt1 | contig 20314 bp, 28 predicted proteins | sample Cruoilmetagenom7_FD_187294 | JGI IMG/M metagenome (GOLD analysis project Ga0209345, IMG submission 187294) | Oil polluted marine microbial communities from Coal Oil Point, Santa Barbara, California, USA - Sample 7 (SPAdes) (version 2) | ecosystem: Environmental > Aquatic > Marine > Oil seeps ... | reverse complement strand
ACTCCACCGCCCTCTCTACCCTCGTCATCACCAACTCCACCGCCCTCTCTACCCTCGTCATCACCAACTCCACCGCCTTCTCTACCTCTTGCCGTATCACGTTCCCGCTCGCTTTTCATGCCCTCTCTACCCTCGTCTTTCCCATCAACCCTTGTCAGTTCTTTGGTCTCCGGGTCATACCTGTACTCAACGTCTGATACCCTGGTTGGCTCCGTGCCTTTGTGGGAGCTCTCCAGTTCACCGGTGCGAAACAAGGTCATGTGTTTGGCGAGATTTACTTTGAACGTCTCATCGAAGAGCCTGGGATTACTCTCGATCAACTCTCGTATTTTCGGCTCTTTCAACAGCTCATTGATTCTTTTGGAGGCTGCCTCATCGAGGAGCTGTGCGTAGTCTGCCTTCTTGCCCGACTTCTCGGCTTTACGCATTGCTTTCGCGGCATCAGCTTCTATTGCTCGGGCAATGATTTTTATATCGGAATACGCTTTGGTGGTAAGTCTGAACGGACTACCCATCGGGGCAAACATCCCACGCACATCATAGGTGATTTCAGGCCTCTTGAGCGCTCGCGGCACTCTAAGCCGAGCCATATCGGCAACTGCACCCCCTACGGTCTCAGCGACATCCAAAACGCTCTCACTGAAAGCCTTGAGGGTAAGAGCGTACAAAGACGCCGGGGACGGCGCACCTCCAGTGGCTCCTTTGGCCCTCAGCCAGTACACAGGAACCTTTGTGCCTGGTGTCATGCTCACCTTTTTGTCCAGCGTGTATACAACCTTTTCACCCTCTGGAGTCCTCATCCTGTGTGCTTTCGCTGTATAGGGTTGCCCTCTATATGTGGTAAACGTCTCCCCGGTTATCGCAGGGTCCCTCTTTACAAATTCGTGGCGATAATTACCTTTGGCATCGACGTATTGCCTGTATACTTCCCCTGATTTCCCAGTCGCTCGAGCATAACTATTGATATCCGTATTGTAGAGCCTGATGCTCTCCGGGAGCACAACCTCATTCTCGACGGCCCCTTTCCAGGTTTTATATGGTGTTTTAGCCTTGATTTTGGCAACGACATCTGGAGGCACTCTTATTGCGAACACGCCAGGATTAAGGGGCGCGCCGCCGATACTTGTGCGTGCCAGAAACTGGGATGCAGCTTGCGGAGAGGTAAACAGGCTCCCTTTCACTTCTATATGGCCCTTGCTCTGCAGCCCTTTGAGCATGGCGGTGGCATCCGACGTGGCGTGATACAGAACATTTGGTTGAGTCTTTTGAGCAGGAGAGAGCCTGTAATCGACCTTTACACTCTTCCCTGGACTCACGTCTACTGTAGCAGTGCCCCGCATCCCTGAAGCCGGTATTTCACCCTTCACCTGCTTCGATATCACTTCTCCCATAATGTCCAGGGCTTCAGCCTTACTTGCAGCCCCCAAGTCCGCACGAGCGATCCCGGCTTCTACGGAATAGGCTCGCGGCGGTGCTCCGTGAGGCTCAAACCAGGACCTGGCACCTTTAACTACCTTTGTACCAAACCTAGCGCCAGTTCTTGCCGCGCTAACCCCCATCGGGGCAAGCATTATTCCATAGTAGCCTATCTTGGTAGGATCACCTTTAACCTCCCCTGGTATGGCCACAAACCAATCTTTTATACCACCTCCAGTATCCCAGACCAGTTGCCCTGCTTCACCCGGCTTCTTTTGTCCGATGTAACCACCTGTGGCAAAGCTGATACCCGCGAACTGAACGGGGATAGACGCCAAATCAAAAGCCCCTTGAACGACCTGACCCCGCATACGCTTGAGATTGCCTACTGTATCGAATGGACTCGGCTGCGGCTCGTCAAGGCCGAGCTTTTTGGAGAGCTTTCCTCTGCTCACATCGAGGCCTTCACCGATGTATCTGGGTACGGTCGCGGTGAAGTCGAGCCACGTTTCCCCCTCTTCTTCCTTGAATGGGGTAAGGCCATGGCGTATCTTGAACTCTGGCCGCAGTCCTGCGCCGTGACGAGTCCCTTCACCAACAGAGGCATAGAAACTGGGGTCTACTGCTTCATCGACGTAATGGAACAGCTTCTCGGTTTCGGATAACCGAATGTACTCCTGGAGGGGAATAGGAGCCATCGGCCTATAGTCCCTTCCGCTTTCATACCGCTCCCCAGGTACAGCACCTCTTCCATACTTTGCAGCCACATCACCAGGCCGCGACTTTATCCCTGGGAGTGCAGCGAGACGAGCGTAATTTGTGTCCTCGACCTTGAATAGCTCAAACGCAATGTCTTTTTGCGTTTGAGTGCCCGATCTGTAGAGCTCTTCGAGATTATATTGGTCGTTTTGGATCTTATACTTGTTGATCAGCCTCAGCTTATCTTCAACCGTAGCCGGCTGAGGCTGATCAACCATCTTGCCAATAGTAGGTTTGGGCTTTACCCCGGGTTGAGGATAGATCGCCTCGGGTCCCATGGTGACCCGCGGGGAAACTGCGGGCGTAGGCTTACTCGAGGGGGGCTTCTGCCGCTCTCTGTACCTGCGAGTAGCTCGGCCCAGGCCCTGACTCGCCTCGGCGATCGCCAGGGGATTACGCGATGCCTGGGCCTGGGCAAACCGTAGCTGAGCACGTGCTAGCTGTTGTTGAGCTGCGGTAGCGGTTGGTGTTGCCATGATACCTCTATATGCGTAGGCCTCTGGTAATGGCGTCGTAGACCAGCATCAGCGCCAGTCCGATGGTAAGAATCAATATAGGGATGGCGTAGTGCCCGCCTGCATCGAAGAGGCTGGGCAACGAGAGCGCTCCGGCAAAGATCGCCGCTATGACAATAAACAGACTACGCTTCCACACAGCTAATGCTGCCAGAAGCAGCGGGAAAAGGAATGTTGAAATCGCGATCATTGTGGCTCCTCCTACCTCTGAACAACCCTGGACTCCTATATAGATCAAATTGCCCATCTATTTCGCTGTACCATTTCGCACATAACCTCTGGCGCTCATTACATCATTCAGGGCATCCAGGTCGGTTACTTTCGGCTCTTCCTTGAATACAATCAGTATCCCTTCGACGGGATACTCCTCATCACCTATATCTCCGATAGTCACACTCTCAACTTTCATTCCCGTATACCTGTTCTCCAGGGCAGCGGGATTCAATTCCTCTTTTATCCACACAACACTTCTCGTTGAAACAGTATCTTGGCTAAATGCAGAAGAAGTCAGCAAACAGGTAAATATGATTACCAATAATAGCACACCTTCTACTAATCCCCTCTTTACTACCGCAATATTTTTATACATGTTACCGCTCCTGCCAAATTTTAGGAGAAAGCACTAAAAGATAATTATTTGCACCCCCTGTAGCACCATTTTCTGCAGAGCAAACTATATATGAATTGGTAGAAACCACCGATGATGGAACAAACGCAGAACCAGTAATCTGTCCTTCTTGAACTCCATCAATTTCAAATGTTACGACGCTCTCATCCGGATCAAGAATTATCACCAGATAATGTTGGGAATGATCATTAACACCCAAATCGACAGTAGCCCTCGCAGTTCTGTATGATTCCCCGTAGTAATGATTATTCTCTAAATATATACCAACACCAACCGTAGCTAGCTGCCCAAGTGCATTTGAGTGCTTTAATTGTATTCTACCAACAAATTCAGAGTCACTTGTAAGTCTCCCTGTGGTAGCTAAAATATACAACTTTTCCGACCAGTCAAAATGATAGTACGTCCCGCCTTCGTTAAACCCAAAGCATCTAGCGGTACTCCTTGTGGAGCTGTTAGGAGTTGTGCCTGTGCTTAAAGCCTGCCTGAATGGCTCATAGAAAGTATTACCACTCCCCACATTGGTCTCAGTCCATCCAGCATTTGTGGGGATAGGTACATAATTCGATTGCTCTAGCAACCCCGCTAGCAATTCACCCACGTGGGAGTCTTTTGACGCGTTATGGTCATAAGCCCAGTTTGAGCTTATCGGGTCTGTGGTTGCCCCATCCACTGGTATATCATCTACAGCAGACTCCATTACCGCACCCGCAAGCCCCTCAAATGTGTAAACCCCATTAATCCAAACATCCTGAACATAGCTGTCGTTGCTATTGTTCCGAGTGATCCCGCCGGCATCTGTGGCCAAGTTCAAGAACAAGTTGTCTGTGAAGTTGCCATCAGAGAACACAGGGTTAGAGCCATCACGAGTAAAGTAGGTGGATGGCCCCAGTCCCTCGATTACTATATTCCCACCAGGGAGAGTCACCACATCCCCGAAGTTGTACTGTACACCACAGAGATCCTGGACCTTCCCCCCGTTGGGGAGGTTGTCAACGGCCTCCTGCCACTGGACATGGTCATCGATCCCGTCGCAGACCATGTCGGCGGTGTAGGCCTGGGCTGTGCCAGTGATAGCTATGGAGATCGTGTCCCTGGCCGTCGTATCTATAAAAGCCCCACCAAGGAAAAGTGAGGCTACTATCGATAAGGCCAGGACGATGGCAATAAATGCTTTAAGGCAACGCATAACTTCTTCCTCTCGTGCTATTCGGCATAACAACCACTCCGTGCTCTACCAGCAGCTTGCCTATTCGATTAGGCGGGCAGGTCAGCCCATTCTGAGCGAGTAAAGCCCTCATAGCGACCGCAGAAATAACGTCATGTCCTTCCGATTTCAACTGACCGATAGTGGCGTCGATGATCGCCCGCTCAGGCACGTATGGTATTACTCCAGTGGTGTCGACCTCAAAAGATCCCGGGTCCCCGTCGTGCCCATTATCTCCTCGCCCTATCGAGATCGTTGTCCGTTCGATCTCGTACCGATTGAAGGCCTCGTTCTGGCCGACAAGGAGGAAGCTATTATACATAGACCACAACGGCTTTGCGTAGAGGTTTATTTCATGGTACGGTCTCCCGCTGACACGTGCGGGGACACCGGTCATCACCCCCGAGAGATCGAAGAACTTCAGGTTGATCTCCACGCCCCTCCTCAGATGGTTTTCCCGGCCCCAGGGGGTATGAAAAAGATCTGAGCACTGCACCAGAATGTCGGTCTGGAACCGCACCCTGGTATCGACCCACATAAAATCCTGCACGCTGTAAGCTATAGATAGCTCTTTCTTTCTTATCTGGGTCGTGAGCCAGTTCATAAGCTTGTTCTTGTTTGTCTGGCTCTCCCGGGCATCGACAGTAAACTGCATCTCATCGATGATCGTCACGCTATTTTGGAGGCTCTGTCCGAATGAATACAATTCATTCGTGTCCAGCGGACTCGCATCGTATCGTCCCTCGGCAAAGTCCCCACCGATGGGCATATTGGCGAACACCTTGCGCCCGCTGGCAAGTGCCACCAGTGCCAGGTAACACAATGCTACCGATTTACCCCCACCCCTGTGCCCTACAAAGCCTACAACGTATTCCACTTATCCCTCAGCATTCTATGCCGTGCTATTTCTGCTGATTGTCATTGCTCGACCGTATGGGGAATTTCAGTCCCCCTTGTTTCACCTTTTGCCCCCATAGCTGGGGTGCGAGCACTCCTATAATCGCCTGTACAAGCTCACGCCGGCCGATTCCTCCAATACTAGGTTGGGCAGCCAGCCATCTCCGAGCTATGTCGGCGTGCTCTTTCCCCAGGCCATAACGATCACCCTTAGCGATAAATCTAAGGAGAGCATTCATCTGCTTGGGGGTGCCGACGATCGATCTCATCAAGAGCTCTTCAGGCTCTTTTCCCGGTTTGATGAGTTCACCAGCCAGATTCGAGAACTGCGAATCCTTGGTCAACCCACCCAAAAAAGAATCGATCGATACCTTGTTGTTATGACTATATGGTGTTCCCTGTTCAAACATTATTCACCTGCCCTTTACCCTTGAAATACAGACGAAGCTATCATGAACAATGCGAATAAGCATATGCCCACGAGCGCAATCATTACCCCGGATTGGATACGTTGGAGCCAGGGGGAGTCTACATGCTCGAAGCTAACCTCTATCTCCCAATCCAGGGCACCATATAGCTCGCCCGGTGTAATGTTGGCCTCGTTATCCAGGAAAGCCTGTGTGGGATTAAACAGGCGTAATTCACTTGTTTGTGTGGTTTCTCCTGTTTCCTCGTCTTTAATCTCCACGGCTACCCGCTCCATCACATAAACAATCCCCTTCTTCATGCGGGTCAACCGCGCCGATGTTGGTATTTGCCTGGAGGGCACAGTCTCCATCTTTGAACAAAGCTCGTCGTATACCCGGGTTTTCACCGGGCGATCCTGTTGCGGTTTTTTTCCGATCATTGGTAGCTTCATAACATCACCAACCGAATGAGGGCATCGATATCTCGACATCGGATGTAAACAGCCAGATCACCATCAAGAGGGCGATCAGAGCAAACGACCCCAACACCAGGAGCTGCACCATATCTGAAAATTTATTGCCTTGCGCCTTCTTCTCTGACGATGCAAAGGCCCTGTCTCTCGCCCCGCGGGCAATCGCCGCTAAGACAGCTTTGAACTGCCTGGCTTTCTCGGCCCGATCGATCGCTATTCCCGGATAGTGGGGAATAGCGCTAGCGCTAGTGCACACTAGCCTGGGTTCATTATTCTCATCAAGCCGAATGGCATCAGGATCGAGAAAGTACGCTTCCTGGCTCTCTTTGTCGACGACAAACATCGAGTCGACCGCCAGCACTTCCGTGATCAACTTGCCATCAAGCGTAAAGAAATCGACTTCGAACTTTTTTCCTGCCTTTTTGCGGCTGCGCCAATACCAAAGGCCCGCAGCTCCGCCCAGGAGCCCTATAAAAGCTATGATCAAAAGCCACTCAATCATGTCCAATCACCTCTAAAACACGACATCGGCATACCAGAGGCATACCGACATCGATACACTTGCGCCATGGTTTACCTCTTTTTGGATCTCTTCGTCCGGCGCTTCTTAGAGATCTTCCTAGCGCCCTTCTTAGCGCTCTTCCCGACAAATGTGATATACCCTGAAATCTTTGGCATCTCAACCTCCTTCGTTTTAGTTGGTCGGAGCGCTTTGCTCGCCTGGTGAATCATGATCTATACGATGCGATGCAAGCAAAGCGCTCGCCACAGCCACACGCTCTACTTGTAGCTTCGGTAGACCGATCTCCCGCCCAGAAACGAGATGAGCCCACCCCCGAAGGTTAGAGCTATCATCCCGAACGTTGGGAGGATCTTGGTCATTGTGTCCAGCCCGATGTAGTCGGTTATGTTGGCTGTAGCCCGTACAAGCGTTGCTTGGGCTACCAGCTCCGGGATAAAACCCAGACCGACGATCACCATGACGATCCCGACCACCAGGGCTATACCCCCGGATATGACGGGGCGCAATTCACCCATCATCTTCCTGCCCTCCTTTCTATCTTTACTTGCTGCGCTCTACCTGCTGCTGAACATCCGCCATATCCCAGCACCAGCCAGGGCGATCACCATCAAAAGAATCAGGGTGGGCAGCATCCTGCCCCCGGACCTGAGCCCTACGAAATCACCGGTCGCATCGTAGGCATAGGTAACTGTCACTGTGCGGGTTTGACTTTCTGCCAGGCCGCCCACCGTCAGGGCATCTGTTGTGCCCGAATAGGCGCTGGCAACGGGATTATCGGGGCCGTGTGAGCTGGTGATGCTGCTCACATATTGGGTCTCGTCGTTATACAGCGGTTGAGGCAGAGTTACGTCCCCTGAGGTTTCACCCCCCCCCGTGGTTATGTCCCCTGACATAGTATCGGAATCGGTTATCATTTCCTGCGTTGCGGATGTCAGGTCAGGTAAAAATGTGATCGCAATTATCAAGAATATAACTACGATCACCGAGATGAATATCTTATCCATAACGCCCTCACACCTCGTTTTTAACATAATAGGTGTGATATATTAAAACAGGTGCGTTACATAAACGCAGTAGCAGTGGTCAGTATCCAGTATCCTGTAAAAAATAAGGGGTGATGCGCATGACTACGCAGAATTTAGTCGCAATAGGACTCAGGCAATCCCTGAATATATTCAGGGAAATCAACCTCAGACAGTTCTACGAGTCCTTGAAGTTGCTCACGGAGAAGGGTGTAAGCAACCGCAAAATCGCCTGCGTGGTGGGGCATACTGAGTTTAGTGTGCGGCAGTGGCAAAAGGGTGGGATCCCTACGGACAAAACGGTGATACTGGTGGTAAATCGATGGGCACAGAGCATAAAGGACTCCTGCTAGCCGTACTCGCGCTGATGCTGGCGCTCGTTCCCGCGAGTGTGTTTGCGGATCTTCCTGATCCTGATACGATCGAGATCGAGTCGGTGCTGGTATCCCGTCACATGCAACAGGCAAACGATACGGTTTGTCTGTTGCGCTACAATATCGATTATGGCAACACGACCCAGCCAAATGAGCCTGTAGATCAGGCATTCGTTTTTACCTGGGTCGACTCCACGGGCAACACGACGCTCGGCAATACTACCGCGGTGCCCTTCCATAATCTCGGCTACGGCAAAGGGTGTGTTTCATTCTATATGGACTCGGATTATGGCGCCTACTGGGGAGATCTCGGCAATATAACAGTACAAGGTACCGCTCTTTTCGATGCCCCTGCCCCCTCGGATACCTACACGTTGCTATCGGGTGATTACTCTGCATATACTTCACCCGCGGATATCCGCGAGGAGCTCCGGCAATACGTAATCGCGAATGCCATGTTTCTCGAGCTGAACTGGAATGAGTTCTGGATGAGCACGGGGGCCGAGGGGAGACAAATCGATCTCCTCGCGTTCATAAGCCCGCAGTACACGGTGCTGAGCGGCACCGGGGAAGGGTACTTCACCCAGGTTGTCGCCAGTTTGAGGACTATGTGCCCTCTGCTTTTCGCGGTTCAGATCATCAATCCCGCCTACACTGATCAGGAATTCGATCAGGGGCTGGCGGAATCATACGCGGATACTTACGCAGGCACGGAGATCGAGAACTTCCAGGAAGGATCCAGTGAGTTCTTCGGCAACATCGGCTTCCAAACCGTGGGTACAATGATCACTATTGCCCTGGTGCTAATCACCATGGGGTTCTGTGCCTGGAAATGGCAACGGGCGACACCGGGGATCGTAATCGCTTTCCCCGCGGTGCTTGTGCTCACCAGAATGGGGTTCCCCGATATGATAATAGTCATCGCGAGCGTGGGGTTCGCGGTGCTTCTGCTTGCGTTCACTTTGTTTTTTAAGCCGGGGGCGGGATGATGTCTCATAAAGCAAAACTGGCTCTGGTCGCCCTGCTAGCTGTCACGCTTGTGCTTGTCCCGCTGGTAGCATATGCCCAGACTGTCGTTGATGGTGATATCGGCGATGGTCGAAACTTTTATTACCCAAATCATCGTAAGAGCTTTCACGCTGCGGGAAGATACTGGGTAGTATATGCTGACAGTGTTAATGGCATCTATTACACCTCCTCTACTACTGGTGATTCTTTTGAGTCACCAGTAGTTATTACCGCAGTTGTTCCAACGGGTGATGAGTATGGCCTGCATTATGATGGCTCTGAGAACGTAGTTCATATAGTTTGGTTAGATAGTCCTCATATCAGATACAGAGCCGCTACACCTGAATCCGACGGCACCCTGACATGGTTGGCCGCACAGCAAACAGCGGCAACAAGCGCACATGGTGCGCCAACAGCGTTACAGACACCAACTGTGAGCACGGATTCTAATGGGTACCCCTGGATCGAATACCGAGAGTATTGGTATTCAGGGGGCGCCAATTATGATTTAAAAGTATCTAGGTCTGATAATAAAGACGGGTCCTGGAGTACAACTTCTGGGTTTCCTGATATATTAAATTCCTATGTGACGGTGGCCATTGTTGGGCTGACTGAGGGGCGCATGGCGGCATTTTATTCGGGGACTAGCCTTGACAGTTATCTAAATGTGAAACGATGGACGGGTGTGGGTTGGGGCAGTCAAGTAAGCACGAATGAATTTATGGCTCGATGCTCATTGGTTCCTATAGGGGATGATGTCTACGCATTCGGGCGAGAACGCCTCTCCAGCGGGGATCAAATGTTCTGGTCGAAATACTCATACTCCACCAATACCTTCACTTCCTGCGTCGAAATATATGATAGTGCCGACGAGGATGAGTGGGTTACAGCCACACTGAATGCAGATCAGGACATCTGGCTGTTTCGCAATCATTACAGCACTAATAAAATCTGGGCGGCCTTGTTCGATACAACTGAGGAGACGCTATCGGACTGGTACGAATGGGTGGATGACCCCGATGACCTATGTGGGCAGTTTGAAGCGGTTCTTGGCAGTCCTGTTGAATCACCAGATGTTGCCCCATTCCTATTCTGGGGTGCTTCGTATAATGGGGAAATCCTTAAATTCAAAGGCCTGGATGATATCTTTGGGGTTACAACGGTAGAACCCGACCCGATTGGCTCAGGGTATGTTTGGTTCAAGGGCAGCATCGACTCCCTGAGCTTCGGCAATGCGGACGAAAGAGGCTTCGAATTCTTCTCATCAGCGGATCCTACAATATATGGGGTATGGGAAACAGGTGATTTCGGTGTCGGGGCATTCACCCTTTATCAAGCCCTCGGCACAGATGAATCCTGGTATGTGCGGGCCTATGCGGTAAATGATTACGGCGTAAGCTACGGCGAGTGGATGGCCCTGCTCGCTGTGCATACCCTGGCACCTACAAACATCGGGCAAACTACAGTTACCCTGAACGGGAGAATAGGGATCGAGGATGAGTGGACAGAGCGCGGGTTTGAGTATGGGCATGAGGAGATGGCGGCAACCTGGACAGTCAACGAGACCGGCACGTTCGGCAATGGCACGTTCTCCGCGGACATCGAGGATCTGGAAATCGATGCGCTCTACTTCTACCGCGCCTATGCGACAGCCAACGAGACGGATTACGGCGACTGGGTCGGGTTTCTTACCGCCCAGGCTGATTACGAGCTGCCTGATGATGATGTCATCGATGACGGGATAGTCCCCGATATACCCGATGAGCCTGATGACTGGTATGTCGACCCCTCGTTCGACGACAGCACAATCCCCGGATTCGATTTCCTTAATGAGATCTTCGGGGTAAGCGGGTTCCCGGTATCGTTCTTCTGGTACCTGCTCATTATTGCAGTCACTCTCATCGGAGGCTTAATTGCGTATGCGTTCAGCCGCCATACGTTTGTCGTGCTCTGCACAAGCATGATGCTGCTGTGCTTTTTCGCATCCTTGCAGTGGCTCGATTGGTGGATGCTCTTCCCCATGATACTTGTGGGGTTGACCATCATTACAATAGAGAGCAGATTTGCGATCTGAGGGGTGAATAATGCTTGGCTCTAAATCAATGATGGGGCTTATGTTCATATTCGTTACGTTCACCATATTGTCCCTCATCGTAGAGGGGCTATGGCTGGGCAATACCGAAAATAATGCGGTTGACTGGCTCACCAGCTTCAATACTATGGGGCATTCGTGGTTTGCGTTCCCTATCGTGGTCGGGGATTTTTTCACCAAAGGTCTCCCGGCTATGCTGACGTGGGATTACTCATTCCTCGACAGCACCTGGGGATCGATAGTGCGGTGGATATTGAGCTGCACCATATCGCTGGGCGTGGTCTGGACATTCCTGCAGCTCACAATGCCCATTATCGGCCAGGCGGTGAGCGCCATTGCAGGAGGCCTCACCTCCCTGGTGCGGCGTTAGCATAGCTCCTCTACTTTATTCTCCCTGTTTACTGAGGTCATCGAGTGCCTGGCGATAGCCCATGATGAAAAACCAGGTCTCGTTTTGCAGATCCCCCATTGTGAAGGGATCACAAAAGAGCTTGTTCGACTCCTCGATCGTCCTCAGGGTGAAAGCCTTGGCGGCTTCCCGGACTGTGTTGTCTCCATCGGGCTTGTGGGCTCCGATCATCTCGGTGAGCATCGCCTCGACCAGGGGCTGGCTTGCGATGTCCTCGTATTTGAAGGGGCAGTTTGGTATACTATTACCTGGGGGTACTGATGCTGTGGTCATCGGTATTCCTTTCCGCCACTCGGTGTTCACGCACCGGGTGGTGTTATTTTATTCCGCTGTTATGGTCCCCTCTCTTCAGCAGCTTCCTCAATCTCTTTGAGTTTGGCAAGTGATCGAGGAGACGGTTTGCACTTGTCAATTTCCCAAAGTCCTACCGTTTCCCTTGTGACGCCCAGAATGGCAGCAAACCCTCTCTGAGTTGCTCCTAAGCGCCTGCGCAATCTCCGTATATCACTGCCATCCATAGGCTGCATTATACCATGGTGAAATATATTTGTCAATATGCCCAAGGAAAATTATATCATAGCGTAAACATTATGTTCTTAATGCCTAAGGAAATTATATCATGGCGTAAATATTATGTTATGTTTTTATGCCCTGATCACAGCGTTATCATAACGCCAAGCAAAACAGAGTCATCACGGGGCAGCTTGTTTATTCGCAGTTCTTTGAGTTGAGGATCCGCGGCCACGTCGGAGAGCCACAGATTCCTGGCGACAATCCCGATTTCTTCATCATCAAGATACGCCACCAGCACGCCGGCCTCGATCAGGTAATCGAGGATATCCAGCAGCAGCACCCAGTCGGATAACGGCATCAGGATGCCCTGACGCTGTAGCATGTAAGATTGCCACAGCTCCCGCAAGTAGAGCGTGTGGCCAAGCGTTAGAAACGTGCGCTGCACCTTTTTAGTGGTAGTCTCAAAGGATTTGGCCAACATCATCATTCACCGTTACTGCTGTTGCGGCTCCTGTGAACAACTTCTCAAGATCATCATCCGTGATTTCGAGAAGTTGCATTATCCTCATATATCTCTCGTTCGCCCTGAGGTCTCCGAGCATCCTGTTCGCAGCCTCCATAATCTCCTCTCGAGATCTCCCTTTTGAAAGCTGTGATACTAAATTGTCTCGCATACCTGTGAGCATCTGCTCCCTCATTTCAGGTAGAGCGCAGGGAGTCTCCTCGCTCAGTACATTTACCGAGCCCGTTCTCACGGCTGAATCAACAGCCGTCTCCATTATACGTATTTTTCGTTCCCACTCCTCATCAAATGCCTCACGCGCCTTCCGCTCTCTCCGTAATCTGCTTCTACTCCCCATGGTTTTCTCCTCCATCAAAAATCGGAATTACAGGCAAATATCTACCCTCGATGTATTCGATTGTTTGTGTAGTGTTGCTCAAATCGATATCGACTGGAGTATCAAAACAGCCGTCATACACCACAAAGACCAAAGCGATCAAGAAGCTGCCGATGAGAACCACATAGGGTATGGCCTCACGGGCATCGGCAACCAGGAGCTTCAGCTCAGAACGCTTCATTGATCAGCCATGTCCCTTCGATGTCGACCAGCTTCAGCTTCACCACTACGTTCTCCACATTCACCTCACCGTAGGCCTCGACTATGAGGTCATAGGATGCCCACACACGGGCGGCGATGCCTTGTTCATACTCGAGGGATACTGTTACATTGTCAACATTCACCTTGCCCGTCCTCGAGTAGAGTCGGTCGAGCTTCACCCGCATCTGTTGAGCGGGTACCCCGGTGAAATATTGACATACCTCCTCAGTATCCCCTGTATCGATGGCCTCGATCGCAGCTTTCGCCACCGCAACCGGTGAGCTGGTGTCGACCTTGCCCGCACACCCCAATCCCATCCCGTCTGAAAGTGCCGCAAAAAGAGAGCCTGCTGCGACAATAAGAAGGACCAGTCCCAAAAGACGTCTAAGCATTACGCTCCTTTTCAGTTTCTTCTCTTTCTCGCAACTCATGCAAGTATTCGGCTATGCGCTGAGCGAGGATAGCTGTAAACACAAATGCAACTAAAGCATCCTCAGTCGACAATTTGTGTTTCCTTTCTTTAGTCATGGTATTTGAATGCCTCCTCTCTACATCAAATCCTCCCATATCCTCCCATATCCTCATGATTTGAAGCATTAAGTCTGTAAAAAATTCATCCACCTTGCCACTGCGCACATCCTCGATATGGAAACCGTGATACCTGCACCCAGCGCAACCAACCATCGGAATTGCGTGCCCGCAGCGTTGTACGATCCCGGCCGCTACCCAGACTTGCACCTCGTAGTCATAGCACATCTTTTCTGCGCCTTCTCCGTCCATAGCCATTACTCCTTCCCCGCGCTTTTTCTTCGGCCAGACATTCAGGGCATCGCGCAAAGCACGGCAGCTCCTTAATCAGTAACTGCTGTTGCATATCAGCAACCGACTTTGGTATGTAAGAGGTCACCGTGTGCCCGCACTCCATCTCGTACTCATAGAGATCTCCCTCACCGTTTCCCTGCCCCGCCTTCAACGTGATCTTTGCTACCTTTACCAGCTTTCCGCTCATCACATCACCCCTTTCATGGGAATATGAACTCGTGCACCAGACAGTACACAAAAAAGAAGAAGAACGATACCTGTATTCCCAACCCTATCAGTAGGGCATATCTTATCACCGTTCTCATGCCCCCGCCTTCAACGTGATCTTTTCCACCTTTACCAGCTTTCCGCTCATCACGTCTCCCCTTTCCTGGAAATGAACGGGTACACCAGACAGTACACAAATATTCCCACCGCTATCAGTAGTTGGTATTTCGAGGGTAGGTGAACAATCACTGAAGCCAGACAGCCCGCAAATATTCCCAACCCTATCAGTAGGGCATATCTCCTCTTGGTCATGGTGTCACTCCTTTACGCGGCCATTCTCGTCTCATCTCCATTCCCAGACTATCTTTGAGCAGCACGGGTATGCCGTAGCTATCAGCGAATTTCATTATCTCGGTGGCCCACTGTTGTACATCAGCAAGCGGCTTTTTCTTTCCACGCCCTGTCTGATGTCCAATAATCACCCAGTCGGCAGGAACTAACCACTTCTCTAGTTCATTAGCTTTGATTCGTGAGAGTAATGGCTCAAAGGATATAAATCGCCTGGATGCCCATAATGCAGCTAGAACATCATAGGCATGGTACAGGCTTTGAGCATCTGTGGCTGAAGCGCCTACCCAGGCGTTCTCAGGCCATCGATACGATAACAAAGCCTTGGGGTTCTTGGTCAGGACTTGGAAGATATGCTGAGGATTGGCTTTTACAACTTCTAATATCTCCCAAACCCAGGCCATTGGAACCCAGGGACCACATATCTCGCTCACCGAACATACAAATATCATAGCGCTGCCGGGGGGCAGGTTGGGATTCTTGCTCTGGAAATCTGAGGCTACGTTGCCTATTTCAAGTCTTTTCGGGTGGAACTCTGGCACAAAGCTCCACCCGAAGCGGTGCGCCATAGCTCTGGCATAGCACCAGGGGCAGTCATTGAGACAGCCGGTAATCGGATTCCACGTGTAGTCTGTCCACTCTATCCCTTGTCCTTGGTCATTCAGATACTTTGGCATAGCTCAATTACCCCCTTTCGTGGTCTTGTCAGGCCTCTCCCTCTCTCTCCATCTCGTCACACTCTGTACATATAAATCTGTCCTGGCCCATCCACCGCACATCATCAGCATCGACTGTCCGGTTGCATCTCCGGCATGACACCTGAGGTTTAGCCAATCCCTGACTCCCGGCCAACTGACAGTGGAGTCCGTATTGTTCACCCAGTGCGCGCCGCAAATACAACTCTCGCACTATAATGATTACCAGTTCTTTATCGGTCTTTTCGTTAAACCTTTCTCCAACCGTAGGCCTCGGCCATTTCCCTAGTGGCAAAACCCCGTAATCGGCAACCATATCTTTGTCTGTTCTATCAGAGTACTTCGATATCACTAGGTCCAGGAGTGCTATCAGTATCGCGCGGCGATTTAGCAGCTCAGGCCACCTGTCCGAAAGTGTCCCCAGTAAGGCCTCAAAGGCCTGGAGTCTCTCAGATGCCGCATTTCTCTCAACCTTTTCATGCTCACGCTCCAGCGACTTCATTTTCTTTTGAAAACACAGGGGAGCAAGGCAAACCAGTCCCGGTTTTGTCAAGAACGAGGTTTTATCCACAACGCCCACAACGCGTTTTTCGCAAGTCTGACACTGTTCATCGATCCCCTCGTGATCGTTTGGAGGGAAGCGCTCGTACTCGGCATACTTGACCTTGCTCAGGTCGAGCACCTTGGTTTCCTGCGCTTTTTTCACATCTATTGCCGGCCGACCCACGGCAACGCATTTCCCCTGGGTTTCCCCCGACACTGGTGCCTGGCTGTTCAACTCTGCAACCATGAGTTCGAGCTCCGCCCTCCGGAGGGCCGCCCGGTCGGCCTCCGCCTCCTTTTGTTTCTTCTCCCAGCACTCCGGAGCGCCACACGCTGTCTCTTTGACTCCATCGTGATGTGGAGAGGTATACTCGATCCTGTGTTTGCAACCTTGACATTCCTCAGTATCGAACTCGGGTCGTGGCCAACCACGATCCGAGACAGGATGGGCATCAGCATGGAGTTTTCGCGCAACGAGTTTATGTGTGGCATTCACGCCACTCCCTTCACTCACCACTTCTTCCACAACAGCCTCAAGCAGTGCCGGCAACGGTTTAAGTATCAACAGCTCGCGGCCGTGTCTTGCGGTTATTTCCCTGGCAATAATGCTTTGCTGAACCTTGTCCGGCAGATCCAACAACCGCATAGTGTTGGATATCTCGCTCTGGCTCACGCCCATGCGCTGCGCCAGCTCCGTCTGGGTAACCCCGAAGTCGCTGAGGTAACGCCGATAGAATCGCGCCTCAGCGATCGGATCGATGTCCTGCCGTTTTTTGTTTTCTTGAATGACAATATCGGCCATCTGGGCATCGGTTAAGTCCTCGATGCGGATCCTCAGCCGGCTGAACTCGGGGTGGCCATGGTCTACCAGCAACCGATGCGCTGCGGATCGCCGGTGTCCCGAAGCCTGCTCAATGTAATCCCCTACCGGGCGTCCCACCGGCGTCTCGACCATGCCGTACTGAAGTATGCTTAACGCCAGGTCCTCCAGCTCCTCCGGAGACTCCCTGCGCTCCACCTGATACGGGTTGGGTTTAATCGTGCTCAAGTCAACGTACTGTATTCGGAACTCCATCACTTCTGTCGACATTTCCCCCTCCTGCCTTCTTTGGGATTTTCGGCTGCCAAAACCCGGGCCAGGCGCTCACCGCGAGGCCCATTAACAAGCTCATCGGCTTCTCTCCCGCCGAGTAGGATAGAAAGGCTATCATCGTCTAATGGGTTCACTGAAGGATCGCTCGCTCTGCGATATTTCGTTGTGCCCTGATCCTTTGGCTTTGTCATCTCGGCACCTCCTATAGCAGTACGCCTTGGCGCACTATGTACTGCGGCTCCTCGACAATGCAGTAAAAAGCGTGGCCCTCAGGGCATTGGAACTCCCGCTGTTGGGGATCATATCCCAGCGGTGGCAGCCAATACGTCTGTCGCCCTAAACAACCATGTATTGGACACCTCTCTCTGATTGAGGGGGCATCCATCTCCCGGCGTTTAGCCTTCGGGAGATTGGCCTCATCAATGATGTCATTGAGATACATTTTTCACCAAATCCTCTCTAGCTCTCTCTCTATGACGTTCCTGGCTATTAAACGCGCCTTGTCGCATATTTCCCCCATGCATCGAGAATCAATTTGACGATCATAGTATTGGAGTTCCCCCTCAATCTCCTTGAGGAGGTCCTTTAACAGGTATCGCACCTCTTCTTTTTGGTATGTCTCCTTTTGCATCTCATCATCCCTGTTTTTATTGACTTTGTTTTACACAAAAGTTTAGGGGGTATGTATAAATAGTGGTAAGAGTGGTAAGAGTGGTAAGAGCTAGCTTCAGTTGAAGCTAGCGTTATGTTTAGCAGAGTGGTAAGAGATGTGGTAAGAGTGGTAAGAGCTGATGATAGATATCGACGAAGAGTGGTAAGAGAGTGGTAAGAGCTTTGAAGCTGAGAGAACCAATTATTCAGAAGAGTGGTAAGAGAGTGGTAAGAGCTATTTGAAGCTAATTTTTGACCCTCTAGATTCAAGCATAATCTATCTCTTACCACTCTTACCACAAACTTGGGTATACCCCCTAAACTTTTGTGTAAAAACCTGTTACTAACCGATTTCATCATATTCCTTTACTTCAACTACCGCAGATTTTTTTATGGCTACCACCCTTTTTGCTGCCCCTTCTTCTGTACCAGACCCCACCCATATAACGTGCTGATTCCGTTTTCCACCGCTTCGACTCAGTAAACCCAGCCGCTCCAGATCCGCCCATATAACAGGAGCTTTAAATGTTATTGGTGTGCCTGATTTCTGTGCGAACTCAAACACAGCCCCATACGCCGCTTGTGGGAGTAGATAATACGCTACCTCATCAGCCCAACCGACGAATGCCTGGCCTTGCTTTAAATCACTCGGCCACGGTTCAACCGAATGGCGCGAGATGACAACTATACGTTGTTGCGACAACAACGTACTGAACAACTCCAGGAACCGTTTTGCTGGGCGCTCTTCGTCGACCCTGCCACCTTGCTGTGATGCCATGTTTATAAAGCACTCCCAGGCTCGATCGCTCATATCTCGAGCCCGGGGCCCCTCGATCGCTCCCTGCTCGGTGGCAAACGTCATGCCGAGATCGAACCCCGCGTATAACCAGGCTACTGCCGCCGGTAATCTTAGATGCGCCGATTGTTCAGTGGCCTGGTTCCGCCACTCCGGCCACTTAGAGCGGAGATAGCCGCCTATATCATCCCAGTTATCGCGGAGCCACAGTATGTATTGCGACATAGCGTATTTATAAAGATGCTGTTCCCCCTGGGCCTCGCTTAGGCGCGGAACATCCACGTGGTACCGCTCGAGATCGACGACGAACAACCTGGAGGCCCCGCTCTCCCCGCAGGGTAACTGCTCTCCAGTGGAAATAACAAAACCCCGAGGGGTATATTTATCTCGGGGGCTGGCATCCGCCCGCAGCCGTCCTCTACCTGTCCTGTTCCCCTGGGCTCGTATCACTATCTCCGCCTTTGCCTCCATATCGCGCATCCCGGCGATTGTGGGTGCCGGATGCCAGTCATCGATCACAAGGGGGAGGTCTTTGAGCATCGACATCACCCACTCGAGGCGGTTTGCCGTATCCCGCCATGATGCCGGCAGGTTAAGATAGTTAAAATCTCCGAAGTGGCAGAGTGCAAGCGCACTTAGAACTGACTTAAACGACCCGGTGTGCCCCGATATCCACAGGGTGAACGCCGGTTCGAGTATTTCGCACAGTGGGGATAGATACATCGAGGCCCACAATGGAGCCAGCACCTCGAAATTACCGATGTCCAGGAACCGCAAGCTTGCGTTCATCGACTCTTGAACAGAATGGGCTTCCAATTCAAATGGCAACCCATATCGCGCCAATGGTCCGTTTAGGGAAACCTCTACCCCATCTTTGCCCAGGGCTCCGGAGTTGGACAGAAAGAAACGCTCACCGTCGGCCTCACGCCAGCCGGTGTGCGTGTAGATTCTCCTCAAATTGCCGTTGGAACGAGACGACAACTGAATTATCGTGCGCAGATGATCCCGCGTGGATGTTCCGGCGTAGATAATTGCCTTCGCTCCCCAGAACTCTGTAACCCAATTGAGATTGTGGAAAGAGGTTGCAGGGACCTCGATAGTGTTCAGGGGCATATATGGTAATGCCCCCTTAATAGTGAAATTACGGGACTCATTGATACCATCATCCATAATTTTTTCATCGGAGATCTCCGCGGTGAAATTGCATAGCGGGGACTTGACCTTGCCCACATCACGGAGGGTCTTTATCATGCAAAATTGCCCCTCATGGACACAATACACGATGCTGTGCAGCGCCATCGGCTCTTCCTCGACCTCGGGGCTGGCAGCCACCAGCTCCCGAAGGTCCTCGACCGAATGGCCCGCGGCCAGGTAATCATCAACCCCGGTCTTGGCGCCATCGGGTCCGTCGGGCAACTGGATGATGAAGACCTTGGCTCCCAGGCGCTCGAGGTGTGCCTTGAGCCGATCCAGCGCCATCTTCACCATCGGCTTGGTCATGATGTCGGAATCGAAGCCGATGAAGACATCACGTCCCTTCCAGGCGATGAGATCGAAATCGGCGAGGAATACACTGGACCCGAACTCATTTTTACCCTTGAAGCCCCATACACCCGAGAGGTTCACGGCACATACCCCACGAGAAGCTAGAGCATCGGCCTTCTTTGCGCCCTCGGTGATCCAGAGCTCAACATGCGGATCCCGAGCGTGCGCCTGGCATGAGAGCGGCATATCGAGCCGCAGAGAGCTGTTCGGGATGCCTTCATACTTAACCGTCTTTTGTTTATCGTTGAGGCGCGGGTTGTCAGGCCTATACTGA
>Ga0209345_10002481_pt1 | contig 20317 bp, 18 predicted proteins | sample Cruoilmetagenom7_FD_187294 | JGI IMG/M metagenome (GOLD analysis project Ga0209345, IMG submission 187294) | Oil polluted marine microbial communities from Coal Oil Point, Santa Barbara, California, USA - Sample 7 (SPAdes) (version 2) | ecosystem: Environmental > Aquatic > Marine > Oil seeps ... | reverse complement strand
CGCCAACGCGGCGGGAAGCGAGACCTACCGGCAGTTGGCAATCTTCGGCAACGTGTTCGAGCGCGTCCGCGCCCAGTATGTGACGCCGCCGGAAGAAGACAAGCTGATCGAGAACGCCATCAACGGCATGCTCACCTCGCTTGACCCGCATTCGAGCTACCTCAACCAGGAAGCCGCCGACGACATGCGCACCCAGACCCGCGGTGAATTCGGCGGTCTTGGCATCGAAGTCACCATGGAAGATGAACTGGTCAAGGTCATCACCCCGATCGACGAAACGCCCGCCGCCCGCGCCGGTGTTCTCGCCGGTGACTTCATTTCGGAAATCGACGGCGAGCCGGTTCGCGGCCTTTCGCTGGGCGAAGCCGTCGACAAGATGCGCGGCCCCGTCAACACCGCGATCGAACTCACTGTTCTGCGCGAAGGCGCCGATCAGCCGATCAAGATCAAGGTTGTCCGCGACATCATCGCCGTCAAGGCTGTCCGCTACCGGGTCGAGGAGGATGTCGGCTATCTCAGGGTGATCTCGTTCACCGAGAAAACCTATGACGATCTTTCCGATGCCATTGAGAAGATCACCGATGAAGTCGGCAAGGACAAGCTCAAGGGCTTTGTGCTCGATCTCCGGCTCAACCCCGGCGGTCTGCTCGACCAGGCGATCAGCGTTTCCGACGCCTTCCTCGATCGCGGCGAGATTGTCTCCACCCGTGGCCGCAATCCGGAAGAAACCCGCCGGTTCAATTCCCGCCCGGGCGATCTCACCGGCGGCAAGCCGGTCATTGTCTTGATCAATGGCGGCTCGGCTTCCGCGTCTGAAATCGTTGCCGGTGCTCTTCAGGATCACCGTCGCGCCACGGTTCTGGGCACGACATCGTTCGGCAAGGGCTCGGTGCAGACCATCATTCCGCTGGATGCCAAAACCGCGCTCCGCCTGACCACGGCGCTCTATTACACGCCGTCGGGCACATCGATCCAGGGAACAGGCATCAAGCCCGATATCCGGGTCGAGGAGCCCGTGCCGGAAGAACTGCGCGGCCGGGTGAAGCCGTCCGGTGAAAGCGAGCTGCGCGGCCATATCCAGGGCGAGAACGAGGACGAGGAAGGCTCAGGCTCCATCGCCTATGTCCCGCCGGATCCCAAGGACGACGTCCAGCTCGGCTATGCGCTGGACCTGCTGCGTGGCGTCAAGACCGATCCGGCCTTCCCGCCCAATCCTGATCAGGCATCGATCAAGAACTGACGCACACCTGTTCCGCCGCCCCGCCTGCGCCAGATTTTCTCTGGCTTGCATGCGGGGCGGCGGACTGATTCAATCAGCCCTCATCGGGATTCGGACAGAAGATCGTGGGCGACAAGATCCATCAACCGCTGGGACAGGACCGGAAGCCGCGGAAACCCTCGGCAGGCCGGCCTAAGCGCGCCTGGTCAACCCTGCTGTTCGGATCGGTAGCGGTCTGTGCCGTCATCGGTACCGCGGCCTGGATGGCGTTCTCGGGAAGCCGCATCGACACCGGCGGCACCGTGGTGATGCTCGACCAGCCGGAAACCGCATCGACCGAGACCCCCGTTGACGACACCACCGGTCCGCAACAGCCGGCCGGTTCCGGCAGCAGCGCCGATGCCCTGCCCGGCGATGATGCGGCGCTCAAGACCCTGCACGGACGCTCCGGCGCCGAGGTCTCGACCACGCTGGGCGAGGACGGCGAGGAAATCAACAAGATCGTCCCGGTCAAACGCCCCGACAACCGGCCTGTGCTGCTCACCCCGCCGGGAAGGGTCGGTCAGCATCCACGCCTTGCCCATTTGCCTGATCCGGCGGTGATCGAGGAGACAGGGGCCGGTCCGCTGCCAGTGCGCGGCCCCGATGGCGAGCGTGCCTTCGACATCTATGCGCGACCCTGGTCGGGCGCACGCGGCGCCCGCGTGGCGATCATCGTCGGCGGGCTGGGGCTGAGCCAGACCGGGACGCAATACGCCATCAGGACGCTTCCGGAGGAGATCACCCTCGCTTTCGCATCCAACGGCAACAGCCTGCAACGCTGGATGCAGGAGGCCCGCCGCCAGGGTCACGAGATATTGCTTCAGGTTCCGTTCGAACCCTACGATTACCCTGCCAACGATCCCGGTGCGGGCACTCTGACCGTCGAGGCCGGCGCGGACTCCAATCTTGCCGACCTGCACACCGCGATGGCCCGGATCACCAATTACACCGGCATCACCAATTTCATGGGCGGTCGCTTTCTCGCCGATCCCGAAGCGCTGGAACCGGTCATGCGCGATCTCGCGGAACGCGGCATCATGTTCCTCGACGACGGAACCTCGGCGCGATCATTGACCGGTCAATTCGCCAAAACACTCGGCATGCCCTTCGCCGCATCTGACATGGTGCTCGACGCCACCCAGGAGCGGGGTTACATTCTCTCCAAGCTTGACGACCTGGAACGGACGGCCCGGCGCAACGGCATCGCCATCGGCGTTGCTTCGGCCTTCGATGTCAGCGTCGATGCAATCGCCACCTGGGCGGAGGAAGCCAAGGCCCGGGGAATTGAAATTGTTTCCGCCTCGGCCGCCGCCGAGGACCCGGAGAAATAGGCAGGATATCATGGCCAGCAGCGACAAACGCACCAGCGACCCCGACAGCCTGCCTTACCGCTTGTGCGTCGGCATCATGGTGCTCAACAGCGATGGCCTTGTCTGGGCCGGCCGCCGCATCGCCGAGGGCAACACCGAGTATGATGGTTCGCCTCAACTCTGGCAGATGCCCCAGGGCGGCATCGATGACGACGAAATTCCCTACCAGGCGGCGCTGCGCGAACTTTACGAGGAAACCGGAATGCATTCGGTGGAGCCGCTCGCCGAAGCGCCCGACTGGATAGATTACGATCTCCCCGACCACCTCATCGGCATCGGCCTGAGGGGCAAGTACCGTGGCCAGCGGCAGCGCTGGTTCGCCTTGCGCTTCACCGGCAAGGAAAGCGAGATCAGCATCAATCCACCGCCGGGCGGTCACAAGGCCGAATTTGACGCCTGGGAATGGAAACCGATGCAGGATCTGCCCGGCCTTATCGTTCCGTTCAAACGAAAAGCCTATGATCAGGTGGTCGCGGCCTTCGCCCATCTTGCGGGTCCGGCGACATGAGGCTGATCGGGATGTTGGGCGGCCTCGGGTGGGAAGCCACATCCAGCTATTACCGGATGCTCAACGAGTTCACCCAGAAGGAACTGGGCGGTCAGCATGCGGCGCGCATTCTGCTGCATTCGGTCGACAATGGTGCGGTAAAGCAGGGCTTGAGCAACGGCGATTTCGAGCAGGTGGTCTCAGTTCTGTCCGACGCCGGGCGCAGCCTGAAGGCAGGTGGCGCGGATTTCATTATTATCGCCAGCAATGTCATGCATCAGTTTGCCGAACAGGTCGAGCATGCTGCCGGTATCGAGCTTTTCCATATCTGCGATCCGACTGGTGCCGAGATCCGGCAGGCCGGGCACAAGACCGTGGCCCTGCTGGGAACACGCTCTACCATGGAGTGTGAGCCCTATATCGAGCGGTTGCAAAGCGAATCACAGGCCGGTGTGATCACGCCGGAGGCCAAGGACCGCGTCGAAATCAATCGCGTCATCTATGAAGAGCTGTCCCGTGGCATACTGCGCTCGGGCGCCCGCGATTTCATCACCGAAGTCATCCACGAACTGCATGCCCGTGGCGCCGAGGCTGTCGTTCTCGGTTGTTCCGAGCTCACCGCGATCGTTCCCCCTGACCGCGGCACAATCCGCATTTACGACACAACCAGACTGCATGCCAAGGCAGCCGTGAAACACGCACTGGAAGTGACCTATGCAAGACCGAATGAGCCTCGCATCCCAAACAGTCTACCGGGAAAGCACCCCCACTGATCTCCCGGCGATCCGGGAGCTGGACAGCCAGGACGCCATTGCTGCGGAGGCAGGCCTTGCCGAGGCCTTGCAACAAGGCTGTTCCGATACGCTGTCCCTTGTCGCAGAGCTCAACGGAAAGGTCATCGGTCATATCCTGATGACCGCCACCGCCGGACCCGAGCGTGCCCTGGCTCTGGCGCCGTTGGCCATTCAGCCAACCTACCGGGACATGCAGATCGGCACCGAACTCGTCCGCCATGCGCTGCGGCTGGCGCGTGAACGGGGCTGGAAGTCGGTGTTCGTGTATGGCCAGCCCGACTATTATTGCCGGTTCGGTTTCAAGTCACGCACCGCCGATGGAGCCGATGTTGCATGCCAGGGGCCCCGTTTCCTGGCCCTGGAATTGAGCCCCGACGCACTCGCCGGCTGGTCCGGTCCGCTCACCTATCCCGAAGCATTTCGCAAATGATTGAGCTGAACGGGCAAAGACTGCGGTGACTTCGCAGACATTCCCGCATCAAGCCGGATGAACAAAAAAGGCGGCCCGCAGGCCGCCTGGAAATATCATCACCTGAGGGATGTCAGCCTAGATCGCTGCTTCCAGCGTCGTCAGGTGATCGAGATATTCCTGCGCCTTCTGCTTGGCGGCGCCATTGGCTGCATCAGCCACATCTTCGCGGGCGTTCTGGATCCGCTTGGACAGGGCATCCCGGTCGATATCGGCCACCGCAACGGCAGATTCGGCAAGCAGGGTGCAGCCATCGGGCAGAATGTCGACAAAGCCGCCAAACACCACGAAACGGTCGCTTTTTCCTTCGGCGGTTACCACGGTAACCACACCCGGCTTGATCGTGGTCATGGTCGGAGCATGATGCGCCATCACCGTCATTTCGCCGTCAGTACCGGGAATGACGACTTCCGACACGGATGCCGACAAGAGCAGCCGTTCCGGGGATACGAGTTCAAAATTGAAGCTGTCAGCCATGACGTTCACTTTATCGCAGTGCTGTTCGGATGCGCCGCGCAGGTGGGCTGAAGCCGACCTGCGCGGGCAATTTCATGATTAGGCGACTTCGGCGGCGAGGCGCTGGGCCTTTTCGACGGCCTCTTCGATGGTGCCGACCATGTAGAAGGCCGGCTCCGGAAGATGGTCGTAGTCGCCGTTCACCAGGCCCTTGAAGCCCTTGATGGTGTCTGCGAGGTCAACCAGCTTGCCAGGCGCGCCGGTGAACACTTCAGCCACGAAGAACGGCTGCGACAGGAAGCGCTCGACCTTACGGGCGCGGGCCACGGTGACCTTGTCCTCTTCCGACAGCTCGTCCATGCCGAGAATGGCGATGATGTCCTGAAGCGACTTGTAACGCTGCAGGATTTCCTGCACGCCACGGGCAACTTCGTAGTGCTCGTCGCCGATGATCAGCGGATCGAGCATGCGCGAGTTGGAGTCGAGCGGGTCAACGGCCGGGTAGATGCCCTTTTCGGCAATCGAACGGTTCAACACCGTCGTTGCGTCCAGGTGGGCGAAGGTCGAGGCCGGTGCCGGGTCGGTCAAGTCATCGGCAGGCACGTAAACGGCCTGCACCGAGGTGATCGAACCCTTGTTCGTGGTGGTGATCCGCTCCTGCATCGCACCCATGTCGGTGCTCAGTGTCGGCTGATAGCCCACAGCCGAAGGAATACGGCCCAGAAGCGCCGACATTTCCGAACCGGCCTGGGTAAAGCGGAAGATGTTGTCCACGAAGAACAACACGTCCTGGCCTTCGTCGCGGAACTGCTCGGCAATCGTCAGGCCGGTCAGCGCAACACGGGCACGTGCACCCGGAGGCTCGTTCATCTGGCCGAACACGAGTGCGCACTTGGAGCCTTCTCCGCCGCCTTCCTTGTTCACGCCGGATTCGATCATCTCGTGATAGAGATCGTTACCTTCGCGGGTACGTTCGCCAACACCGGCAAACACCGAATAGCCGCCGTGGGCTTTCGCGATGTTGTTGATCAGTTCCTGAATGAGAACCGTCTTGCCAACGCCGGCGCCGCCGAACAGGCCGATTTTGCCGCCACGTGCATAAGGTGCCAGCAGGTCGACGACCTTGATGCCGGTGACCAGAATTTCGGCTTCCGTGGACTGCTCGGAGAATTCAGGAGCGTCCTGGTGGATCGAGCGGCGTGCCTTGGTCTTGACCGGGCCGGCGTCATCCACCGGTTCGCCGATCACGTTCAGGATGCGGCCGAGGGTTTCCTCGCCGACCGGCACCGAGATGGAATCGCCGGTATCGACAACCTTCTGGCCGCGAACCAGACCTTCGGTCGAGTCCATGGCGATGGTGCGAACGACGTTTTCACCCAGGTGCTGCGCCACTTCCAACACCAGGCGGTTACCCATGTTGTCTGTTTCAAGCGCGTTCAGGATGGTCGGCAGCGTGCCTTCATCAAACGCCACGTCCACAACCGCGCCGATGACCTGCGTCACGCGGCCGACTGCGCCGGACTTCGCCGCGGCAGTTTTGACTGCGCTCGCCTTCGTCGCTGCTGCGGGCTTCTTAGCCGCTGCGGTTTTCTTCGCCGCTGCGGGCTTGCTTGCCGGGGTAGCTGCCTTAGCCATGTATCTTACCCTCTTCCGTGTACCTTAGAGCGCTTCCGCGCCCGAAATGATTTCAATGAGTTCCTTGGTGATCTGCGCCTGCCGCTGACGGTTGTAGCTCATCGACAACTTGTCGATCATCTCGCCTGCATTGCGGGTTGCGTTGTCCATCGCGGACATCTTCGCGCCCATCTCACCTGCAACATTCTCAAGCAGTGCCCTGAAGATCTGCACCTTGATCGAACGCGGCAGCAAATCCTCGAGGATTTCTTCGGCACTCGGCTCGTAGTCGTAGATCGCCGATGCACTTGCATCCGCATCAGTTGTTCCCGACGAAGCGGGAATGAGCTGCTGCGCTGTCGGAACCTGGCTGATCACCGACTTGAACTCCGAGTAGAACAGAGTGCAGACGTCGAAGCCACCCTGGTCGAACAGGCCCATGACCTTTTCCGCGACCGTTTCGGCCTGGGTAAAGCTCATCTGCTTGACGTCGCGGAAATCCACACGCTCGATAATCAGAGATGCGTATTCCCGGCGCAGGATGTCATAGCCCTTCTTGCCGACGCAAAGGATCTTGACGGATTTGCCGTCCGCCAGAAGCCGACGCACATGATCGCGCGCAAAACGCGCGATCTGGCTGTTGAAACCGCCGCACATGCCGCGTTCGGCTGTGCAGACCACCAGCAGATGGGTGTCGTCCTTGCCGGTGCCGGTCATCAGCCGCGGTGCATCATCACCGCTGCCGACAGCCTCGGCGATGTTGGACATCACTGCTGCCATGCGCTGCGAATAGGGCCGCGCGGCCTCGGCCGCCTCCTGCGCACGCCGAAGCTTCGCCGCGGCGACCATTTGCATCGCCTTGGTGATCTTCTGCGTCGCCTTGACGGAGGCGATCCGGTTTTTCAGATCCTTGAGTGAAGGCATCCGTTATCCGTCCTCGGTCTGTTGCCGTTAGGCAAAGGTTTTGGCGTAAGTGTCGATAGCCGACTTCAACTGCGACTTGGTGTCGTCGCTGATAGCCTTCTCCTTGCGGATAGTCTCGAGCACGTCCTTGCCTTCGCTGCGCATGTAAGCCAGCAGGCCCTGCTCGAACTTGCCGACTTCGCGAACGCCGATCTTGTCGAGATAGCCATTCACGCCGGCAAAGATCACCGCAACCTGTTCTTCCGTCTTGAGCGGCGAGAACTGGGGCTGCTTGAGCAGCTCGGTCAGGCGCGCACCACGGTTGAGAAGACGCTGCGTTGCCGCATCGAGGTCGGAACCGAACTGTGCGAAGGCCGCCATTTCGCGGTACTGCGCGAGTTCGCCCTTGATCGAGCCTGCAACCTGCTTCATCGCCTTGATCTGAGCCGACGAACCCACGCGGGACACCGACAGGCCAACGTTCACGGCCGGGCGGATACCCTGGAAGAACAAGTCGGTTTCAAGGAAGATCTGACCGTCGGTGATCGAGATCACGTTGGTCGGAATGTAGGCCGACACGTCGTTGGCCTGGGTTTCGATCACCGGCAGAGCGGTCAGCGAGCCCGAACCATTGTCTTCGTTGAGCTTCGCAGCGCGCTCGAGAAGGCGCGAGTGAAGGTAGAAAACGTCGCCCGGATAAGCTTCACGCCCCGGAGGACGGCGAAGCAGCAGCGACATCTGGCGATAAGCCACAGCCTGCTTGGACAAGTCATCGTATGCGATAAGGGCATGCTTGCCGCTGTCGCGGAAATATTCGCCCATCGCACAACCGGCAAACGGTGCCAGGAACTGCATCGGAGCAGGATCGGATGCCGTAGCGGCAATCACGATCGAGTATTTCATTGCGCCGCGATCTTCGAGGATCTTGACGAACTGGGCAACCGTCGAACGCTTCTGGCCGACAGCGACATAAACGCAGAACAGCTTTTCAGCTTCAGGGCCATTCTCGTGGATTGGCTTCTGGTTCAGGAAGGTGTCGAGAATGATCGCGGTCTTGCCGGTCTGACGGTCACCAATGATCAGCTCGCGCTGGCCACGGCCAACCGGGATCAGGGCGTCGATGGCCTTGAGGCCGGTCGACATCGGCTCATGCACCGACTTGCGCGGCATGATGCCCGGAGCCTTGACGTCCACGCGGGCGCGGGTCTTGGACTTGATCGGACCCTTGCCGTCGATCGGATTGCCAAGCGCGTCAACGACGCGGCCGAGCAGTTCCGGACCAACAGGTACGTCCACGATGGCGCCGGTCCGCTTGACGATGTCGCCTTCCTTGATGTCCCGGTCGGAACCGAAAATCACCACGCCGACATTGTCGGCTTCAAGGTTGAGCGCCATGCCGCGAATTCCACCGGGGAATTCGACCATTTCACCAGCCTGGACATTGTCGAGGCCGTAAACGCGGGCGATACCGTCACCGACGGACAGGACCTGACCAACCTCGGAAACTTCGGCTTCCTTGCCGAAATTCTTGATTTGATCCTTGAGAATTGCGGAAATTTCCGCGGCGCGGATATCCATCAGCCAACCTCTTTCAGTGTATGCTTAAGGGTGGAAAGTTTAGTGCGAAGCGATGTGTCGACCTGACGCGAGCCAATCTTGACGATCAGACCACCCAGCAGCGACGCATCGACTGTGACGTTGAGCGTCACGGTTTTCCCAGTCACGCTTGCGAGCGCGGCCTTGAGTTCTTTTTCCTGAGCCGCCGACAGCGCATGCGCCGTCTTGACGTCGGCAGTCACTTCGCCACGTTCACGCGCAACGGTCTCGTGATAGGACCGAATGATCGCGGGCACGGCAAAAAGCCGGCGGTTGCGGGCAACGACCTTGAGGAAGTTGCCGACCAGGCCGGAAATGCCTGCTTTGGCCATCAACGCCACAATCGAGCGCGACTGGTCTTCAGCGGAAAAAACGGGGCTGTTGACGAGGCGCTGCAGGTCAGCGCTGCCGTCGATCATGGCCTGAAATCGGTCAAGATCCTTCGCTACGGCGTCAATCGACTTGGCGTCTGCCGCCAGCTCGTAAAGCGAGGAAGCATACCGTTCGGCGACACCGGAAATTTGATGGGAGTTATCTGCCACGGGCGGGATTGTCTCTCATTGCCATCCAAACGCCTGCACTTGACCGAAAGCCGGAAAGGCAAGCCTCTGAATTTGTTACGGTAAATTTCGGGGAACCCGAGCTCGAAAGTTCGTTTTTCCCGAAATGCGCGGTCCGTCTAGCATAGAGCGTGAGGACTCGCAACACGCCGGGTGCGGCATAACGCACCTGCTTTAGGATGAGACAGCCAACTTGCGGGTCCGCAAAGACGCTGAATCACCCCCCGGCCAGGTGGGGGCGGGCCGGATCAGGCCAGATCGGGTCAGATCCATCCCAGCCCGTAAAGCAGCGGCCCTGCCGCCAGCAAGATTTCGATCACCACCGAAGCCAGATTGTAGATGGTCACGCCCCGGTCCGACATCATCGAGATGATTCGCCCGAAAGCCGTGAACGCCCACCCGCATCCCAGTGCCAGGTAGATCAGCGGCTGGGCGAACAACATCGCGCAGATGCCGACCCCGAGATAGAAGCCCGCCATCGTGGCCCGCGCCTCAGACACCGCCTCCGGATGATCCGGCGCGGTCTGCAGCCTCAGGATCCGAAGCGACAGCCGCGGCGCGAACAGCAGCATCAGCCCGAACAGGATCGTCACCAGCGCCGAAGACCAGGCGACCCATTCGCCCTGTGTCATTGGCCAATAGAATTCAATCATTCCCGCATCTCCGTTTCCTCTCCGGCGCCTTCGGCTTTCAGGCAGCGCCAAAGTGACGCATCAGGCCAAATCTCGTGCCCACTCGTCACCGCTTTATCACGCCGTGCACGCCCGCCAAAGCCCCGGCACTGTCCCCCGGAACTTTCCGCAAGCCCGCAGGTCCGTCAGGATTTTTCCTTGAGCTTGCGCTCGTTGCGGGCGATCTGCCGCTCCCGGTTCATGATGTAGATGCCGCTCAGGCAGATGATCGAAGCCCCGACAAGCGTCCAGCCGTCGGGAACGTCGCCGAAGACGATGAAGCCGAGCGCCGTCATCCACAAGATCTGGCTGTAGATGAACGGCGCCACCTTCGACGCGCTGGCAAGCCGGCTGGCCTTGACCAGCAGCGCATGGCCGCTCAGCCCGAGCAGACCGAGGCTGGCAAGCAGCACCAGCTCGAAAGCCGACCCCGGCATCTGCCCGTACATCAGCGCCGGCGGCGCCATCAGCACGGCGCCAAAGATGCTGGAGTAGAACACCATGCTCGTCTGGCTTTCCTGCAGCGCCAGCTTGCGGGTCACGATCGAATAGATCGAGTGGGTGATCGCCGCCAGGATCGACCAGACAATCGACACCGAGAACACGTCGGTTCCCGGACGCACCACGATCAGCACACCGACGAAGCCGACCATGATCGCCGCCCAGCGGCGCGGGCCCGCCCATTCGCCCAGCAGCGGTCCGGCAAGCGCCGTCACCAGCATCGGCACACTGAGAAAAATGCTCACCGTCTGTGCCAGCTGCAGCTCGCGCAGGGCCATGAAGTTGAACAAGGTGGTTGCCGGCAGCAAAAGCCCGCGCAGGACTTGCAGCGGCACGCTGTCCATCCGGTACATGTCCGCCCGCCGCCATCCCTGGAAGGCGAAGAATGAAATCACCACATGGCTGAAAAACCGGCACCAGACCACGAAGATCGCGGCATAGCCCGCCGTCACCAGGTATTTGGCCGTCGTATCCAGCACGGCGAAGCACATGAACGTGCACAGCGCCATGACCATCGCCACCGGCGGCATGGCTTCGCGGTCGACATCGTGCCGGGCCGGGCGGGGATTGGGTATCGGATCCAAGGGAATGCTTTCGTTTGGGTCGCTGCGTCAGGGTGAACTCACTGGAATGCAGTTAGCACATGCACCCTATCTGTTTCTGTAAAACCTCAAGCAACTTTCTGGCCGGTGATCCCGGACAGGTCTCAAGCACCGCAATCGCCCTTGTAGGCAATCTCGCTCGAAGCGCCATTGCGCGACACGGTGATCACCCCCGAAAACGCCGAACTTTCAATGCCCCGCTCACCTTCGAGCAGGCTGACTTCGACCAGATAGGGATTGGCGTCGTGAGACTGGTAGGAGCGCACCACACCGCCATCGAGTGACCGGATGCCGGTCTGCGCCAGCTGCTTCAGCTGTCCGTCGATCCGCATGAACGGTGATTCGATCGGATCGGCGCCATCCTCTGCCGGAAAATTTGTAAACAGCACCCAGCGCCAGCTCTCCGGATCATTGTAATCGAAGCGGTGATCAGCCCGCGTGAAACTGCAGTAGCTGTCAATATTGTACCAGACGATCTCGTCGATCCGCGGCGCACCGTCCCGGGCAGCGACCGGTCCGGCCAGCAGCATCGAAAAAATCGCAATCAGCATCCGTGTCATTGGCGCAATCCTCACCCGTCATCCGTGTCATGCAGGGCCAATCTACATCCTTGGCCGGAACCCGCCAGCCCTTCGGGCCAATTCAGGCCTGGTCAAAAATCTCGCGGATGATCTTGCCGGCATTGCGCGCCTCGACCTCCGATTCGCGCACCAGCGTGTCAAAATGCTCGGTCAGGGCGCTGACCTGCAGGCTGTCGCGGTAGACCAGGTAGAACTGCCCGACATAGACCACGGCCAGCAGCCGCCCGAAGATCGACACCGGCGCGGAAAACACCTTCTTCGAATCGTAAAGATAGAGCCTCAGCGACGGATACAGCCGCGAACAGCCGTCCGCCATGAACTCGATCTGCTCGGCACGGGTGGCGGCATCAAGCCCTTCCCAGTAGCCGTGACCGCGCGCCAGCGACTTCACCTTGTCGATCGAGACACAGATTTCATAATCCGATCCCGGTGCCCGCAGCCATTCGGTGGTCTCGTGCATGGCGCCGCGCGCCTGCTCCGGCGTCTTGTCGAGAAAGGCGGCATATTCCCATTCCAGCACCGCCTCGGTCTTCAGGATGTCGGGAAGCATCGCCGGCACGTGCCGGATCTTGTGCCCGGCGGCCTCCTGGTGCCAGGCGATGATCTGCTCGTCCGCCGGCGTCCGTTGCGCCGTTTCCATCCGGAAATTCGCCGACAGCACTTCCGCCGCGGTCTCGGGCCGGTCCGACAGCCCCAGCAGCCAGTCGGCGCTGACCCCCAGCGCCTCAGCGCATTCCGCCGCCAGATGCGCATTCGGCAGCCTCACCTCGTCGCCGGCCAGCAATTGCGCGATCGTCGAGCGGTCGACGCCCGCAGCCCGCGCCAGCGCGCTGCGGCTCATCCCGGTCAGGGCCAGCCGGGCGGCCAGCCGGGTGCGGAACAGTTCTGAGCGTTCATTCTTGTGCATGTCGCCTTTTCCCACAGATGGTGATTTTTATCAACAATCATGCATTTATGCGGCGAAGATACAGAATTCCGGCAGATGCTGCCGAGGTGTAGGAATCAGGCATCTCATCACCAGACAGGAGAAACCGCAGACCATGGAATCGAAACTCAGAACCATCGCCAAAGCCATCACATGGCAAGCTCTCGGCCTCGCCGTGACCGGCGCACTGGCCTGGTTTCACACCGGCGACATGATCACCGCCCTCAGCTTCGCCCTGTCAACGGCGGCCAGCGGCCTGGCCTTCTTCTTCGTCCACGAACGCCTCTGGGCACGTGTGAGATGGGGGATCGGCGAGCGGCATGCGTGAAGGTGTGGGGACGCACACTCAAAATTCCCAAGCTACCTGAGCTCGCCAGACAACCCTTCGAGGGCAATGAAGCCCTCCGGGGCGACACGTTGCATCGACACTTTCGGCCCATTGCTGCCTATTCGATCGCGCCCTCAAGAACGGCAGCTTTGCGTCCCCTTTTCGGCCATCGGCGTACTGACATCCGGTCGCCAATAGCGGTCATTCGATACGCACCTCGTTGATGTCCAGAAAGGGCGGGAAGCGGTCGTTCGCTGCGATGCACACCAAACTCTGCGATGCGGCTTTCATATAGCTCAGATTTCGTCGCAATCGGTCCGAAGTTCCAGATATCCGATAATACGATACCGAACACTATTCGGGTGAAATTGGGATCGATACCATTCGCATATTGTGAAGCGAGCGAATGAAACTGTGCCCCTCGAAAAGCTGGGCGCAGTCGAAGGATGATATCCTGGTGAGCCGCCACCATCCTGATTGTGCTCATGGAATACGCAAAGGCATAGTTATGCCCGTAGTCCCGAAAAAAACGGCAATCTCTCACCGCAGCGAAGTCAAAATCACGGAAAACGGATCACACATCGCACCACGCCTCGGAGGGGTTGGAGAGTGGAGACATTGATGCCAAAGTCGAAACCGGATTCGGCCTATCTGGGGGGGATTGGGTGAAAGAAGTGCGCCCGCGTAAGCCAGTAGCACAGTAAGGAAATTCGGATATTAGCCCGGATTTCATCTCCCAAGTGAACTGAAGATGAACAGCTTGTGCATCGTCAGTTCACGTAAGGGATGCATAGTGAAGTTATTCAAAACAAAGGAGAATAAGGATGAAAATTATGAGTTCAAAAGCCATCGTGGGCGCAGGCGCTATCATACTGCTATTTACTGGTACGTCTTTTGCGACAAAGTGGGATGATTACAAGGCTGCGTGTAGAAGCAGCGGAGGTAGCCCTGGCGTCCATGAGGATGGTTCGTTTGGTTGTCATATGGGTTCAATGGCTCAGCTACCTAAGGGTTTTAAGGTTGAAGGTGTGTTGGAGAAAAAAACCATGAAAATGGCACCTGTAGAAAAAAGTCCAGCGTTGAAAAAACAATGAATTAAAGCTCACTAACCATCAGCATATTTGTGCTGATGGTTATGGTTCATGTTCACAGGCTTCTTCAACTTTGTTCGCCGTATCCTCGGGGGGCGGGGGTATAATGAAGCGATCTGGAATATGGCCAATTAAAGAGCCACTCCCATTATGGTTGAGTGGTTCTTTAATTTTGTTCCACAATGGCGCTTACGCGGTAAAATTCGACCTTAGCCAGTTCCTAGCCTAACTGATGCGTCCACCTGTTTAAGTCAAATCCACCGAAACGGTCGCTGATCGAGACGCTATCCAAAAGCAGCTTAGGGCCGGAAGTGAAGTCGCATCTGTCGATGCGGAACGTCTGCTTTGTCGAATTCGATCAATCAAGCTGCCAGTCTGTTTACGGCCCCTTTTCAGTCATTCAATCCCGACGTGGCGAAGGTCTGAAACGTCTGCAAAGCGATCATCCTCCCTCACCAACCAATCCGCCCCCCTCACAGAAAGCTCTGCGGATCGATATCGACCTGCACCTGCACCGAGCCGCGCGCCTTTGGCCCCTGGCCAAGCATCTGCCGGACAAAACCCTGCATGTCCTTGCCGCGCTCGCCGTGCACCAGCAGCCGGAACCGGTAGCGGCCGCGGATCAGCGCCAGTGGCGCTTCCGCCGGCCCCAGCACCATGATGCCGGGCATGGCGGGCGCTGCAGAGCGCAGTCCCCGCGCATGGCCTTCCGCCTCGGGCCGGGTTGCCGCCGAAACGATCACCGAGGCCAGCCGGCCGAACGGCGGCAGCATGGCGCGGTTGCGCTCGTCGGTCTCGCGCTCGTAGAAGGCTTCCGGATCGCCCGAGGCTAAGGCCTGCATCACCGGATGCTGCGGCTGAAATGTCTGGATCAGCCCGTGGCTCTTGCGCCCGGTGCGCCCGGCCCGGCCGGTCACCTGCGACAACAGCTGGTAGGTCCGTTCGGCCGCCCGCGGATCGCCGTTCGACAGCCCCAGATCGGCATCGACCACGCCGACCAGCGTCATCAATGGAAAATTGTGCCCCTTGGCCACCAGCTGCGTGCCGATGACGATGTCGGCCTCGCCATTGGCGATTGCCTCGAGCTCGATCCTGAGCCGCCGCGTGCCGCCGGCCATGTCGGACGACAACACGATGGTCCGTGCATCCGGGAAATGCTTGTCCGCCTCCTCGGCGATCCGCTCGATCCCCGGCCCGCAGGCCGTCAGGTGATCCAGCGCCCCGCAGGACGGGCAGGCCTGCGGCGTCGGCTCGCCATAGCCGCAATGATGGCACTGCAATTGCCCGCGGAACCGGTGCTCGACCAGCCAGCTTGAGCATTGCGGGCATTCGAAGCGGTGGCCGCAGACCCGGCACAGCGTCAGCGGCGCATAGCCGCGCCGGTTGAGGAACAAGAGCGACTGTTCCTTGCGCTCCAGCGTCTCGGCCATGGCTTTCAACAGCACCGGCGACAAGAAACCGCCGCGCGCCGGCGGATGCCGTCTCAGGTCCACCAGCTTCAGGTCCGGCAAGCCGGCATCGGCATAGCGGCTCGGCAGCAGCAGGTGGCTGTAGCGCCCCTGCGCCGCGTTCACCCGGCTTTCGATCGACGGTGTCGCAGACGCCAGCACCACCGGAATGTCGCCGAGCCGGGCGCGGACCACCGCCATGTCGCGGGCATTGTAGAACACCCGGTCTTCCTGCTTGTAGGCAGGGTCGTGCTCCTCGTCGACGATGATCAGGCCAAGATCGGCAAACGGCAGGAACAGCGCCGAGCGCGCGCCGGCCACGACGCTGACCCGCGCCTCGGTGACCTGCCGCCAGACCTTCTCGCGCGTCCGCGGCGCCAGTTCCGAATGCCATTCCGCCGGCCGCGCCCCGAAGCGGGCGTGAAACCGGTCGAGAAACGAGTTGGTCAGCGCGATTTCAGGCAGCAGGATCAACACCTGCCGGCCCTTCCGCAGTGCCTCGGCAATCGCCTCGAAATAGACCTCGGTCTTGCCCGATCCGGTCACCCCGTCGAGCAGCGTAACGCCGAACCCGCCCCTGGCGACGGTTTCGCGCAGCGCATCCGCGGCCTCCGCCTGCCCGTCTTCCAGCACCGCCGGCTGGTAATCCGGATCGGGGGCTGCCACCACCGGCGGCGGCGGCAGTTTCACCGGTTCGAACACCCCTTGGGCAAACAGCCCGTCAATCACGCTCGGCGTCACGCCGGCCGCATGCGCAAGCCCGCTCTTGCTCCAGGCCAGCCCGTTGTCCGCCTGCGCCAGCACCCGCTCGCGCGCCGGCGTCAGCCGCTCGGGCCGGGCGCTTGTCAGCCGCAGCGCGTCGATCATCGGTTCCGGGTCAAATGCCGCCGGCGCCCTCAGCGCCATCCGCGCCACCAGCCCCGGCGGCGACAGCGTGTAGGCCGACACCCAGTCGATGAACCGCCGCATCGGCTCGACAACCGCCGGGCAGTCGAACACCTGGGTGATCTCGCGCAGCTTGTCCGGGTTGACCTGGTCGGCTTCACCGTCCCAGACGATGCCGGCCACCAGCCGCGGCCCCAGCGGCACCTGCACGATCTGACCGGGCCCGGCATCCACCCCTTCGGGCAAGGCATAGGAATAGGCCCGCTCCGCCGGCATCGGAATCAGCACGGGAACCACCTTGCGGGGAAACAGCCCGCCTTCAATTTGTCGCGAATCTTTTGCCATGTGGCGTGACCTTGCCCCCGCTTTGGGCTAAAGGGAACCCGGAATTATTCATAGGCGCACCGGACAAGCCCGGTTGGCGCATCTAGGGAGTTTGAAATGAAATTCTTTGTCGACACAGCCGACGTCAACGAAATTCGGGAGCTCAACGATCTGGGTCTGATCGATGGCGTCACAACCAACCCTTCCCTGATCATGAAATCCGGCCGTGACATCCGCGAAGTCACCAAGGAAATCTGCTCCATCGTCGATGGTCCGGTGTCCGCCGAGGTCGCGGCGACCGAATACGATGCGATGATGAAGGAAGCAGCTGTCCTGGCCAAGATCGCCGACAACATCTGCATCAAGCTGCCGCTGACGCTCGACGGCCTCAAGGCCTGCCGCGCACTGACCTCGGACGGCCACATGACCAATGTGACACTGTGCTTCTCGGCGAACCAGGCCCTGCTTGCCGCCAAGGCCGGCGCCAGCTTCATCTCGCCCTTCATCGGCCGCCTCGACGACATGGGCATCGACGGCATGGACCTGATCCGCGAGATCCGCCAGATCTACGACAATTACGGCTTTGACACCGAGATTCTCGCGGCCTCGATCCGCACCGTCAATCACGTCAAGGAAGCAGCCCTGATCGGCGCCGATGTGGCCACGATTCCCGCCTCCACCATCAAGGCGCTGGTCAAGCATCCGCTGACCGACAAGGGCCTCGATGCCTTCCTCGCCGACTGGAAGAAGACCGGCCAGACCATCGCCTGACCATCGCCTGACCAGGCACAGCCGGACTCGAGCCGGATCAGACAGATTGCAGCGGCCCGGTCACTCCGGGCCGTTTGCATGAGCGGGTATCATAAAAACCCATGAGGCCGGATCGGGTCAGGTCCGGGCGGGCAAACAATCGGGGAAAAAGCAGTGGCGCCCTCAGGCAGCCTGCGACCAGCCTTCAGGCGCCGGCTCGAATGCCCGGTCCGGGTTCGCAGCCAGCCCGTGCACGGTGTGGTACTCGAGCGCCTTGATCACCTCGGCCGGGTCTCCGTCGAGCGCCTCCGGCAGGATCGGCTCACCGACCGTGAAGCGGAACGGGTGACGCTTCTTGTTGAGAAGCTCATGGAACACGGTCATGTCGCGCAGTTCCGTCGAATGCTTCGACAGCCAGTAGAACAGGCCGGAATTGCGCGCCGCGATATTCACCGGGACCACCGGCAGATCGTGCCGCCGGGCCAGCGTGACCGCCGAAACCTTCCATGGCCGTTCGGTCAGCTTGCCTTCATTCCAGAACGCGATGCGGCCTGACGGAAACAGCACGGTTGCCTTTCCGTCCCGGACCGCCCGGTTGGTCAGCTGCAATGTTTCACGCGCCTTGTCGCGGCTCTTGAATTCGTCGCGCCATTCGACCGGGATGATGATTTCGTTGAAACGCGGGCTGACCCGCACCGCGTCGCGGTTGGCGAAGATCATCATGTCCGGCCGGTACCGGGTCAAAAAATCGTACATCGCCACGCCGTCGGCAATGCCGGTCGGGTGGTTGGCGACAAGCAGGAACTTGCCGGTTTTCGGAATTCGCTCCGCGCCACGCGAGCCGATATCCAGCTGCAGCAGATTGCTCAGATGCTGAAACGCTTCGTGTCCGGACATCGGTGCAACCGCATCGGCCATCCGCACCGCCGCGCCATATCTCAAGGTGGCATACAGCACAGGGCGCATCAGCGGCCAGGCCGGGTGCTCGACCAGCCGTCCGCCGCGTTCAGCAATCAGCTGATCAACGATATGCCCGGGGCGGCCATGGGCCAGCACCTGCAACCGGTCTGAAATCTCAGACACATACGCCATGGATTCGACCCTCTTTAGCCCGCCTGATAAAACCTATGGCAACAGTTTATGATGCCATGATGACATCATTCCACCGCATCCGTTTACCCCCCGCTAAGGCCACTATGCAATAGTCGGGGCCAAGATTGGCCGCAGAGGTGGCCGCTCAGCCCCTCCGCCGGAGCGCTCCGGCAGGCAGTTCCGAATGACGGATCCATCATGCCCCGACCACTTGTCATCGCAGCACCAGACGTCATGGCCGAACAGCAACGCTGGCTCAACCAGCTGATCGATGAACGGCGCCTGTCGCCCAAGACGGCGGATGCCTATGAGCGTGACCTGCGCCAGTTTCTGAGCTTTCTGACCACCCATCTGGGCGGCCCTCCGTGCATTGTCGACCTGGCCGACCTGCGGCCGCTCGACCTGCGCGCCTTCATGGCCGAGCGCCGCCGCGGCGGTGCCGGGGCAAGAACGCTCGGACGCGGCCTTGCCGGCATCCGTTCGTTTCTCCGCCACCTCGAGCGCAAGGGCCTGGCCAATGCCGCCGGCGCCTCGGCAACCCGGGCGCCGCGCCAGCCCAAGTCGCTGCCAAAACCCTTGAGCGCCCGCGATGCCTTGCGCGTGGTCGACACCGACCTGCAGATGTCCGACGAACCCTGGATCGCCGCCCGCACAGCCGCGGTGCTGACCCTGCTTTACGGCTGCGGCCTGCGCATCTCCGAAGCGCTGTCGCTGACGGCGGGCGACCTGCCCCGCGACGGCGAAACGCTCAGGATCACCGGCAAGGGCGGCAAGACCCGGATCGTGCCGCTGTTGCCGGTCGCCAGGCAGGCGGTCGCCGAATACCGCCGGCTTTGCCCCTATTCGCCCGATCCCGATACGCCGCTGTTCCGCGGCGCGCGCGGCGGACCGTTGCAGCCCGCCATCGTGCAGAAGGAGATGCGACGTCTGCGTGGCGCGCTCGACCTGCCCGACAGCGCCACCCCGCATGCGCTAAGGCACTCCTTTGCCACCCATCTTCTGGCTGGCGGCGGTGACCTCCGCACCATCCAGGAGCTGCTCGGCCACGCCAGCCTGTCGACCACCCAGGTCTACACCGGCGTCGATGCCAGCCGCCTGATCGAGATCTACGACCGCGCCCACCCGAGGGCCTGACCTAGGCGCCTGAACAGGCACAATTTGACCGCCGCGCCTTGCATCAGGCGGCCATTCCGGTTGAAACCATGCCTGAGCCATTTCGTCCCACCGCCAGCGAGCAGCGACAAAGCCATGTCAGCATCCGATATTTTCCTTATTGTCCTGCGGTTCGCGGTGATTTCCATCGTCATCTATTTCCTGATCGCGTTCGGACTGATCCTCTCCCAGCAGCCTTCCGACACGGTTTCCGGCGCGACCATCGATTTTTCCGGCCAGACCGGCAGCGAAAGCCCCGAACCCGCACCGCTGCAGACCTACCAGGCGCGCGATGGCGCCACGCTGGGCTACCGCCATTACGGCAGCGGGGCCGGTGATGCGCCGCTGCTCGTCTTCATTCACGGATCGGGCTGGCACGGCGGCGCCTATGATGGCCTGGCCCGCAGCATTGCCGAAAAAGCCGGCATCGAGGTGGCCCTGCCGGATCTGCGCGGCC
>Ga0209345_10002480_pt1 | contig 20319 bp, 23 predicted proteins | sample Cruoilmetagenom7_FD_187294 | JGI IMG/M metagenome (GOLD analysis project Ga0209345, IMG submission 187294) | Oil polluted marine microbial communities from Coal Oil Point, Santa Barbara, California, USA - Sample 7 (SPAdes) (version 2) | ecosystem: Environmental > Aquatic > Marine > Oil seeps ... | reverse complement strand
AAAGCTCCAATTTGATCAATAAGTGTTGAGCCTAATAATTGGCCAGCGACTACGCATACAAAAAACACAGCAACACCTAAAACCGGTGCGGTAATAATTGAACCGGCAACAAACACAACACCAGCTAAACCGCCTATTAGAACCCACCAAGGCAAAAATTTTGCTTGAGAAAAATCTCCTGCCGCTTTCCCCCAAACAAGCCACAACGTAAATACGACAACCAAACTGATTGATATCGATATAGTGGCTGACAACAAAGGACTACCAAGAATCCGGGCCATTGTTGCGTTAATGGGCGGTTGTAGTGACAGCACAGCGCCAATCGCGATAGCAGCCACCATGTAAAGATAATTACTCATTTTGATTCACCTTGTTTGCATTTACTTAACGTCACACTTTGCCACAAATTTGGAGCACAGCGGAAAATTTGTCCGACTGTGCCGCTTGTTAACAGTACGCTTTACGAGATTATGTCCCACACAACAGTATTATGTTTTTTTCATTTCCACTTGCCATCACTTTTGCCATCTTCTGGGCCAATTAGAGAGCCAACACCTTCAGACAAGATTGTTTTTTTAGCTTCTATTAAAGCAGCCGACTCTGTTTCAAACGTCTCATCCCAAACCGTTGAGTTATTGTGCTCATCCACTACTTCTAGTACCCATGAGCTCTCACCCTCTAAACGGTAAATTTCGACACTAACTGTTTTCCCGCCACTCGTAACTTCTTGAGATAACGACGATGTTTCTAATTCTGGTTCTTCATCCATATTTGATTATTCTCGGTTCTTAGTTTTTATGGCACATAACGCCTCAATTTGCGGCAAGCGTTACGAGCCCGGAAACATTAACTTCTTAGCCTTGATCAGCTCGACATCTGGCAAATTATTGGCAACCTCTTGAACAGTTTTATACTGTTTGAGTGTCTGAATGACTATTGGTACCGGATCCGCCCAGATCTCTGGTAAATCCGCCTCCCCTTTTGTTGCTATAGGAAACGCCAATTTCTCAGTTGGAGGGCTAAATTCAGCTGAAACTCCCTTTTTGTTCCCTCTAGCATCAATGCGATACCAGCCATAAGGTTTGAGGTAAACAGCATTTAGGCCGTGCAAGCAAGACGGCGGAACGTCAGTAATAGTTAAGCGTTGGTAGCATAAACCTGCAGGGATATTGTTTGCCCTAAGAAGTGCCGCTAATAAATGGCTTTTTGCATAGCAATAACCCGTGCCATGTTTAAGCACATCTGACGCTTTATACGTTACTGGGTTTAACTTGTAATCCCAGCTGTGTTTAATTTCATCACGAACGAACTCAAAACATTTTCGAGCAATGTCTTCCTGCATTGATGAGCTTCCAGCTAGCGCTTTTGCGCAGATCAATATATCTGGATTTTCCCAGTCTATATATTCGGTCGACTCTAGATATTTTTTCATATACTCGAATTCATAAGGCGGCTAACGCCTTATTTAAAGGGCGCGCGGCTTTTTGCGCGTCGCCTTTGACCCATTTGTTATACCACTTTGTTTAAACTTTACGAGAGGCTAACTTTTTATAAATAGAGTTTTTATCTCGCTTATCTACAACTAAAACATAAACTATGATGTCATCATCCAAGACTTCGTACGCTAGCCTATCACCAACCGAACGTAATTTTATCTTATAAACAGAATCGTAACCTCTTAACTTAGCAGATAATACATGCGGGTTTTCTAGTCGCTCAGCAAGTTTATTTTTAAATTGTTTCTTCAATGGTTCTGGCAGCTTATCCCACTCTTTTTTTGCTGCCAGCAAAAACTTTAACCTATAAGTCATTTATATCAACGTCAACAGCAGTTGATAAATCACCACGCCTTCTATCAATAACTTGGCCTAACTCATAGTCATCTAGAACATCCATCAATCACTCATATGTTTCTGCAGGAACTAAATATGCAGTAGCTTTATTATGATTCAATATTGCAATAGTTGAGCCAGCCGCATCATTTAATAACGACGTAGGATTTTTTTTGAGTTCTGAAATGCTTGCTGAGCAATCAGCCAATACTTGCTTCATAAGACCCACCAAAATTGAGTGTTAATTAAGACCTTAATTTAACTAATTGCCAGAGCTTAATTTAGCGGCATAACGCCTCACTAAGAGGCAAATAATTGTTAGTTAAAATAAGCGACGCAGGAGCAAAAACCAACTGTTATTTGTCCTTTTGAGTGACTTGTTATATGCCAATGCGCTATACTGTACCAATTAACGTACATGAACACTATGGAGAAACACATGGATGCTATAAGTTACACAGCCGCTAGAGCAAATTTAGCAAATACAATGGCGCATGTCTGCAATGACCACGCACCAATTATTATTACACGTAAAAGTGAAGATCCTGTTGTTATGATGTCGTTAGAAGATTACAACGCCATGCAGGAAACTACATATTTACTAAGGTCCCCTGCAAATGCTAGGAACCTTTTAGAATCGATTGCCGAACTTGAAGCTGGTAAAGGTACTGAAAGAGAACTTCTTGAATGAAGTTAACATTTTCAACAAAAGCTTGGGAACAATACCTTTACTGGCAAACTGCCGATAAAAAAATACTTAAACGTATTAATCTACTCATTAAAGATATTCAAAAAACACCTCAAGAAGGTATTGGTAAACCAGAGCCTTTAAAGCATGGATTATCGGGGTATTGGTCACGGCGTATAAACGATGAACATAGGATTGTTTATAAACATCAAGATGACACTATTCTAATTGCACAGCTCCGATACCATTACGGCACATAACGTTTTGGTTAAGACGCGCGCGTTTTTTATGCGTGTCGTTTTTGAACCCTTTGTTATACATCCGGATCAGTTTTTGTAAGAAGTTTTTTAGAAACTCTTAATGAAAAGATAAGAGCTAAAATTAAGCTTAATAAAGCTGATATAGCGACTGCAAGTATGCCAAGCACTGTACCTCCTCCACTTCCAAATATCAAAATGCAGATATAGGCGACTGGAAAGAAGAGAATAAAAGTAAGAGGAAAACCGATAATAATGGTGAGCATAAACGTCACCATAATCATTGGGAATACCGGGATATTATCTCTTTGGCTCATAATTGTTTTAAGTTAATTAGTAAAATTATGTTGTGAGTCTTTTATTTTGTATAACGCCTAAATAAGGGGCGCGCAGCTTTTTGCGCGTCCCAGTTCGCACAGCGAACGACTTAATTTTTTTGTTAGATTATTCAACATTTTCCAGCCTAAGCAATGGAACACTGAAAAGGAAACAGGAAACAGGGTCAGGTCTTGCAATCACTCAGCTCAGCTTTTTTAATTGCTCGACTAACCGTTGAATAATGCACATTAAACTCATCAGCAATGTCTTTCATTAAATAATCACCACTGACATATGCACTCACTATTCCCTCATCACGTGAGGAATAATTTTTTATATACCAGTTTAAAGGTTTAGCTTGCACCCTACGCTGCATTTTTGGAACTTCTCTAAGGTCACCTTCTCCAGCAATGCCTTCAATTCGTGTTACCGCCTTATCAACAAATGCCTCGTCACCTAAAAAAACTTGTCGCTTCAAAGCAGCCCATATTGGCGACAGGCCAACGCCCTCACGGACAAAGTTTTCATAATTAATGACGGCAGTTTTTCTAGAATGACCAAAATGGTTTAATATCCAGTCCGTTTCCAACCAATCTGAACTAGAAACAACACCTATCATTGCCAGATAACTACTCCATTTCCAGTCCAGCAAATCGGTTACCATTCCAGCTCTAATTGGGTTTAGTACAACATAGCGCGATAACTCAAGTAAGTAAGCATCTTTTTGAACAAGAATGGCCTTAAATCGCCCCTGAAAAACATGGCCAACACGCCCATGCCTTCGGTTAGACTTTTGGGTAAATACCCCATTCAATTGGCGCATCCCTTGAGACAAATTCCCCTCAATCGTTTCAATAACAATATGGTAGTGGTTATCCATCAAACACCATGCATGGCATCGCCAATTAAACCGATAACAAACCTGAGAAAAAACCTCTAACCAAATCAACCTATCTTCATCGTCAACGAAAATATCTTCACGTCGATCACCACGAGAGGTCACATGATAAAGCGCACCCGCATATTCAATTCTTATTGGTCTAGCCATAAACATACCCTACCAATACGAATGCATGATTGCAAGACCTGACCCCCTATTTGAAATCATATGTCATGTTGATACCTCAATGTTATATATTCGCCTAACGCCGCATTCAGCGGCTTGTCCGCTGCAATGCTTTGTTAGGGATTTTAAGCGCCTGGTATTTGTTTGCACTCTTTTGGCAATGAAAGGGCTTTTGCCTCAAAAGAATCGGGTTGTCCATTAAATACTACCTTGAGAGTTTTAAATTTAGACTTATTTGCAGACTCTCTCGCTTGATTAACCAAGGGCAGCAACATACTTGTTAATGATAATTTTGAATCATTCCATAAGTTCTCATCTGCTTGTAGACGGAATTCTCCCGTATATTCCACCCACTCTTTTGCGACTTTAAGTGCGTCGAAATACATGCGCTCCCAGCGGTCGCCGTCAGCTTCGTTGCTTTCATCGAAATCTTTGAACTCAACCTTTGCGGGTCTTAGTTGCTGCAAGCTAGGCGCTACAACTTCTCCCACATCATTGCCTAGATCTTCAACTTGCCAATCGTAATTGGGTGGCACGATAATTCCATATGCGTACTCAAAATCCCAAAAGTATCGAATAACCCCTTTAAACTTTGGAAACCCTCCATCTTGTAGCTTACAGGTAAATGGGCTGCTTGATTTTTCTAATTCCACCCTGTTGACTCTGGATAAAATTCCGTAAGCAGGAACTTGGCCTGTGATGAGGGCGTCAATTCTCTCTTCGAGTTTATTAATTTTTCCATCTTGGAAAAAGTAGGCTCCACCGGCCCCAATTAAAAGTGCCACAACAGCAGCTACTATTTCTTTCATGGTAGGTTTCTCCTTTAGCTTCCCTAACGCTTAATTTAAAGGGCGCGCGGCTTTTTGCGCGTCCGCTTTGAAATGTTTGTTAAGCTGGTTTAGAACTGTAGTGTGGCAGCTCTCTCATTCGCAACAAAAACCATACACTGCATATATGATGAAAACATCTTTGTTACACGAGAGCAATTAGCAGTTACATTTTTACCTGCATAAGTTCCATATACCTCACCGCCAGACCCGAAAACAGGTAAGTTCCCGTCGATAGCATTTTGGCCATTAACCTTGATAATAACATTCTTAGAGAAGTCATTATATTCGCCGGCTATCTCCCATGCTGATCCTTTATGATCGGCGCCACGATACATTTGCGATGGCGCAGTTGTTGCGCAACCAGCTAGTAGTATGGCTATCGATGATGCTGCTAGTAATCTCATTTATTTCTCCTTGTAGAGATTGTTGTGGAATGATTAAAAATTAAAGCTTAACGTTTAGGGTAAAGCGCGCGAGGCTTTTTTCGCGTCGCCTTTGACCCATTTGTTAGGTTTTCCTATATCGATAATTATTCTTTTATCTTGTGTTTTATTAAAAGCATGGAAGTTATTCAAATCTTTAACAAGATATCGAACTATTTCAATGTTTTTGGTGTTTTGTCCGAGGAATAAAAGGCTGATAAATATTAAAATTTTTTTTGTTATAAGGAATACTTGCACCACTCCAAAACCAAGGATGAGAATTATAATTAAGCTGGCAAAATAAATAGATATAAGGTCGCTAGCATTATTTTCTGAAAAAATATCAATTACACTATATAAATTTACGCCTGTATTTACGGAAAGTATTATAACCATAGAGCAAATAAGAATAAATAATGTAAGTATCCTAGGGTTTGAATCTTTGTTGTAAACAAATGAAAAGATAGTTTCAAAAACTGATTTATTGTTAGAAGATTGGCTAGCTATTTCCAGCATAGAATTGATATTTTTAGCCATCCCTGCAAATTCTGATTGCTCGCAAGAAAAATAACTCTTTAGTAAATTAACCTTAGCTTCTGATATGTCGCCACAGGAGATTTTTAGACTCTCTGAGGATATGCTTAGTATGTTTTTTTCTTTCCTATCTTTAATTTTATTCATTGCGAAGAGTAATGCTAATTCACCAAAGATAGTAAGAATAAACCAATAGTTTAATATGTTTTTCTCACCCGCTGAATTAGAAGACAAGGCACTTCCAATGTATAGGTAAAACCCAATAATGAAAGAAAGTAATGAAATCAGTGCAGCTAAGAAGTATTTATTCATTACCCCTCCGTAAGCACTAAGAGACTCTAGGTTTTTGTAATACTTATTTGCTACACAATACAGCTCTTCCATGAATAATCTTCCTAATTAAACCTAACAGTATTAATAAGCGGAACCCATTATCCACGTATTAATTGTATATAGATGGATAGTACTTCCATGTTTTTGCATATTAATGGCCAAAAGTGGATATGACTTGATTAATACACATTTAAATCCGTTTGTTAAATATAGCATCTATTTCTATTAGGCACAGAATGGATCTCACCCTTTTTCCGGCAATGCTTTTGCGATAATCGCGGATAGTAATATAAAAGCGGCAGAGACCCATAAGCATATTTCAAAACTATAATATTGATACAGCCAGCCAGATAAAACGGTACCCAACAATCGACCTGCCGCGTTAGCCATATAGTAAAAACCAACATCTATCGATACGCCATTGCTATTGGCATAGCTAACTATTAGGTAACTATGTAGTGATGAGTTAATGGCGAATAACACACCAAAAGCAGCTAAACCAAGCCATAAGGTGGTACTTATTTGGAATTCGTAATGCAGTGCTATTGCCATTAACAGAGGAATAATAAACAGAATAACTGCCCATTGATGCAAATGCTGGCCATCCTTTTTAGTTGTTTGTTGGCCGGATAATCTGGGTGCTAGTGCCTGAACAACGCCATAGCCGATAACCCATAAGGCCATAACACTACCGACCTGCGAATAGTCCCAATTAAACTGTGCCGTTAAATACACCGGTAAGGCGACTACAAACCACACATCTCTTGCTGCAAATAAGAAAAGGCGTGCGCTAGACAAGTAGTTAATGGCCGAACTTTTGGAGAACAGTTGTTTAAATTTAGGTTTACTACTGGCTTTGCCGAGTTCTTTTTTTAATAAAACGCAACTTGTTAGCCAAACTATTAATAGGCCGACGACCATAATGAGTATCGCATTATGAAAACCAAATTGGCTAAGCAGTAAACCACCTAGAAAAAAGCCAACCCCTTTTAAGGTGTTTTTTGACCCAGTTAATAAGGCCACCCACTTATACAGTGTATTGTTTGCCTCTTTGGGAACCAGTAATTTAATGGCGCTTTTGGCGCTCATTTTATTAAGGTCTTTAGCCACGCCCGACATTGCTTGCGCGGCCATTACCCAAACTATTGTGAGCATCTCGGGTGCTACTAATAACATTGACAAGGCCAGCACTTGCAAGACTAAGCCAATATTCATAGTGGTATTTAAACCAACAATGGCCCCCAACCAACCGCCTAGTAAATTCGTGATAATGCCAAACACTTCGTAAAAAATGAACAACATGGCTATTTCTAATGGTGTATAACCCAGCTCGTGAAAGTGCAAAACGACGAGCATTCTCAATGCACCATCTGTTAGCGTAAAAGCCCAATAATTACCCGTAATAATGAGGTATTGTTGAATATCACTAGACAGTGATTGCAAGGTACGCATATTAATTTATTGGTTCGTCAGCTGTTGCCACCTTGCGTACTAATTCGATGGTTCGGTTAACGTAACCCCATTCGTTATCGTACCAAGCGTATAGTTTTACCTGCGTGCCATTCACTACCATGGTTGATAGTGCATCGATAATGCTAGAACGTGGGTCTGTTTTATAATCAATAGACACTAAGGGGCGTTCTTCATACCCCAAAATACCGTTTAATTCATCATCAGCTGCTGCCTTTAATAGCTGATTAACCTCTTGCACTGTTGTGCCTTTTTCCACCTCAAACACACAATCGGTGAGTGATGCATTGGCTAATGGCACACGCACTGCGTGGCCATCTAAACGACCTTTTAATTCTGGAAAAATATGCGTAATGGCCGTTGCTGAACCCGTTGAGGTAGGAATAAGGCTCATACCACAGGCTCGGGCACGTCTTAAATCATTATGCGGTGCATCCAGTATGGTTTGTGTATTGGTTACATCATGAATGGTGGTGATTGAACCATGTTTAATAGCCAAATTTTCATGAATAACTTTCACCACCGGCGCTATACAGTTAGTTGTACAAGAAGCGGCGGTTACAATTTTATGTTCTTGAGGGTTAAACAGATTATCATTCACGCCCATGATTATGTTTAGCACGCCCTCTTCTTTGACTGGCGCTGTCACCACGACACGCTTAACGCCCTGTTCAAGGTACGGTTGTAACAATGCTTTGGTTTTCATTTTTCCAGACGCTTCAATAACCACATCACAGCCTGACCAGTCTGTATCGCTAATATTTTTATGTCGGCTTGTGCTGATCTGTTGGCCATTAATTATTATGCAATCATCTAAATGACTCGCCTCGTAAGACCAACGGCCATGCACAGAGTCAAAGTTTAATAAATGCGCCAAGGTTGCAGCATCGCCCGCTGGGTCATTAATGTGCACAAACTCTATTTGCTCCGTGCCAAACCCTGCTCTTAATGATAAGCGCCCCATTCGGCCAAAGCCATTAATACCTACTTTTATCGTCATAATTGTTCAGCCTTTTTTAACTATCGGTGTTAGAAAGAATATATGGAATTATACATATATGATTATTCATATATGTATAATTCTTAAAATAAAAGCAAAATACTGATTCAGTAGACCAATTAAACGATTAACAACAGGCTTGATCACGCTCAGGGCGTGATCGCATTAGGGATAAATTATTCAGGCTTTCTTTTATAAAGGGTGAATGAGCAGCCGACGTTGTGTTCAAAATATCTGCCGCCCAGTTTGGCAAAGATGGGTTAATACGATAAAAAACCCATTGCCCTTGTCGCCTATCGGACAATAAATTAAATTTACGTAGTTGTGCTAAATGCCTTGAAATTTTAGGCTGGCTTTCTTGCAAGGCTTCCATTAGCTCACAAACGCACAGCTCCCCTTCTTGCTGAATAAGCATAAGGCAGGTTAACCGTGTTTGATCGGACAGGCATTTAAAGAAGGCTAAAGGTTCCATAATCGAATTATAAAGCACGCTATGATGATCGGCACGGCTGTGATGAATAAAAAAAGGCCTTAGTAAAACACTAAGGCCTTTTAATACGTCCTTCGCTTAAATTTAAGCCGTTGTACCTGTTTTAACTTTAATGACTTTCATTGGGTTTTTAAAATGATCATCTAAGGTTTTCCAGCGGCCTTCTGCTACTCCAACACTCTCCGTTCTTACATGCCCATAACCACGAACAAACTCAGGAACACGCGCCATTTCCAGTGCAACGTCTTTATTTTCCTCAGTTAGGCCAGTAATAATTTGGTCTAGCACCGCTTTATACTGATTCAAAAGCGCTTTATCTTCTTTACGCTCTGCAGAATAACCAAATGGGTTTAATGGCGTATGTCTTAGACTTTTAAATTTAGACGCTAATTTAAGAGCCGATAGCATCCACCCACCAAATTCTCGTTTTTTCAACTGACCTGTTATCGGGTCACGTTTGGAAATAAGCGGTGGTGCCATGTGGAACTTAATTTTATAGTCACCCGAGAAGTTTTCTTCTATCTGCTTCGCCCAGCTGCCATCGGTATATAAACGAGCCACTTCTAACTCATCTTTATAAGCCATCAATTTATATAAGTAACGGGCTGCCGCTTGAGTAATCTCATCGCTATCGCCACCTAATTTTGCTTCTGCTTCACGCACTTTATTAATTAGTTTTGTGAATTTTTTAGCATAAGACTTACTTTGATAAGCCACCAAATCTGCCTCACGGCGACTGATCAAGTCATCGGTAGTGGCGGATAGTACTTCCCACTCTGGCGTTGTGGCACCTTGTTCCAATAGCTTTTTAACCGCATCTGGGTCGTGCGCCATTAAGCGGCCAATTTTGAACACACGCTGGTTATACGCAACCGCTACGCCGTTTGCTGTAATGGCATCTTCCAACGACTGACGTTTAACCGGCAACCAACCTTTTTGGCAAGCAAAGCCCAATAACATCATATTGGCGCCAATGGTGTTGCCCGTTAATGTTTCCGATACCTTGGTTGAGTCGAAGAAATCACAATTGCCTTCGCCTGTGAAACGCTCCAACGCTTGCTTCATATCATCAACAGGGATACTAAAGTCACCATCGCGAGTAAATGCGCCGGTGACAATACCGTGTGAATTAACCACCCCTTTGGTATGCCCTTCTCGCAAACGGGACATGCCTTCATCACTCGCACTGGTAACAATATCTGCACCAATCAATAAGTCTGCCTTACCAATAGATAAACGGGTTGAATTAAGCTCTTCCACATTATTAGCGACTTTAAGGTGGCAATATACCGCGCCAAATTTTTGCGCCATGCCGGTTAAATCCAGCACTTGTGATGCAAAACCTTCTGCTTTGGCTGCTTCGCCAATCATTGATGAAATGGTAACAACACCCGTGCCACCAATACCGCACACTAAGGAACCAAACACGCCATCGAGTGGCTTAGGTGTTGGTTCTGGTAAGGCTGAAAACACATCATCTGATAAATTAACGGAGCTGCCTTTTGCCAACGCGCCGCCTTCTATCGTTACAAAGCTTGGACAAAAGCCTTTTACGCAGCTAAAGTCTAAATTACAGCCTGATTGATCAATAACACGCTTACGGCCTAACTCTGTTTCTAGCGGTTGCACAGAAAGACAGTTCGATTGCACACCACAATCACCACAGCCTTCACAAACACGTGAGTTAATAAAGGTTAATTTTTTCGGTGTTTCCACCAATTTACGTTTGCGGCGTCTACGCAGTTCTGTTGCACACGTTTGTTCAAAAACAAGAATGGTGACGCCTTTAGTGTCAGCCAATTCTTTCATCACCATCTGCAAATCATCGCGGTGATACAAATCGGTACCGGGCGCAAATGCGGCCTTATTTAATGCTTCTGGCTCTCTTGAAACCACCACAATGCGAGCTGCACCTTCTGAGTGCATTTGCTGCGTAATACCTTCTACAGATAAGGGGCCATCAAACGATTGGCCGCCTGTCATCGCGACGGCATCGTTAAATAAAATCTTATAGGTAATATTAATGTCTGATGCGATCGCTTGACGAATCGCGGTAGAGCCGGAATGATAGAAGGTGCCATCGCCCAGGTTAACAAAGGTATGACGGTTGCCAAGGAATGGCGATGCGCCTGCCCAGGTAGCCCCTTCGCCACCCATTTGCGTATAGGTAGTTCCTTTTCTATCCATCAAACCCACTAGGAAATGGCAACCAATACCAATTAACTGTTCACTGCTATCATCTGGTAATTTTGTAGATGAACTGTGCGGGCAACCTGAACAAAAATACGGTGTACGTTCTACCGTATTGCGCGGCACACTCAATTGTTTATCGGTATTTTCCAACACTTCAATCCATTGAGTCATGGAATCTGTGGTTTTATAGGGTTTCAACCAATTAACCAGGGCTTTAGAAATAAGCGCCGGTGTCAACTCACCATTAGATGGGAACTGTGTTTGTTGGTCGCGGCCTTTTTTACCCATCACCAACGGACGGATATCCATTGGCATATCAAACAGGATATCTTTCACTTGTGTTTCAAGGAATGGGCGTGATTCTTCAATCACCAGAATCTCATCAACCGATTCTGCAAATTCACGCACTAAGCTTTCTTCCATTGGCCAAATAACGGCTATTTTAAAAACCGCTAAACCCAGCTCATCGCGCATTGATTCATCAATGGATAAATCATCTAAGGCTTCTAAAGTATCTAGGTAACTTTTACCGGCGGTAATAATACCCACACGGCGTTGTTTTGCATCCAGCGTTACTTTGTTCAGTTTATTCGCTTTAGTAAACGCTTTAACAGCCGGCAAACGGGCATTTACAATGCGCTCGTCTTGATCCACCGAGCGATCTGGCCAACGTGTATGCACACCACTATCAGGAATAACGAATTCACTGGCGTCAGGCAATACGGTTTCTGTGCGCCTAGGGTCAACATCTACCATATACCAAGATTCGGCAATATCAGAGACCGATTTAACCGCGACCCAAACGCCTGAATAACGCGACATTTGATAAGCAATTAAGCCAAAGTCATAAATATCTTGCACCGATGAGCAATGCATAATCGGAATACATAAACCCGATAAAACGTATTCACTTTGTTGTTGAATACTCGATGATCGACTCATAGGGTCATCACCCACGGCCATAACAACACCACCGTGTTTGCTCGTTCCCCATAAATTTGCATGATGAAGCGCATCGGCTGCTTGGTCTACACCTGGGCCTTTGCCATACCACAGTCCAAAAGCACCATCGAAGTTATTACCTTCAAAGAAATCTATTTGCTGCGAACCCCAAATAGCAGTAGCTGCCATCGCTTCATTAACGCCGGGGTTAAAATGGATATCGCGTTCGTTTAATGACGCTTCAACACCCCTACATTCAGTATCAAAATTGCCAAATGGGGAGCCACGGTAACCTGAAATAAAACCACCTGTTTTCAGGCCCGCTTCACGGTCACGACGTTGTTGCTCAAAGGCTACGCGTAAATAAGCTTGATTACCTGATAAAAAAACTGGCCCATCTTCTCGTATAAATTTATCTTCCTTAGACGTTGACATAAACCCTCTTTAATTAGTTTTAGCTTTTAGTTTGGCCGGAATTGGTTTGACTACCGCCTCACCTGTAATGATTTTATTACCTTCCTGATCAAAACACTCTGTACTAAACATTACCGTATTATTTTCTTTATTAATAGCCAAAACCTCTACAACCGCTCGGTATTGGTTACCAAAAAAAGCAGGTCTTAAGAACTCTACACTTTGTTTAAGCCAAAGTGTTCCCAAGCCTGGAAGGTCCATACCCAAAATACCCGAAAATTGAATTACCGAAAACATGCCATGCGCGACACGTTGTTTAAAAATACTTTGTGCAGCGTAGTCTTCGTCGTGATGAGCGGGATTCCAGTCGCCCGACATTTTAGAAAATTGAACCGCATCATCGTGCTCAATCGTATAGGTTTTTTCTTTACGCATACCAATGGACAAATCATCGATACTCATGCAGTTTGTTGGTAATGGAATACTCATCGTGCTCCCTCTTTTTCATTGTATACAGTGCTAACAAAAAGGCTTTACGCAATTAAAGCCTATATCGCTTTCAACGTGTTATTCAAGCTATATGTATGATAAATAATAACAGCTAATTAAACGATGATCTAAAACAATCTTAGTGACTATTATTATCTTTTTATAATGGCAATTCCTTTGTCATTATATGATTAGGGCATAACTAACGAGCTATAATTGAAATAAATCCACAGATAATCCCTATGCCCTCTTCCAAGCCTCATCATGACTTCACCATAGGTTCTATTTACCAACATTTAATTCGCCTTGCCATACCGGCTTCCATGGGCATGTTTTTTAACACCCTATATAACCTTACCGATAACTGGTTTGCCGGCAGAGTGTCCGACGATGCCTTAGTGGGTTTATCCATTTCAAGCGTTGTCTTTTATCTCTTCATTGGCTTATTGGCAGGCTTGCAAAATGGTACCTCGGTGATGGTTTCTACAGAGCTTGGCCTGAAACAGTCTCAGCAGCTGAAGAACATTATTAAAAACTGCTTTGGCCTGGGTATTTTCTTTTCTATCTTCATTATTGTGTTCGGCTTTCTTTTTGCTAAAGACGCCATTAATTTGCTAAGCAGTAGCGACATAATAACTGCACTGGCATGGGATTATATTCAAGTATTAATTCTCGGCAATGTGGCTTTCTCGCTAAGTGTGGTTGCTGCTGGCGCATTGATGGCCTTAGGTGATACAAAATCTAATCGTAATGCACTGATTGTTGGTTTTTTTGCCAACTGGCTATTAAACCCATTATTGGCGTTTGGCTTAAATATGGGGGTCACTGGGCTTGCTTGGGCGACGTTAATTATCAAACTCGCATCGGCACTCTATTTGTTACTCATTTTGTGTAAAAAATTAGGCTATACGCCTGTCCCTTGTCTAAACAAACGTGCTTCTTTAGCTATTTTGAGACAAGTATTACCGGCCAGTTTTAATTTTTTCATTATGATTATTGGCAGCCTGATGATCACCGGGTTTGTAAGCCGGTTCGGCTCCTATGCTGTGGCAGGCTATTCGGTCGGTTTACGGCTTGAACAAGTATTACTGCTGCCCGCACTTGGGCTAAATACTGCCGTGTTAGCCATTTCTGGGCAGAACTATGGCGCTAGAAATTACCGCCGCGTTGCTGAAACCTATCGCAAAGGCTTAATACTTAGCTTTGCTATTTCTCTTGTCTGCATTCCAATAATGATCTTTCTATCGCCCCTTATGATGAGCTTGTTTAGCCAACAAGAGGCCATTATTGATGTAGGCACTAGCTATTTAAGAATCGATGCATTCGCTTTTTTCTGTTACGTTTCTCTATTCATTAGTGTGGCGACGCTTCAAGCCATAAAACAACCGGACTTTCCGGTTATTATGGGATTTTTCAGGCAATTGCTTTTACCATTTATCGTCAATTATTTACTTATCGTAAAATTCGGCTATAGCATTGAGTGGATATTTGGCTCAGTCGCCAGCATTGTTTTTATTAGCATGCTCATTACGCTGCTATATACGCGATCTAAATTAAAACAGTTACCGAATATTAACTAGCCAATAGGCACTGGGTTGTCACTGAAAACACCATCAACGCCGAGTTTCTCCATCCGCCTTATATCAGTTATATTATTGACGGTGTAAACATACAATTTCAGCCCTAAATCGTGCGCCCGTTCTACCCACTCTAGCGTTACTTTTTGTAACCTGACATGTATTGAAAAGGCCTTTAATTTGCCAGCCCACGCAATAGTGTCGTGTATATTTTCAGCCGCCAATACACCTATTTTGACTCGCTTATCTAAACTAAACACCTCAGCAAGTTCAGCCATTAAAAACGAGGAAACAATGATGTTCCGTTTCTGTATTTCCGGCATTTTTTCAAGCAAACTGATCAGCGACTTACCTGTGCCTTTTCCTTTTAACTCAATATTCAAACCCACTATACCAGCCGTTGCCTCAAGCACTTCTTGTAAGGTGGGTATTTTTTGCCCTAAGCCTGCGTCCAATACCCTAATTTCGTTAAACGTATAATCGGCTAATTTACCGCGCCCATTGGTTGTTCTATCAAGTGTCTCATCATGAATAACGATCAGCTGCTCCTCCACTAAACGCACATCAATTTCTACCCAATCAGCACCTAGTTCGATTGCTTTGTGAATCGATAGCAGTGTGTTTTCTGGCGCGCAAGCCATCGCGCCTCTATGTCCAATCATTAACACGGTACACCTCTTTTTAAATGTCAATAAAGCAATGGCAGCAAGTCTATAAGGAAATTTTAAAAAAGGATAGAATGTTAATTTTCTTATACGGGCCCTATTGATGACTGAGAATTTTAGTAATGAGTTTAATCTAGATGAGGATGTTATCTATCTCAACCATGCCGCGGTTGCTCCCTGGCCTATTCGTGCAGAAAAAGCGGTGAATGCCTTTTGCCGAGAGAATGTCACCATTGGCTCTAAAAAGTACGCTAACTGGCTTAAGGTTGAAGCGCATTTAAAGCATCAACTAGCACAGTTAATTAATGCAAATAGCGTAGATGAAATTGCTTTGGTTAAAAACACCTCCGAAGCGCTTTCTTTTGTCGCTTATGGCCTTGAATGGACAGCAGGCGATACTATTGTGACCAGTGACGAAGAGTTCCCTTCAAACATGATTCCTTGGGAGTCACTTGAAAACCAGGGTGTTCGTGTCATAAAAACACACTTAAAAGACGCAGAAGACCCAACTGCTGAGCTAATTAATAATATTGATAACCGCACCAAACTGTTAACCATCAGTTCTGTGCAATATGCCTCAGGTTTACGTGTTGACCTTGAACGTTTAGGCGAAGCCTGCCAACAAAAAGGCGTGTTATTTTGTATTGATGCCATTCAGTCAATTGGTGCATTTCCAGTAGATGTACAAAAATATCAGGCTGACTTTGTGATGGCGGATGGCCACAAATGGATGTTTGGTCCTGAAGGTTTAGGTGTTTTCTATTGCCGACAAGCTGCTATCGATAAACTTAAGCTGACCCAATACGGCTGGCATATGGTTGAGGATATGGGCAATTATGATGTACCTGAATGGACCATTGCAAAGTCAGCAAGACGATTTGAATGCGGCAGCCCTAATATGTTGAGCATACATGCACTATCGGCGAGCATTAGTTTGCTACTAGAGGTTGGCATGGATACGGTCGCCAAAAACGTTATTGAGCGCGGCCAATATGTGATTGACAAGGTACAACAAAACCCTTCATTAGCTTTGCTTACTAACCCTGACGAGGAAGGCAATAACATTGTTGTCTTTAAGCCTAGCAATAATGACAGCGAAGCACTGTTTGACTACCTAACATCACATCAAGTGGTTTGTGCGAAACGCGGCGGCGGTATTCGTTTCTCACCACATTTCTATACACCGTATGATGTTATTGACCGAGCTTTTTCACTGATTGACGCGTTCTTTAAGCGCTAATTGTTTGTTTAAGCAGGTCGCAGTTATCCTCTTTTAAACAGCTGGTGAGGCTACTTAACTGATTAATTAAACTATTTAACAGTCATCCCATCAGGCTTTTAAAAAGCCTGATGGGTGAATTCATTAAGCCAATAAAAACTCTAAATGTTTCTTATTGAATTCTTCTGGTTCTTCCCACTGCGGCCAATGAGCACTGTCTTCTAAAATGACCATCTCTGAATTTGGAATCATTTTTGCTCCCTCTTGTGCCAACTCAACGGGTTGACCTGGGTTGTGTCGGGTCCATAACACCAATGTTGGACATTTAATATCACGCATTGATTCAGGGTTTACCCACTTATCACACCATTCATCATTAATAACGCCGCCTAGAATACTATTGGCAATTTTACCCATAACCGGCAGCATTCCCGGCTGGTCGTAAATGGTATAACGAACATCAATAATTTCATCGGTTAATGTTTTTTCAGGTTCAGCCATTAACCAGCTCATTCTTGCACGCACAATATCTTTGGTTAGTTGCCCTGCCGCTTTTTTTGAACGTTCCAGCGCATCGGCTAACTCAGCTTTTCCTTCACCATTAGGTGCCATCAAAATACCTGTGTTTTGAACCAGTTTAATCACTTTTTCGGGGAAACGTATCGCTGTCCACGAAGCCACCATAGCGCCTAATGACTCACCAGACAGGTACACTTTATCTGCCCCTATCGTACTAATAAAATCCACAATATGATCGACGAAATCATTCATATCATAATCGCAATCTGGCCGATCTGTATAACCATGGCCTATCATATCTATTGCATAAACATGAAAGTGTTTCGCATGCTCCTCTATATTCCTAACATAAGCTTCTGCGTGTCCGCCGGTGCCGTGTAAAAAAATTAAAACAGGCCCACTACCCGCTTCAATCGCACGTGTTTTAATCCCGTTCACATCGTAATATTTTTGGCTGTATTCAACACCCATTAACTCTGTCCAAATGCTACTCATTATTTCTCCTTCATATTTAATGTCTACTTATCACTTCTACAAATTTCTATATTAGTTTATTCTTACATACATGAAAACTAATGATAGTTACAAACTGCAAATGAGGCACTAAAACTATGGGAAATATTGAAGAACTAAAGGGCATGATTGACTTTAAAAACGGCCATATAGACCGGCGTATTTTTTGGGAAGATTGGATATACCAACTGGAGTTAGAAAAATTATTTGCCAAATCATGGTTATTTGTTGCTCATGAAAGTCAGGTCAAAAATACCGGTGATTTCATCACGACGTATATGGGCCAAGACAACGTTATTGTTACCCGCCATAAAGACGGTGCTATTCACGTCTTCACCAACTCCTGTACACACCGTGGTAACCGTATCTGCTTTGCTGACCGTGGCAAAGCGAGACAATTTACATGCAACTACCATGGCTGGGCTTTTGGCACCAATGGTGACTTATTAGGCATGCATGAGGAAGAACATTACAAAGGCCATATCGATAAATCAAAAAATGGTCTTCAAAACGCACGCGTAGAAACATATAAAGGCTTGGTTTTTGCCTGTTTTGATGATGAGGCTCCTCGTTTAGAAGAGTTCCTAGGTGATTTTCGTTGGTACCTGGATATTATCTTAGATCAAACTGAGGAAGGTACCGAGTTCTTAGGTGGCTCTATTAGGAACATGTATAACGCGAACTGGAAGTTTGGTGCGGAAAACTTTATCGGTGACTCACTTCACGTTGGTTGGACTCATGCCTCTGGTGCTAAGGCCGTCAGTATGGGCCATGAAGTACCTGAGTACATGCCTGTTGACCCCTCCTCTTTTCATGCCAATGCTAATGGCCATGGTTGGGAAGGTGGTATTGACGGTGTTGGCACATTAGAACTCATTTCCAGCGGCAACCCAAGATTAGTCGAATACTATGAAGAGCAGCGCCAAAGCATGGCAAAACGACTAGGCGATCTGCGAGCTCGCAAAATTTATGGTTCTGTTATATCCGCAACCGTGTTCCCTAATTTTTCTTTTTTACCTGGCATCAACACCATGAGAACTTGGTTACCGAAAGGCCCCCGTCAATTTGAATTGCGTGCGTGGACCATGGTAAATAAAAACATGCCAGATGATATTAGAGAAATCGTGCAAAATGCTTGCGCCATGACCTTCTCCCCTAGTGGTATTTTTGAAATGGACGATGGTGAAAACTGGGAAAATTCGACGATAGCTAATGAGGGTTTTGTAACACGCAAACAAAATTTACATTATGGCCTTAGGGTGGGTACAAGCCGTAGAGATGACCCGGAGTTACCTGGCAATATTAGTCGCCCCATGTACAGCGATGTTAACCAGCTGGCATTTTACCAACGTTGGATAGACTTTTTAACAGCCGAATCTTGGGATGATATCCCAAAGGTTCGTTAAGGGATTTAGCATATGACAACCACTAACACACAACAAACAGATATAGAAAACATGCTGCTTTGGCATCAGGTTAACCAATTTTATAACCAAGAAGCTCGGGCATTAGATGAGGAAGATTACGCAACCTGGTTCACGATGTTGGCAGATGACATACATTACTGGATGCCTTCAAGAGAAAGCTTGTTTCGTAAGGATGAAACATCCGATGAAACGGGTAATATGAATCATTACAATGAATCATTACCAAGTTTGCAGTTACGCGTTGCGCGCTTACACAGCGGTGCGGCTTGGGCAGAAGACCCACGAACTCGCTACAGGCACCTTGTTACAAACCTAGAAGTTGAGTTAGGTGATAATGAAGGAGAGGTTAAAGTGCGCTCCAATACCCTAGTGTATAGAAACCGATTAGAACGAGAGGAATATTGGTTACTGGCTAAACGAGAAGATGTATTACGTATAACAGACAATTCTTTCAAAGTGGCTAAGCGTAAAATCACGCCCGACTTCAGTAGCTTGTTGAGCAAAAACCTCAACGTTTTTCTTTAGCTTTTTTAAGCCGTTACAGCTGCCTATTATATGGCAGCTGTAACGTATCGATTGCCAACTACTCCCTTGATATTTACAGCCAAGCGCACCGATCTGCCGTATTTTCTGCAATGCTAAGGCAGCTCTAAAGAGCGAATACTTATAAAGCTGTTAACCCTATATTATTTAACCCTCAGCTATTAATTAATAGGTAAACTGCAAACTTCGATTCAAGCAATACCTTGTGCGCCTTGAAATAAAGCTCACTCCATCTCCCCTCTAAATAATTCTTTTATTTAACATGCTCGATCGAACAGCGTGATAGCTGTTTTTCAATTTGTAAGCATTTAAGCTAACTTATTACTTCATTGAGTGCCTTGCTATTGATTACAAGCGGATATAATGGCACCCACAAAACCAATTTATAACTATATTAGCCAGCAATATGCATACAGCCACCACCGTCAAAGTAGGCAACATTTCAATCGGTCAGCAACACCCTGTTGTTATCCAATCAATGACAAACACCGATACTGCCGATATTGAAAATACGGTTAAGCAAGTTTACCAACTCGCTCAAGCCGGTTCTGAGTTGGTTAGAATTACAGTAAATTCTG
>Ga0209345_10002479_pt1 | contig 20329 bp, 20 predicted proteins | sample Cruoilmetagenom7_FD_187294 | JGI IMG/M metagenome (GOLD analysis project Ga0209345, IMG submission 187294) | Oil polluted marine microbial communities from Coal Oil Point, Santa Barbara, California, USA - Sample 7 (SPAdes) (version 2) | ecosystem: Environmental > Aquatic > Marine > Oil seeps ... | reverse complement strand
CGAGGCCGTGATCGCCAAGGATGAGGAGCGGATGCTGGGCTCCGACGCATGGCGCGAACCGATCCAGGAAAACGAGGCGGAGATGGTCGCGACCCTGACCTCCAGCTACGATCCCGATCAGATCGCAGCGGCCTATCTGCGCCTGTACCGCGAACGCCAGTCCGCGCCCGAGGAACTGAGCGCGGCGGGCATCGACGCGCCGCGTCAACCGCGTGAGGCCTTCGGCCCCAGCACCTGGTTCGCCATTGCGGGCGGTCGTGCCGCCGGGGCCGAGCCGCGCCGCCTGTTGCCGATGCTGTGCAAGGCGGGCGACCTGACCAAGAACGATATCGGTGCGATTCGCATCCAGCAGGACCAGTCCTATGTCGAGGTGCGCCAATCCAGCGTTTCGAAATTCATGAACGCTCTGGGATCCGGCATGACGGTCGAGGGCGGGGCCAAGGTCTCGAAATTGGACGGCGCACCGGATCTGGGCGCCCGCCCGCAACGTACGCCGCGTCCCCCCCGCCCGAAATACGACCCTGACGCCCCCCGGACCGACAGCGCCCCCCGTGCGGAGCGTGCCCCCCGCGAGGAACCGCAGGTGGCCGTGGATGCCAAGCCGACCGACTGGAACGACGCCCCCGCCCCGCGCCAGCGCAAGCCGAAGCCCGAGGAACGCCGCCGGGCCGAGGCCGCGCGTGGCAGCAAGCCCGCAAAGCCGAGCGGCACCCCGGTCGGAAAACCTAACTCCAAGAAAAACAAGGCCCGCGCTGCCGCTGCCGCCGCCGAGGGCAAGCCCCCCGGTCGCCCCGGAGCGAAGTTTCGCGCAGGCGGTCCCGGCTTCAAGAAGCGCGACAAGCGCTGAATCGTGACGCCGCCCCCTCACTTGGGGGGCGGCACACTCGATTTATTAAAGCGGCAATTCCGCGATCAGCACCGCAAAGGACGCGCCGTGCATGTCGCGATCCGCACGCGTGCCCTGAATGGCCGGGCGCGGTGCGCTGAACTTGACGACGTTCAGGTTTGCCAGATCGAAACGTTTCAGAACCGCGGGATCGACCTGCAAGGCCGCCGCCACATCCGCACTGTCCAGTCCCTGACTGATCCGGGCAAAGGCATCGCGCGTGCCGCAGAACACATCCACGGTCAGCCAGAACGGGCCGGCATTCTTCGACCGGACCTTGTGGGCGATGTCCCCGACCGTGCTCATACGCCCACCTCGATCACGTCCAGATGGAAGGCTTCCATCGGGTCGTCCAGCGACAGCACGTGGTTCAGGCAGAACTCATGTATCGCGCCGCGCGGCATTTCAGGGGGGGAGAACGGGAAGGCGAAGGTCGGCATTTCCTCATCCTCGCTCAGCGGGTGGTGCAGCAGATAGGGGTTCAGCATCTTGGCGACTTCCATCGACAATGCCTCGGTTCCGGCGGTGACGATGCCCATCACGCCGACCTCCGTACCGGATTTTGCCGCAGTGTCGAGCGGGCCGAGCGTGGAATCCAGGCCGATAATGCGCAGCTCGATGCCGAAATCCCCCTCTACACGGGCCTTCGCCTTTGCCGTGCACTTGACCACGATGTCGTCGCACCAACTGCGGATATTCGCGACATATCGAGGATCGCGGATCAGCGCGATACTGACCGTCTGGAACCCGCTGCAACGCGCGCCCTCCAGCTTCACGGTATAGGGTCCGGGAACCCAGGCGCTGCCCTCGACCCGGACGGATCGGTCGTCACACGCGGTATAGACGGCATCGCTGACGTCGAGATATCCGCCCGGCTCAAACAGTCGGATCGGATCGCTGTTCTCATACAGCATGTGCGCGGACACGGTGTGCGGCGTGGCGCGCACCCCCTCGCCCATCGGCTGCATGGTAAAGCCGGTTTCGTCGAAATCTATCAGGATCGTCCCAGAATTGGGATGGGTGGTCGCCAGCGCGCCACACTCCCCGATCTTGGCCCCGTGCCACGCCCCACCGGGATGGCAGCCCCGTTGCAAGGGCAATGCCGCGATGATCGCCGTGTCCGTCGTGCGGCCCGCGATGACGATATCCGCGCCGGTCTGCAAAGCGGCGGCGATCTGCTCCGCCCCGGCCAGTGCGACGATATTGGTGCAGGCATCCAGCACATCCGGGTCGAGAGCGGAAGCAGGCGGCAGGGGCGCGATGCGTCCCGCCTTCAGCGCCGATTTGAGAATTTCCGCATCCTGACCGCTTTTGAGGACGGCGATCTTCAGCTTGCTGTCTGTTTCGGCAGCGATCTCCCGCGTTATATCGAGCAGCCAGTCCACCGCGTCGTCCGCACCGCAGGTTCCGGCGGTTCCGATCACCAGCGGCACCCCGGCCTCGGCACGTGCGGCCATCAATTCGCGCCACTCCGCCTTTGTGGAATTGCGCGAATATTTCGACGTGCCCGTGCCCAGATAATGCGGACCGCTGTCAGTGGAGCCGCCGTCGATCGCGATCACGTCGGGTCGCATCGCGATCCCACGTGCGAGGGCCGCCCGGTCATAGCCCAGACCCAGCGCGCCCGATGGTATGAGAACCCGCACCATCAGTCCGTCACCGCCTGCGGTTTGCGCAGCACGCCGCGCAGGAACATCGGCGCGATGAACCCGGCGATTGCCGCGACCCACAACCCGATCGAAATCGGGCTGGAGAACAGATACGTCATGTCGCCATCGGACAGGACCATCGCCCGGCGCAGCGCATTTTCCATGTTTCCGCCCAGCAGGATGCCCAGGATCACCGGAACCGTCGGGATATCAAGCTTGCGCAGGATATATCCCAGCCCCCCGAACCCGATCATCAACAGCAGGTCGAAATAGCTGCCGGACAGCGAGTATATCCCGACGAAGGAGATCATCGTCACCCCGGGCAGCAGCACCCAGGCCGGCACCATCAGGATCTTCACGAAGATCTTTACCATCGGCACGTTCATCAGCAGCAGCACGAAATTGGCGATCAGCAAGGAGGCGATGAGGCCCCAGACGACCTCCGGCCGGTCCGTGAACAGGGTCGGGCCGGGTGTGATGTTCAGCGTCATCAGCAGCGCCAGAAGCACCGCAGTCGTGCCCGACCCCGGAACGCCCAGCGTCAGCATCGGCACCAGCGCCCCGCCCGCGGCGGCGTTGTTGCCTGCCTCGGGGGCGGCGACGCCCTTGGCCACGCCGGTTCCGAACCCGCCCTTGGGTCCGGCGATGGATTTCTCGACCATGTAGGTCAGGAACGATCCCAGCGATGCGCCCGCCCCCGGCAGGATACCCGCGATGAAGCCCACACCCGAGGATCGCAGCATGGTCGGCGTCGTTTCACGGATGTCCTTCCACGGGATGCGGACCTTTTCCAGCTTCACCCCGATGGACGACCCCTTGCCGTGGCTCTCGATAAAAAAGAAGACCTCGGCGATTGCAAACAGACCCACGATGGCGACGAGGAAGTCGATCCCGTCCATCAGGTGCAGATTGCCCCCCGTCAGGCGCGGCAGGCCCGAATTGTTGTCCACACCGATCATCGCGATGCCCAGACCGATGCAGGAGGCCAGCGCGGCCTTGGCCTGATTGTTCGAGGCCATACCCCCTAGCGTGCAGAACGCCAGCAGGTACAGCGCGAAATATTCCGACGGCCCGAACAGATAGGCCACGCGTGCCAGCATCGGCGCAAGCAGCATCAGACCGATGGTCGCCAGCAGCGCCCCGACGAAGGAAGCGACGCCCGACAGGACCAGCGCATCGCCTGCCCTGCCCGCCTTGGCCATGGGATAGCCGTCCAGCGTGGTCATCAGCGCAGGCTCGTCGCCCGGAATGTTGAGCAGGATCGAGCTGATCCGCCCCCCGTACATCGCGCCGTAGTAAACCGCCGTCATCAGCACCAGCGCCTGCGTCGCGTCCAGGCCCAGCGTGAAGGTGATTGGAATCAGGATCGCCACGCCGTTCGACGGGCCCAGCCCCGGCAGTGCACCAATGATCGTGCCCAGAAAACAGCCGATAACCGCCAGCATCAACGTGTAAGGCGTCAGTGCGACCGAGAAGCCCAGCGCAAGGTTGGCAAGAATGTCCATGTCAGAACAATCCCTTCGGCAGCGGAATCAGGCCGAGACCCAGCGCATAGCGAAACAGGACGAACAGCCCGACCGACAGTGCGACACCGGTAACGGCGGCCGCAACGGGGCGGGGCGATAGCTGATAGCTCAACACGCCAGCCGCGATCGCGGTGGGCACGATGAAACCGAGAGGTTTGAGCGTGTAGGCATAGCCGACCAGAACCAGCACCGCGACGACCAGCGAAATCCATGTGCGACCTGTCGGCCATGCCGGATCGGGATCGGGGCGCACGATCATGGCCAGCGCGCTCAACGCCGCGACCGCACCCACCAGAATGGGGAAGGCTCTGGGACCGACGGGATCTGCCAGGAAACTGGTCTGGATCTGTGTGGCGCTCGCGATATAGGCGAGCGCCACGAAGAGTGCCACCAGACCGAAAATACGGTCTGAGGCCATTACTGGATCACTCCGATTTCCCGGCTGAGCGTGTTGATCTCAACCACCAGGCCATCGACATAGGACTGGAACTGATCGCCCACCATCGTGAACGGCGCCAGTCCGTTCGCGGCCATCGCCTCGGCCCACTCATCCGAATCCGCCACTTGCTGAAGCTTGTCGGCCCAGCTTGCGAATTCCTCATCCGAGATACCGCGCGGCACGTACAGCCCGCGCCAGTTGACGGCGACGACATCGTAGCCCTGCTCACGCGCGGTCGGAATATCCTCGAAGCCGGGCACGCGTTCCTCGGTCAGGACGGCCAGCACGCGGATCTCATCTGCCTGAAGGAAGCCTACGATTTCGGACATGTCGCCGGTCATGGCCTGCGTGAAACCGCCGACGGTCTGGGTGATCGCATCCGCGCCACCGTCCACACCGATGTATTTCACGGCGCGGATGTCATCGAATCCGGCGCGCTGAAGGATCATCAGAGGCTTCAGGTGGTCAAAGCCACCAACGGCGGATCCACCGGCAAACGCGACGGAGCCGGGATCGGCCTGAATCGCGGAAACCAGATCGTCCAGCGTCTGATACTCACTGTCGGCGGCGACGACGATCACACCCGGATCGGCACCGATGGCCCCGACGAAACGAACCTGATCGGCCGTGGCACCGGCATAGGCGTTTTGCGCCAGACGTGTCGTGGTGGCAGAGGAAGCCGCAATGATGACATCGGCATCGTCGTTCCGCTCGTTCACCACGTGGCTATAGGCCAGACCGCCGCCGGCCCCGGCCATGTTAGTGACCTGCACCGGCTGATCGACCGCGCCGATATCGAACATGATCTTGCCGATCTGACGGCATGTGAAATCCCAGCCGCCGCCGGGGTTTGCGGGTGCAATGCACTCCGCCGCCGTGGCGGCAACGGGGGCTGCGAATCCCAGAACGGCACTCGCAACGAACGCCTTGAACAGACGGTTTGTCATGTGATCCTCCCATTTGACTTGGCTTATAAGAATGCCAATGCTGGACTGAGACCCCTTCAACCTGACACCAACCTGTCACGCCGGCCAAAAAGTGAACCATGCGATTCTTGCTGATCGAGGATAATGCAAAGCTGGCCAGCGCCATAGTCGAGCGGTTGCGCCTCGACGGTCATGCGGTGGATCATGCGGGAACGCTGGACGCGGCGCAGGCCTGTCTGGATGTGGCGCAATACGATCTGATGCTGCTCGACATCATGCTGCCCGACGGCGACGGGCGGGCCTTGTTGAAAAGCCAGCAGAACGTCAGCGACCGCTGCCCTGTGATCGTCATCACCGCGCGCTCCGCCGTGTCGGATCGGGTCAGCCTGCTGGACCTCGGCGCGGACGATTACATCACCAAGCCATTCGATTTTTCCGAACTGGAGGCCCGGTGCCGCGCCGTGATGCGCCGTCAGGGCCGCGCCACCGACAACCGGATCAGCATTGGCGGCACGACCCTGGACTGCACCGCCGCCGAACTGTCGTTCGACGGGCAGACCATCGCCCTGCGCAACCGCGAGCTGCGCTTGCTCGAAGTGTTCTTCAAGGCGCCGGGCCATGTGTTTTCAAAGTCTCACCTGCTCGACCGGATGTTCTCCCTCTCGGACGAGGCTTCGGAAAACGCGATCGAGGTCTATGTCGCGCGTCTGCGCAAGCGGCTGGACGGCTCCGACACCCGGATCGAGACGGTTCGCGGCCTTGGCTACCGGATGGTCCCTGTGTGAGGGCTCCAACCGTCACCGGTTCGATCCGGCAAAGACTCTTTTTCCAACTCGCCATGGTGGCGGCAATCCTGTCGGTAGCCTTTTTCGTGATCGTGCGCAGCGTGGCGGAACAGGCCGCCGAGAGCACGCAGGACGACATCCTGTCCGCCTCCGCCACCGCTATCGCAGATTCGCTTCGTTCCGAGGGCAGCAACGTGATGCTCGACCTGCCCTATTCGGCGCTGTCGATGCTGGGCACGTTGAGCGAGGATCGCGTATTCTACCGTGTCTTTACCGGTGACGGCACGCTGACAGGCTATGACGATCTGCCACTGCCGGACCGCACGCCGCACCGGGGGCAGCCGGCCTTCGCCACGTTCGATTATCGCGGCGATCCGGTGCGCGCGGTGTCCGTCGTGCGCCCCGTGGGAACGGGCACGTCCGCGCGCGACATCATCGTCACCGTCGCACAAACCCGGCTGGGGCTGGAGCAGACCTCCCGCACGATCACCACCACGGCGATGGGGGTCGGGGCCGGATTTTTTCTGGTGGCCACGGGGTTGAGCCTGTGGGCCGCATCCGCCGCACTGGCCCCGATCGAGCGCCTGACCGGAGCGGTAGCGCGGCGCGGGCCCCACGACCTGCGGCCCGTGACGGCGGATACTCCGGCCGAACTGATGCCCCTGGTGAACGCGCTCAATTCCTTCATGGCGCGTCTGCGTGCATCGCTGTTGCGCAACGAGGATTTCATCGCGGAGGCGGCTCACAGGGTCCGCACCCCGCTGGCGACAGTGCGCGCGCAGGCGGAAATCACGCATCGCAAGCTCAACAAGCCCGAACATCGGCGCGCCATGAGGGAAATGATCCGCGCCATCGACGAAAGCGCCCGTTCCGCCGGGCAGATGCTGGATCACGCGATGGTCAAGTTTCGCACCGATACGCTGGCTGGCGATACGCTGGACATGCGTGCGTTGATAGGTGAGGTCTGCGACAGGTTGGGGGCGACCGCCGACCTGAAGGATATCCAGATCGTGCGCGATCTGCCGGATGAACCGATCCCCGCGCGGGGGGACGGCATCTTGCTTCAGGCGGCTTTGCAAAACCTGCTCGACAATGCGATCAAATATTCGCCCGAGGACAGCCGGATCGTCGTGCGGGTCGAACAGTGCTTCGATCTGAAAGTGTCGATTCAGGACGAGGGGCGCGGCTTCGGCGATGCCGATCTGACCCGGCTCAAGACCCGTTATACCCGTGGCACCAATGTCGGGGACATCGTCGGTTCCGGTCTGGGATTGACCATCGCGGATGAGGTCACGCGCGCCCATGGGGGGCGGCTAGAGATCGTCACAAACCAGACGGGGGTCGGTGCATGTATCTCGCTCATACTGCCCAGAATCTGATCGCGGGCCTGATCGCCGCCGCACTGCTGGCGACGCCGGTCGCGAGCTATGAGATACAGGAGCGCAGGATATATCCCGCGCAGAACGAAACCTCCGTCCTGCGGGTAATCTCCACCGCCGATCTGGACGTGTTCGATCCGATCCTGGCGGCATTCCAGGCGGACAATCCCGGTGTCAGCGTCGATTATACCGTGACGGAAACTGCCGACCTGATGCAGGCGCTTTATGAGGAAGGCGCATCCTTCGATCTGGCGATCTCCTCTGCAATGGATTTGCAGACGAAGCTGGCGAATGACGGCTTCGCGCGGACCTATACCTCCCCCGCGACGGAGGCGTTGCCCGATTGGGCACGTTGGCGCGATCAGATTTTCGCCTTCACACAGGAACCCGCCGTGGTCATCGTGTCGGATGCGTTCTTCGAAGGGCAACAGCCCCCCGACAGCCGCGACGCGCTGATCGCGTTGTTGCGCGAAAGCCCGGAACGGTTTCGCGGTCGCATCGGCACCTACGATGTCCGCCGGTCGGGGTTCGGCTATATGATGGCCACGCAGGACAGTCGCAACAGTGAATCCTACTGGCGATTGATGGAGGTGATGGGACGGCTGGACGCGCAATTGTACTGCTGCTCGGGTGAGATGATCCGCGATGTCGCCAGCGGCCATCTGGCGCTGGCCTACAACGTTCTGGGCAGCTACGCGCAATCGCGGCTCGCCACGACGGACGGGTTTAGGATCGTTCAGTTTGGCGATTACGTCAACGTCATGCTGCGCACCGCGCTGATCCCGCAAACCGCCGAAAACATCGACGACGCGCAGGCCATGGTCGATTTCCTGACCCGGCTGGGCACGCGCCCCGATCTTGTCGCGCTCTCGGAACTGCCGGCAATCGCACCCGATAGCTTTCAGGCAAATACCGCCCTGCGCCCGATCCGTTTCGACCCCGGTCTTCTGGTCTTTCTCGATCAGCTAAAGCGGGAGGCGTTCCTGCGCAATTGGGAGGATTCCCTGCTGCAAGATTGAACAGCGCCGGACGCCAGCATCGAAACGAGGTCAGGGCTACACTCAGGTTCGGTCAGGCCGAAACAGTATTTTCGCTTCGTGTATCATTATCTCAGAAGCATCAAAGCTGTTATCGAGCGCGCCGTCATATTTGGGTTTTTCTGGACAGACAATCTTGTCCATACCGCATTGAATGATGGCCCTCGTGCAATCGGCGCAAGGGAAGCGGTTTATATAGATCGTGCAGCCTCTCAGCGGAACACCGATCCGGGCGGCGTTATAGATCGCGTTGCGTTCGGCATGTTCGAACCAGAAGAATTTCTCACCGCTTGCACGGTCGAAGCGGGCAGGCTCATCCGAAGCGACGCCGCGCGGCAGGCCGTTATAGCCCGTCGCGCGGATTTCATGGTCAGCCCCGACAATGACCGCCCCCACATGGAAATCGCGGTCTTCCGACCAGCTGGAAATTGTCTCGGCCAGTTGCAGAAAGCGCGCATCCCATGTGGATTGATCTGCCATGTTCAGCCCGCAAAGACATAGGAGGTTTTCACAGTGGTATAGAACTCCACCGCATAGCGCCCCTGCTCGCGCGCTCCAAAAGAAGAGCCTTTGCGACCGCCAAAGGGCACGTGATAATCCACCCCGGCGGTTGGCAGATTGACCATCACCATGCCGGCCTCGATACGGCGTTTGAACTCGCGCGCCGACTTCAGGCTGCTGGTACAGATCCCGGCAGAAAGGCCAAATTCGGTGTCATTGGCCACGGCCAGTGCCTCGTCGAAATCGGCCACTTTGATGACCGAAGCGCAGGGGCCAAAGATTTCCTCCCGGTTGATGCGCATGGAATTGTCGGTGCCCACAAACAGGGCCGGTGCTTGATAGAAGCCGGGCTTGTCGAGATCCAAGCGCTCGCCGCCGATCACCTCATCCGCCTCGGATTTGGCCAGCGCGATATAGTCCAGGTTCGACTTCAATTGCTTTTCGTCAACCACCGGGCCGATCTGAGTCTCGGGATCAAGCGCGTCCCCGACCTTGAGCGCCTGCATCTGCCTGGTCATCTCGGCCACGAACTCATCGTGAATACCTGCTTCGACGATCAGACGCGATGACGCGGTGCAGCGCTGGCCGGTGGAAAAGAAAGTGCCATTCAGACAGGCCGGAACCGCCACGGAAAGGTCCGCGTCGTTCAACACAACCATCGGGTTCTTGCCGCCCATTTCGAGCTGTACCTTCTTCTTCATCTTGCCGCAGACCTCGGCAATGTGATTGCCGGTCCCGACTGAGCCGGTGAAGGAGATGGCAGTGATATCGGGATGGGTAACCATGGCCTCCCCTACGGTCGAGCCGCGGCCCATAACCAGGTTAAAGACACCGGGAGGGCAACCGTTTTCCTGCAGCAGTTCGGCAATCGCATGAGAGCAGCCGGGCGTCAGATCAGCGGGTTTCAGGATGACGCAATTGCCGTAGGCCAGCGCCGGGGCGATCTTCCATGCCGGGATGGCAATGGGGAAGTTCCACGGCGTAATCAGTCCAACGATGCCCACCGGTTCGCGGGTCACTTCCACATCGACGTCTGGCCGGACCGAGGCTTGCAGATCGCCGACCTGGCGCAGCGCCTCCCCGGCGAAAAACTTGAACACCTGGCTGGCGCGCATGGTCTCGCCAATGCCTTCGGCGAGGGTCTTGCCCTCCTCGCGGGCAAGCAGGCGGCCGAACTCTTCTTTGCGGGCGGCCAGCGCATTGCCGACAGCCTCCAACAGATCGTAACGTGCTTGCGGGGTACTGTCGGCCCAAGCACTTTGGGCAGCCTTGGCAGCCTCTACCGCCTGTTCAACGGAACCAGCGTCGCCATAAGAGTAGCTACCGATAACGTCGTTGGTGTCAGAGGGGTTCACGTTGTCCTTGTAGTTGTCAAAGCTAACCCAAGTGCCGTTAATGAGATTGTCGTGCTTGCCCAGGTGGGACAGGTTTTCATGTTTGGTCATATGCTTTGCTTTCTGTCTGCTGTGTCAATTGGTCAGAGCTGGCTGGTCAGGGCTGGCGCCGGAAGGTCGATCTGGTCCAATCGGGCCATCTGCGCATCAGTTAGGCGGGTGAAAGGCGGGAGCGTTTCCGACCAAAGGGCCGCTCCCGTTCGCCGGGCCACAAGGTATTTCACCGCCGGAATCAGCGGTTCGCTGGCAATTGCAGCCCGGATTGCGCCGATCCGCGTCAGCATCTCCGCGTCCGGTGCCGCGCGCGCCTGCCAAACCTGAGCGCAAAGGGGCGCGGTCTGATTGACGCTGGCCGAGATACATCCCGCAAATCCCGATGCCGCGGCTTCGGCCAGCGAAGTTTCAGAACTGGGAAAGACCGCGAAATCCGGCATCATTGCTTTCAGGGTCCGGCAATAGGCCAGATCCCCGGAACTGTCCTTGATGCCTGTAAAACGCTCCGGATAGGCGCGGTGCAGCCGTTCAATGAGGCGCGGCGACAGGGTGATCCCGGTCATCTGCGGAAAGTTGTAGAAATAGATTTCGATCCGGCGCGGCCCAAGGTCGTGGTGCAGCGTTTCGTACCAGCGAAACAGCCCGTCTTCGTCGGCGGGCTTGTAGTAATAGGGCGGCAAGACCAGTGCCACGCCGTAACCTGCCGCATCCGCATGCGCTGTCAGCGCAAAGGTTTCCGCCAGAGCGGGGGTGCCGGTGCCAACCATGAGACGGGCGGTGTCGAAGGCCTCTGCCGCCCAGGTCATGATCTCCCTCCGGGTGGCCGCGTCAAATGAGTTTGCTTCCCCGGTGGAACCCAGCACGTTGAGCGCGTCGCAGCCGTGCTCAAGTGCCCAGCGGCAATGGTCAAGAAATGGTGCCTTTTGCGGCACGCCTTGTGCATCCACAGGCGTCGGCACGGCGGCGATGATACCTTGCATTGATAACCTCATTGATCCTGTGTTTCTGGGATATGCGCCTCATAGGCGGCGACCTCAGGGTGATCCTTGATGGGGTCGGCGCCTTTGTACCATCCGCCGGGCTCATCGACCGCGCCCGAGGCATCGTGAAAGACTTCGGCATTTATCCGAACGAATTTCGCCTCCACCCCGGTGGCTTCGTCATCATAGCGGATTGCATCAACCGGACAGATGCTTTCGCACATGCCACATTCGATGCATTCGGTCGGGTGGATGTAGAACATCCGCTCGCCTTCGTAGATGCAATCGACCGGACAGGAGGTGGTGCAGATCCCGTCTTTGACGTCGATGCATGCGCTGGTGATGATCAAAGGCATGGCCGCTTCCCTATTTGCCGCACCAAACCGGAGCGCGTTTGTCCCGAAATGCGGCCACCCCCTCATCGGCATCCTCGGATTGAAGCGCGGCGATCAGCTGGGGTGTTTCGTGCTGATAGGCCTCATGGATCGACATATGCGCTGTCTCGCACACAGTCGCCTTGATTGCCTTTACGCTCAGCGGTGCCGAAGCGAGGATGTCGGCGACCCAACGGTTGACCTCGGCGTCGAGATCTGCGGCAGGGACCACCGCGTTCACCAGCCCATAGCCGGCCATGTCCTGCGCCGAGATCATGCGGCCCGTCATCATCATGCCCATGGCGATATTGCGGGGAATCAAACGGGGCAGCGTGACCATGCCGCCGTCCAGCGGCAGCCGCCCCACCTTGGCCTCGGGCAGGCCAAAGCGCGCGGTGTCGGCAGCGATGAGAATGTCACAGCCCATCGCCATCTCCAGCCCCCCGCCAAGCGCCAGTCCGTTGATCCGCGCGATCACCGGGGTGGCCAGGGTGCCGCGCAGGGCGATCCGGCCAAACCCGGTTGCACTGATGTCCTTCCAGTAGTCGACACCGGACATGCTGCTGTCGTCCTTCAGGTCCGCCCCGGCCGAGAAGGCCCGATCACCACTGCCGGTCAGGACCACGCAGCGGATCTCGGGGGTGGCCTCAATCTCGTCCCATATCTCAGCCAGACGGGTCTGAGTCGCGCTATCCATCGCATTCATGCGGTCGGGCCGGTCGATGGTAACGCGCGCCACATGATCCTCAACGTTGAAGAGTACGCTCATCCTGCGATCCTTTCCTTCTGCCGCAGGCCAAACTCTTCGATGACCTCTTCGGTATGCTCCCCCAGACGCGGCGGCATCCGGCGAATGCCCAACGGCACGTCGCTGAGATGCACCGGCGAGCCGACAAGCTGCATCTGGCCCAGAATCGGGTGATCAATGTCGAGCAACATGCCGTTGATCTCGGTTTGCGGATCTTCCAAGGCGCTGCTTAGGGGGCGCACCGGGGCGCAGAGCAGATCCTGAGCCTCCAGACGCTCCAGCCAATAGGCTGTGGTGTTGGTAGCAAAGCGTTCGCCGAAGGTTTCTTGCAGGAACGGCTTGTTCTTACGCTGCGACGGAAGGGTCGGATATTGCGGCGACAGGTCTTCAATCTCCAACGCTTTGCAGATGTCCTGCAAGGGGTTGAGCTTGAACGCCCCCACAACAACGACAGCGCCATCGGTGGTGTCGAACACGCCGGTTAAGGGCATTGCAGCCCAGTTCAGCACCTCGCGGTGTTTGCTCCACTGCGCGGCCTCCTGCATCTGCATCGCAATCATCGAGTCGTAAAGCGAGACACTGACCTTCTGGCCCTGCCCGGTCTTTGCCCGTGACAGCAGCGCTGCCAGCACGCCCTGCACCAAATGCATCCCGGCGGTGTAGTCACACAGCGTCGTCGGGTAGATCGACTTGGGGATCGACGGGTCCGACGTCTTCTCCATCACGCCGCTCATGGCCTGGGCCAGCACGTCCTGACCGCCTTTGTGCGCATAGGGGCCGGTTTCGCCAAAGCCGGTGCCCGAGGCGCAGATGATGCCCGGATTGATCTCTTTCAGCTTGTCATAGCCAAAGCCCAACCGGTCCATCACACCGGCGCGGAAGTTGTCGACCACCACGTCGGCTTCACGCACAAGGTCATAGACCATCTGCTTGCCTTCCGCCGATTTGGTGTCGATCTCTACCGAACGTTTGTTGCGGTTGAGCGAGGCAAAGACGGCGTTGTTCATCGCCTCCTCACCGTTCTCACCATAAAAGTCGCGCGACAGGTCGCCTGCACCGGGCCGTTCGATCTTGATAACGTCCGCGCCAAAATCGGCCAACATCTGGGTGGCACAGGGGCCGAGCATCACTTGGGTGAAATCGATTACTCGAATGTCATCGAGGGGAAAAGTATTCTGCTTCATGGGGTCCTCCTATGCGTCCACTGTTTCTTCTACGAGGGCGTTGGCCGAGGGCACATCACCCGGGTCAGCGCCCTGCGCGCGCATTTGTTTTTGGATCGCGGTCACATCGACGTCGCGCAGCGCACAGTTGCCCTGTAGCGCCTTGGCTACCGCCACACCGGCGGCCTCGCCCTGGGACATGCATGGCGGGATCTCGCGGGACATTTTCTGCGCCTCGCTTTCGACCGAATAGTGACGGCCAGCGACGATCAGGTTGTCGACGCCCTTGGGCAGCAACGCGCGGTATGGGGTGTAGTAGTCGCGGCCCCGGCACACGCTGTCTGCAAAGTGGCGGCGGCTTTTCACATCGTCCTTGGTGACCACATATTCACCCTGAAGCAGACGGGTTTGGCGTACGCCCATCTGCTCGGCCGCGCCCAGCATCTTGGCGTTTTCAAAGCCAGGGATGTTCGCGCGGGCAAAGGCCAGCAGCTTCATCATCCGCTCGCGGCCTTCAAACTCAGCCTCGACCATATGTTCGGGCGATAGCCCGTCATAGCCCGGCATATGCGGACAGTTGCACCAGACAATGCCTGGCAGCGGCGTCTTCAGCCACCACATGCCCCACGCACCGCCGATGATGCGGCGGGCCTGACGGTCAAGTTTCTTGTACTCCTCAGGATTGGCATACTCAAAGGCTTCGGCCTTGTCCGTATCCACATCACAAAGGCGAAAGACGGTGGTCACGATGAACTGCCCGTCGACGAAGGACGCCCCGGCAGAGGAGGCCACGTCCAGATCGCCGCTGGCGTCGATCACCATATCGGCCTTGATCGCCTGACGGCCCAGCTTGGTCTGGCAGATAACGCCGGTGACGCGATTGCCTTCGACCAATGCCTCAGAGAACCAGCTGTGCAGACGCAGGTTGATGCCCGAGTCCTTGACCAGATCAAGGCTGACCCGCTTCCAGGCGTCCGGATCAAAAGCCACGGCATGGATGATCGGCTGCGGCATCCCGGTTTTGTGGAAGTCGATGCAGCCCCAGCGGGACCATTTCTGCCACATGTCCCAGTTGGTCAGGCAGTCTTCCGACGGCGGATAGACCGCGCCGTCCTGTTTCACCATCCGGTCGACATATTCGCTGACGATGCCGGTGGTGACGATCTCATTGCCCTCGTTGACCATGTCGTCGAGCACCAGAACCATGCCTCCAGAGGCCATACCGCCAAGGTGGTGGTAGCGTTCCAGCAGGGTCACAGAGCACCCGTTGCGGGCGGCGGAGACCGCGGCGGAGACCCCAGCCGGGCCAGCGCCGATGACAACCACATCGGTGTCTGCCACCACCGGCACCTGTTCGCTGCGGGTTTGGACGTGATCTTTGATTTGTGCAGTCATGAGCGTACTCCTCTCGATGCGCTGCCCGGCCCTCAAGCCTGAAGCAATGCAATTCACGTTTTTTTTCAGTATGTTATCTTACCAGCGCACGACCAGTCGTTCGACAATCGACACGGTGGCGAACATCAGCACCGACAGTCCCGAGGACATAAAGACGGTGGCGTAGAGCAAGGGTGAGTTGAAGTTGAAGGTGGCATCGATGATCAGCGCTCCAAGCCCCATATCGGCCCCGACCCATTCTCCGACAATCGCACCGATGACACTGGTGGTCGCTGCGATTTTCAGTGCGGAGAACAGAAAGGGCAGCGAGGAAGGCAATCTGATCTTCCAGAAAACCTCGGATTTCGAGGCGGATAGGATGCGGGCCAGTTCTAACGCCTGCGGGTTCACGGCCTGCAAGCCGCGGACCATATTCACCAGCGTCGGAAAAAAGCAGATCAGTGCCGCGATCACCACCTTGGCAGTGACGCCCGGCCCGAAGATCAGCACCAAGATCGGCGCGATGGCCAGGATCGGGATGGTGTTCACAAAGACCGCAATGGGAAAAAAGGCGCGCTCAACCGTGCGACTGTGGACAAAGGCCACTGCAATCAGCACCGCCGCGATGTTGCCTACGATGAACCCCAGCACACTTTCGTAAAGGGTCGGCCAGAAATTGGCCAGCAGGAGCGGAAATTTGTCCACCAGCGTATAGGCCACATCCGTCGGCGCAGGGGCGATATAGGTGGGCACGGCAAACAACCGGACACCGATTTGCCAAAGCAGGATCAAACCCGCTGCGGTGCCCAAAGGCACGGCGATGGACAGCATTTTCTGGCGCCTTTCAATGGCGCGTTCGATGTCGATCTCCGGGTCCGCAGTCTGAATGTTCTCGATGGCGGCCATCAGCATGTCTCCAGCAGCTTGCGCATATAGGCGGAATACTGGACGAATTCCTGCGTATCGCGCTGTTCGATTGTGCGCGGGCTCGGCAAATCAATGTCGACCACCTCGCGCAGACGCCCGGGATGGGCCTGCAACATCATCACCTTCTGCCCCAGAAACACTGCCTCGGGGATCGAGTGGGTAACAAAGAGGATCGTTACCCCGGTCTCTTCCCAGATTTTCAGCAGTTGCAGGTTCAGGTGATCACGGGTCATCTCATCCAGCGCGCCAAAAGGCTCATCCATCAGCAACAGTTTGGGCTGACAGACCAGTGCCCGGGCAATGGCCACCCGCTGGCGCATCCCGCCCGACAGCTCATGCGGCAGAGCGTCTTCGCGGCCTTCCAGCCCGACAAGTTTCAAAAGCTCGCGGGGGGTTTTGTTGCCGACGGGAAGCTTGATGCCCCGGCGGCGTCCGATCTCAAGGGGCAGTTCAACGTTCTTCAGCGCCGAGCGCCATGGCAGCAAAGTCGCATCCTGAAAGACAAAGGCGAATTCGCGCGCCAGCCGGGCTTCTTCTGTGGATTTGCCAAAGATCGACACATCGCCTGCGGCGGCCGGGATCAGATCCGACACCAGCCGCAGCATTGTGGATTTGCCACAGCCCGAGGGGCCAAGAATGGTATAGAACGCGCCCTCTGCGATATCGATCGAAATCCCGCTAATGGCCGTGAAGGAACCGAATTTGACGGAGGCGTCTTTCAGCGAGGCGGCGATTGGTCCGGTCGGAGAACCGACCGGCGCTGCTTGGGTTTCAACTAACGATGACATTGTTCAATCATCCATATTTAGGGCGTGCGGCCTCGGTGGCTTCAAGCACGGAGAGGGTCATTACGTCTTCAAGCGAAGGCGCGCCGTTTTCAAACTGGCCGAGCTGGTCGTAGATGGCGATCTGTGCTTGCCAGTTTTCCGAGGTCATCGTGCCCCAGCCCTTGGCGGCTGTCTCTTCGTTGAAGGAATAATCGAGCACCATATCGACCGTGGCCAATTCCATTTCGCGGTCCATGTTGGGATAGCGCTCGACAAGAATATCGACGGCCTCTTCGCGGTTTTCATAAGCGTAGCCCCAGCCCTTGGAAATCGCACGGATCATCCCATTGACCTGCTCGGGATGTTCATTCAGCGTTTCGTCGTTGACGTAATAGGGGTTGGCATAAAGCTGGATGCCCGCGTCCCAGAGCGTCATGTCGTTGCGCTGATCGCCCAGTATGGCAAGGGCGCTGGTGTTGGTCTTCCAACCGGTCACCACATCGACCTGACCGGTCATCAGCGGTGCCATATCCGACCCCATGACCATGACCTCGACATCGTCCTCGGAAATGCCGTTCTTGGCCAGCATGGCGCGCAGCAGGATGCGGGCGGTGCCGTTGGTTGCAACCCGCTTGCCGATCAGATCTTGTGGCGTATTGACCGGATTATCCTTGAGCGAGAAATAGGTGAACGGATGCTGCTGGTACCCGGCGGCGATACATTTGATGGGCAGCCCGGCGGAACGTGCCAGCATCAGCGATGGGCTGGAGGAGATTTGACCAAGATTGGCACGCCCGGAAGCGACCGATGCGACCCCATCCACATTCGGACCGCCCGCAACGATATCAAGGGTCAAACCCTCTTCAGCAAAGAACCCTTTCTTGTCGGCCACCACCTCGCCCAGAATGCCGTTGGTCGCCAGCCAGCCCAGTTGCATGGTCACGTTGAACGTATCCTGCGCAAAGGCCTTTTCGATGCCCACAAGGGTGCCGCTTGTCGCGGCACCGCCGAAGGCAACCATAGATTTCAGCAACGCGCGGCGGTTCATCTCAAGGAAAGAAGGTCGTGTCATTGATGATCTCCCGTTGATCGTATTTCGGTTGTTTGTCTCTGTTTGCCTTCACATTTGACTCTACGTCAGTGAACGGCGATGCAGGAAGAAACAAATACGACCAACAGCGGTGCAAAAACTGCACCACCTTAATTTTGGAGCGTGGCCTTGCACACTAACTTCCTAAAATACTTTGATGAAGTTGCGCGTCAGGGGTCGATCCGAAAGGCTGCGACGGTCCTGAATGTGTCGTCAACCTCGGTAAATCGCAAGATACTCAGCGTTGAGCAGCAACTTGGGGTTGCCATTTTTGACCGCACGCCAGAGGGGGTAGAACTGACGGGAATCGGCAGCATCCTTTTGGAGCACTGCCGCAAGACCCTTCACGACTATGAGCGCACCCGGGTCTTAATCGATGACCTGCGCGATCTGCGGACCGGCCACCTTAAAGTCGAAACGATCGATTCTGTGGCCTTTGGGATTTTGCCTCAAGCCCTGCATCAGTTCAGCCAGACTTTCCCTGACATCTCCATTTCTGTCACCACCGCGTTGCCTGACGACGTGATGAAATCCGTGGCCGAGGGCGACACAGATATCGGCATCTCATTCTTGCTGGACCTACACCCCGATGTGCGGGTGATTTCCGAAAAATCTGCGCCTTTCGGTGTAATTGTCCGCAGCGACCACCCGATAGCCGAACGCAACAGCGTTACCATTGACGATATCGCCAGCTATCGTTTGGTGCGCACTCTCGACGCCCGCGGTCGTAATTCAATCGTCGATCAGGTCGTCTCGACCATCGCCTCACCGTTATCGACGCATGTCTTTACCAACGCACTGATCATTGCGAAACAAATGATCCTCGATAATCAAGGCATAGGTCTCTACACAAAAATTGGCTTTATTGATGAGATAGAGGCGGGGAAATTAAAGTTCATCCCTTTGGTTCAAGAAGGGCTCAATGATATGCGGATAGGACTGCTGGTATCCGTAACTCATGGCATTGATCCAGCGAAGCGTCACCTTTGCGATGTAATTGGTCGCGATCTTCGCCTGATGCGGCTCGACTCTTAAAGCGTTTCAAAAATATTTAAAGACCAGCCGGGCTGTTTTTAGTGGTGCCCGGGGGCGGATTTGAACCACCGACACGCGGATTTTCAATCCGCTGCTCTACCCCTGAGCTACCCGGGCATCGGGTGAGGTTTCCCTCGGGTGAGGCGGGTTTAGAACAGGCCCAGCGGGGTGTCCAGAGGCTTTTTGACAAGCTGCCGCATCAGACGTCGTCCCCACGAAAAACCGGGGTCGGGGGCGTGTTCTCCGCCGTATCGGCCCCCTCGTCGGGAATGGCATAGCTGCCGTCCAGCCAGCGCGCCAGATCCAGGTCCGTACAGCGTTTCGAGCAGAAGGGACGGTATTTCTGGTCGCGCGGGCGACCGCATATCGGACACTTCACGGCATTACCTCCCGCAGGGGTTGACGCTCCCGCTTTCGCAGCAGCTCCAGATGGCCCAGAGGAGTCCAGCCGACCACTTGGGTATCGACCGTATCACGCTTGAAGGCGCGGCGGGCCGCAGCCTCGACATCCAGGCGCTGTTTCTTGGAGATCGGCGCGCAATCGACGACGATCTGCCCCCCAAGACCACGCAGGCGTAAGGCGCGCGGCAATGCCTCCACCGCGGCTAAATTCGCCTTTAACCCGGCGGCAGGTGAGGTATCGCCGCCCGTGTTCACATCGACCGCCACCAGCGCCGAGGTCGGCTCGACAGCCATCCATGCAGCCCCGCCGAGGTTAACCCGGATCGCGCGCAGATCCTCCAGCACATCCGTGACGCCGTGATCGTCGAAAGCGGTCGGCCCCTCGGCCACCATGTCCGGCTGCGGCCAGTCGCGCCAGGCCCGAGTGGCCACATCCGGCGCGTCCACCAGCAATTCCGGGCCCTTGCCCTCATCGCCCAGAACAGCCTCGGCCAGTTGGCGCATATCCGCGATATCGGCGGAAATATCCTCATCCGATGCACCCTCGCAAGAGGTCCGCAGGACCAGACCGATCCCCTCGGCCCCCTGCATCCCCTCCCGCGCGAGCAGGTCCAGCCGGTCGCGTTCTTCCTCATCCCGAATGGAGCGGGCGACATTCAGGCCCGGTGCACCGGGTGTGACGATGGCGTAGCGCGACTTGAAGGTCAGGCGCAGCGTGACCGGGATCGCCTTGCCGGGTTCCGCGTGGGTGGAGACCTGAACGAGGATGGACATGCCGGGAGAGATGCCCTTCGGCTCCCGCAACCAGCCCTTCTGCCCGTCGGGCAAGCGCACGATTGCCGCGCCCTGCCCCTTGAGCGGACGCTCCATCACGCCACGACAGATCGCACCGGGTTGCAGGCCGGAGCCGTCCGCCGGATCGACCAGCAGATCCTCCAGCCGGCCATCCTCGA